>Ga0210059_1010355_pt1 | contig 14422 bp, 7 predicted proteins | sample Ectturendosymbi2_FD_188042 | JGI IMG/M metagenome (GOLD analysis project Ga0210059, IMG submission 188042) | Ecteinascidia turbinata endosymbiont from Florida, USA - Sample 2 (SPAdes) (version 2) | ecosystem: Host-associated > Tunicates > Ascidians > Unclassified | place: Key West, Florida... | reverse complement strand
GTAAAATAGGTTGACTTCTAGATCACGTTTTGAGTTCCAGAGACAAAAGTACAGGGGTTAGTGATTGGTTTGTGTCTTCAAATGTTCTTGAAGCTATTTTGAAGCTTTAGAGACCTTGGATATCCTACTAGCCTAAGGGCTTGCGAAGTTATGGGCAAAAAGAGCCAAGAAATTAGTTCGGCCAACTAATGGAGTTTTTTATTTTGACTGGATCGCATGCAATGCGACGGATTTATCTGAAGACAACTGGTGGCAGGCCGAGGCCTAATTGATGCCTCTGGTTTAATCAAGTTAGTGGGCACGATATAAACAGGAGCAATCGAATAAACAAAACGAACGGTTACAAACGAAGATAAATAAATGGCAGGAAACGAGCAAAAAAGGAACCAGTCACGAGACGGTAGAGCAAATTATATAACAGCACGCACAAGAAAGTGGGAGGGTCAACATTGTTAAAATAAGGTATTTAAAGCGCCTACTGTTCCTCAGGAATCGAGATAATGCTGAGAACATAACTACTGTTGGTTTAAATGATAATTTCGGGTGGCCAAACAGGAAAATGTGGAGTAGAGTTTTATTTGTGATAGTAGAATATTGTGGTTGATTATATATTTGTTCATTAAGCAAGGTATTTTTTAGTGTTAGAAGAAGTAAATTTCGATGGTGTAAGGTCAAACTGCACTGCAGGAAAAGGTGTTCCAGTGTTTCTGTAGACCCACAACTACACTGTCCAAAGGATTTCATATTATTGTTTAAAGAGCTGTGACCAAGGCGAAACATAGAGCGTAATGAGGTAGTGTATGGATTTGACCCTTGCAAGTGCCAAATATTGCGATTCTTGCCATGGTAAAAGAGGGTGATGCGGTTTTTTTAATGCTGCAAAACTTGAAGATAACTTGATGCATTGTGGTAGGGAGTTCCGAAGGACGGGAGCTTTGTAAAAAATGAATTATGCACTAGTGAACGTTTGGGGAGGGGAAGCTGAAAATTATTGGCATGACGAAATGAGTAGGCTGATATTCCTCTTAGGGCCAGTGGTAGGAACGAGTGGAGGACAAAAGAGGTAAGACCAGTTTTTATTTTATAAAAGAACAAGAGCATATGGAGTTCTCTCCTATTGGATAAGGGAATGAGGTTGAGATCTGAATGGACAGGGGCGTTACGTGATGTACGAAAACAACCTAGTATTATTTTGGCAGCCTTTGTATATATGTTCTCATGGAGCGAGCTATCCGAAGTTGAGAAGTTGGCAAAATCACATTTCCATAGTCTATGATTGGAGAACACAAGAAATAAAGTGTATAAAGGACCTTGCGTGGAACAAGGTGTGAAAAATGTTTGATGCGGTTAAGTATGAGAGGGGTCTTTTGTTTAATCGACAAAATATTATGATGCCATGATAAGGTTCGATGAAATATAAGACCTAAATATGTGTATGAATCAGCTTCACTGAGGTCAAAATTGTTCAATGTAAGAACAGGGTGTGAGATATCAGGTTTGGAAATGCTTAAAAGTTTGGACTTTGCTGGATTAAAATTTACATTCCATAGGTTTGACTAGTTGGATAAGGTGTGTAAATCACAAGTTAAAACCTGGTGGAGATGAAGTGGAAACGAGAAGAGAATAATAAGGCTGTGTCATCTGCAAACAATGAGTTTGAGGATTCAATGGATTCAACAATATCGTTGACATATATTAGAAACAATAAGGGATCAAGGACAGAGCCTTGTGGTACGCCGCAATTTGTATAGCAGGCATGTGAAAAACTATCATTGATTCTCACTAATTGGTTCCTACCACTCAGGTAAGATGACAAGAGATTAAGTAAGGATCCGTCTATTCCTAACTGTTTCAATTTATAGATGATTCCAGAATGGATAACTCGGTCAAAGGCTCTGGAAATATCCATAAAGACAATCCTTGAAGACAAGCTCCTGTTATAGGCAGTATAAAGTTTGTGTGTGGTTTCTATGAGTGATGCGACTGTGGAACGTTTTTTACGGAAACCTGAATTACGTTCGGACAATAATTTGTTACTCTCTCGGTATGAATAAACGTGACGGTGAATAATTCGCTCGAATATTTTAGACAAGGGAGGATAGCAATAGGCGTGTAATTTGCGACGTCAGAATAGGAACTTCTTTTGTGGATGGGAACGAAAGTGACTAATTTCCAAGCGGAAGGGTATTGTGCAGTGGGGATAATAAAGTTAAAGAGCAGACAAATGTTATACTGTAATTAGCGGTTCGTAACATAATCTAAGCAAGCGGTTTGGTAGATTGAGGAGACCTTTGGATTTGGATGAATCAAGACGCTTAAGAACATAAAGGATATCTAACAATTCGATGTATACTGGGGGGATCCGTGAATCAGCTTTAGGAGCGAATGGGGGAAGCGATAAGTCGACATTCGGCAGAGTGGATACGAACGCAAAGAAATTGTTAAACATGTTGCTTTTATCATAGTCTGATCGAAGGGCAATGCCATTATATACAAGAGAAAAGGACCTATCTGTAGAAGGTTGCCAGTATTGATTCACGAACTTCCAAAAGTTAGGGTTGCTTTGACAGAGCGAGTTCAGCCGTTTGGTGATGCGATTGGAAGTGCGATTTTTTGGCAACCTGGATTTTTCGCTGAACCAGATTGCGTATTTTGTTGTAAAGTTGCTTGTACGGGATTTTGCGATCTACCCCAGCTCTTGTATAGCCTATGAAGTTTTCGCAGTAGTAAAATGTTCCGAGTCATCCAAGGGTTAGTTTTTCGTTTTTGATGTGCCGGTTTGGTTGGGATAAAAGCCTTAGCATTCTGATTATGACGTCGGTAATATTTTGTAAGGCATTGTTAACATCGGTCGAGCTGGCTATTATGAAGTCCCAAGGAACTGAGAATAGAGCGTCATTCAGTTCTTCGACGTCGGCATTGAGTAGTCCCAGATTAAAAACTTGCGTGTTGCGGGGAGGGAGATTTTAAAGTTTCCCTCTGCAAAAATTAAGCAGTGGTCTAGACTGGTGAGAGGAGGCAAAACGCCACTATTAGCGATTACTTCTGGCTTATTTGTTAAAAAACAGTCTAAAATAATCCCTTGACGTGTGGGCATTTAATAACAGAGTTTTGGATTTTCTTCAAGAATAAAATTATTCTGTCAACCTTTGGCCTGATATTTAGTGGGAAGTTGTACAACACCAAAAAACACCTTTTCTGCAACTTTGGCTAGGTTCGTGGGTACCGACTGGCAGAAAAGTGGCTTGAACCGCAAAAACACCCCAAAATCTTTGGATATTGCCCCGTTTGACCCCCCACCAAACACATTTCCAACTTGTTTGATCATCATTGCGAAGGTCCTTACCGACGTTTTTGTGGAGAAAGTTTATTTCCAACGTGTTTGATTTTAGCTCTATGACTTTTTGAATGGAAGCAACTGGTTTTCCTAGCCTACGTAAAAAACGGGGTTTCCCCAAATACAACGTTTAAGGTTAACGCAATCTACCTCAAAAGTTGCGTTGTTCTCTCCCAGATCAGCGGATGTCTCCACTGAGTCTCGAGTTCAATCCATTCGCAAGTTACGGTCGTTCATATATTTAAGAGCCACGATCGTGGCTTTCGTGGGCCTCAAGGGGACACAAAACTTTCAGTTCATAGGACCACACCACACTTATCAATAAAGTAAAAACGACTATTACATGCAGAAGAACAAAATGCGCAACCAACAACATTTCCAGAAAAAATAGAACAAAACTACTAAAGCAATCACGTTCGATAAAAGCTGTTGTATAATGTTGCGGAGCTAAATGTTTAGTTGTTGTTTATGTTACTTCTTCATGAAACGTGTTACAGTTTCTGCAAAGCCACTAAAAAATTGCTTTCAAAAATGGGTGATGATATTATTTCACAAACATGTTTTGATGCTAGTATCTGTCTTGGTTAGCAAATAAATACTTAGAACAAGTTTATACTGAAAATTTGGATTTCATGGAAAACAACCAAACCGAAGTACAACCTACCGTTTCCCCTGTGCCTTACAGGTGCGTAACGAGGATAGATAGCGCCCGGGACTAGAAGCAGTTGGCCGCCCACATGTTCGAACCTGAGGTCTTCCGGAAGCAAATGTACCGCATTGAAGAAAGTCCTTATGATCTTGTTGGGACATTTCGGCACACCCGTAATGATTCAGAATTCGGGGAATTGTGTCCCCCTGCTCCCCTTGTTACGCCCTTGGTGCCTTATAAGCAGGGCCAATTTTTATGACCTAAAAAACTTGATAATATGACTTTTTTTCAGAAAATATGACTTGATATGACCAAACAAAAATATGACTGAGCTATAACATGCAACTATTGTACAGAGAAGCATTACCAGCGAAAATAGGCATAAGTGATTGTGGCCCCATGGTTTGTTGAAACCCCACTGAAATAAATGGCTCAAAACATGAGCATATCATATAGTTTGGTTTGAAGAAAAATGAAAACATGCATGGACATTGTTTTATTTCTTTGGGGCAGAAAAACATGCATTTTTAGGCAGAGCATTACATTTCATCCAAATAACTGAGTTCAATTACGACTTTGCCAACATTCGCAGGGCGCCCAAGTGGGTTACATTTGCAGGATGCAGCTTAGACCTATAGTGATATAGTAGTTTCACTTGAGATTTTGAGACTGGTTTAATGGTTTCCTTATTGAATTAGGTTGAAAATGTGCAAAATATGACTTTATGACCCAACATGGAATATTTGACTTGTTAACACTTTATAACATTTGTTATAGACTTCGTAGGGTTGCGATTTTTGTTTTAAAACTCGTTTCATAGCTTCCTGAAGCACAGAAAAAATATGACTTTTATGACTACTCATGATTCAACATTATGTCTATTCCCATTGCATGTAGCACAGATCGTGTATACTTAGTGCGACATCTGATCGGGATCAAAAGTTTGCTTTGGGCTACCGCTATTATAACTTTTGCATTTGCAGTTTCGTGATGCAGTTTTACGAATGATCTTCGGTTTCAATCCGTGGAGCGAGGAAACAGTGGCTAGCACCGTGAGCACTCAGAAGTCTGCGATAAGCACTCTCAGCAACAAAGTCGGGCCAGTTTAAAAATGCAACACCTACAAGAGGACTGCAGATGTCAGAGACATTTTGATCTGTCCATGTATAGGTAGTGCACGAATCCATGCGTCTGAACTGTAAAAACTGCATGCCACCACAATAGAAGTGAAAATTACGAAATGTATGAGGCAGTTTCTTACAAAATACTATCCTATTTTGATTATCTGCATCATGCTTGTAAACAATGATCAACTCTGTCAAACAATTTCAAGGTTTTAACGATTTTTTGCAAAACTTTGGCAAACATATAGATTAGAGCACAAACTTTGAGACTTTTTGTGTAGTTTATTTGGTTTCGTCTATAGCAGTGTTTCTTAACTTTTCTTGGGTCTTGGATCCCTATAAGATTTTGAAAAATATGGATCTTTTTGTAAGAAACATATTTCTCTAATCGAAAATGCGTTTCAATAAACATAGTTGTGGTTAGCAGATGACGTCACTCAAAGTTACATCCAGCGCACAACTTTTAACGTTTTTATTGCACCCAAGTTAAAATATAGTCAAAATTTGCGAATAAAAAATAGCTGTGGCGGCAGGTAGATGTCGCCACATGCAAATAAATGGTCACCACTAGATGGTGCCCATGAGTAACAAGTAACTGTGATAGTAACCACAAGCAAATTATCGTAGTTCACTTATCCCTGTGTAATGATAGTGCAATCCAGTAGTAGTAGAGTGAAGTCAGTGATGGATCTCTATTGCTGCTGGTTGCTTTCCAGTTAGTTAATGCCCCGAATTGCCATCTCTTGCTTTTGCTTGCCTAATTAGTTCAAGACGATGCTGTCAACTGCAACACAGCGCACTTTCTTGATTTGATTTGTTTTGGTTTGAAAGACCCCTAAACTGCATTCACTTAACCCTACGTTAAGAACCCCTTATCATAAGTTTGACCAACGTTTCACATTTTGATTATAACCTGATCCGTTTTCAGTGAGTTCTTTAAAAACAGAAAAATAGCACGACTGAACTCTTGTTTCGGGTTGTTTGACACCCGCAGAATCCATCCTGACTAAGCAACCTTTTTCTATCTTCGATCAGATTCAATGCAATTTGTAGCTCTTAGTAAGGGGTTCCCAACCTGGGGTACATGTACCCCCAGGGGTACATTTCCCAATCTGAAGGGGTACATTTAAGGTTGGCAATAGAAGAGAAAAGTGTATTTATATGTTACTTATTTCCAAATATTTATACATATATCAACGAATATTATTTTCAAAAATCATTATATGCTCATTGTTAAATATATCCGTGAATAATCATGACCAAATGTTTTGTCAAAAGAAATTTTAGGAATTCTGTTCATTTTTCGAAATGCTGAAGGGGTACATGCTTATCTTGTGAAATGCTGAAGGGGTACATATTCATCTGTCGGAATGCTGAAGGGGTACATGGCAAGAAAAAGGTTGGAACCCCTGCTCTACGTAATAGCGAGTGCGCAGCAAAATTAATTCTATCGAACGTTTAGCACAAAGATGCTACAAATTGCTCTCAGACAATGATAAATAACTTGTTTCAATTTTTTCTAAAATTGTGGTTGTAGAAACAGCTATTCTAGCATTGTTTACTTACTTCATTGATGAGATGTGACAGCACAATCTTTTCACAATGTAATGTGAATGCTTTTTCTGTAGATATACATTGCAAATTTAGAAGAGTACGCATTTTTGTTGTCTGTTATTGCTGTGTTTTTCACAGTTGTGAATAAATATAGCTACTTTGAACTTTCAACAGTTCTGTTTTCCAACATTACTCTTGCACATTTAATCGTTTAAAATATACGTCTCACGTGAGTAGTACGTTGTGCTTAAAAGCTATTTACCACTTCTACTGGAAGAACCTGTGCGGAATAAGAATATCATCTCTAGAGTTTGGTTGATATGTTTGTGCTAAATAGTTACTTGATGTAAAAGTATATTCTCTAGACAGTAGAACGTACAGCATACGAGAATGAAATAAATGTTGTTTTTTTGTGTTGGAAGTTTTGGGTTGGTACCATCGTATATTAGCAGTTTTTGCGTTAGTTCAATGGCTTCAAGTTAGATTCGCATAGCTTCAACTTTTCTATTTTTGTAAAGAGATATTTCTAAAGATATTTAGGAGATAATGACAAGTCAACAGTAGGAAATACGATATCTCTTTCTAGGATCTAAAAGAGATCTGCAATCAATTTGTAAGTGAATAAATGTGCTTTTGTAAACTTAGCCGCTAACGTTAACAATAGAAACAAATATAAAAGCAGTGGCAGCTTAACAACATTGCAGTGGCAGGTGTGTTTGGATAGTGTGATTTTTTGGACTGCCTTCATTGTGCTGTACAGAAGTTTTTTTCAAAATTATTGCGAGTATTTCATGAAGAGGCATCATTACTACTTTGCTGCTCCACTTGGCAGCAAGCGTTTTTCAGCCAAGCGTTATTTAGTTTTTCGCATTTACACGGGTCTCAACCAAAGCAGCTTTAATAAAACTTCCCCCCAATCACTCAACGCTAGTTGCGATGTTTTCATTTTATATATTATCACAACTGTTCAAACCTGAATTTGGGTGCCACTGGAGCTTGTCATCAAAAATGGAATAATCTTGGTATGAGGCCGATGTTGACTGAAATTCAGCCTAGACTGGGAACACAAATCATTTTTACTAACATTGTGTTGTCATTGCTTGCCGTAAAATATCTGTTTTCGCGACTCTAGTTGTTATTTTGCATCCGCAGCCAAGATCCGATACTGACGGATATCCGTCTTTTACACAGGGTTGTCAATCAATTTAACAGGTTATCCACTAGATTTAGCAGATTTTAATCCTATCTAGCTGCAAATTAATTGGTCTGACGGCTTAAATCCGCCAGAATCTAGGATATAATTGGTCTGGCGGCTTACACAATTGGTATTATTCAAGGTATTTTAGCGGATTTTTGCAATCTTTTCAGTTTGAAAAGTCTGTTGAGGCCAGTGCTCTCACTTTAAGGGATTTTGTTTTTATATTGCAACTTTTTGACCTTTTCTTGGGATTTTCGGAAAAGTTTGAAAATGTTTAAAATGAATCATTTCAGTTTATTTTGTAAGTCATGTTTGGTTTTATTTTTAACACTTATTATGGCGCTCCGATTTTATGCTGCACCACCACAGACTTGGGGATTTTTATGTACAATAGGGAATGTTTTGGTACTGTAGGCTACTTGGCGTTTTTGCAGTTGCATTTATGAAAGCCCTGGTTTAGACGTTACTAGTAGACAAAGCATGGGCCGCTGAAGTGGCGGTTAACGGCAGGTTTTCATGGGTCGGCTAACCACCCAAACACTTTTATTCATTCTTTCTTGGGTATCGCTACGGTCCGCTAACTTTTTTAAACACTTACAAGGATATTGAGGAAATTTTTTTCATAAACGTATGGTGGCAATAGCGTCGCTCACTGGTGGAGTTTGTTTCGGACCTCAAGAGATTTTCACAGCTTTGTGATGCATGATGTGAGCAAACAACGCATAGGCAGTGGTGTAATTAGAGGTTTGAGCCAAGGGGAGCAAAGCTTAGCTGAAGGGGGCCCACTGGTCAACGTAGTGACCCACTAGCCAAAACTCAGAAAAAAGTTAAGAATTGATAGTGAATCTCTGGATGTGGTGGCAGTGGCGTAGGATCACAGTCTACCGCCCCTGGCCCTAGCAGAAAATGCCGCTCCCTGGAAGGGGATATGGTGTGATATTTATGACGTCATCGTGTTCAGTCAACCATGGTATGATCTTTTGCTTTTTGAAGACCTTTTTGCAAGAACTTTTGCCAAATTGAGCGCAAATTGTCGCCTGCTTAACCTATTAGAACACCATGCCGCAAGGCCCAAAGCACAGCTGCAGCTGGTAATAGCTACAACGTGATGGTATCACCATATCAGCAGAGTACTCGAACAACTAACAGCTATTATACACTGAAAACCTTAAGGTGGACTGTTTCCAAACTAAAAAGTAAGATTATGGGCCCAACAACACAATGAGGAGCATGAACGTAAAAAACAAAGATTTTGTCGCATTTACTCAACAATTAGTATTTCGAACAAACACAAGATTTGTAGTGGGCGGGAGTTGGTATGACCGAAGTCAGCATTATTCGGCTCACAAGACGGTTAACAGCCAAACAAAAATTTTTGAAACGAATGACAGGAAACCGAAACGCAAACGAAAAAAATAAATTAACGAAGGGGAATGCAACTAGCAAGCATGACTCGGAGGAAAATCACCAACAATAATCAATCTACCTTGAGACAATTGACCGGTTCACTTGACCACAATAACTGTAGTCCTATTCGTTTTGCGAAATAGAAATTATTTTCGCGCTTATGTCAATAGACCAGAAACGCAGTGGGCTACGCCAATCTTAAGCCAAACAAATTCTGCAGCATAAAGACAGCTCGCATATTCAGCATAAACATTACCAGAACCGCAGTCTGCCAGGCAAAGGCCGGACAGTCACATCAGCACACACACATCAGGCGCATTCAGGCAAAATATGAAAAATATCGCATAAGAAACACACTCCGCTCAGCCGGCTAAAGTTTCAGCCAGCCAATGCTGCATTTTTTCAGCGCAACGCATAACCACCACTCGATCCTGACGCTAACACCTTTTCTCAGCAAACATGCGTACATTAACGCCATAAGATAAACAGCCTTTTAGTTACCTATCGAGGTGACTGCACCGGATGAGCGAATGTATTAAGTAAGTAAACAACTTCGCTTTCCTATTGATATAGCACAGAACAATAGCTTAAACTACTGCGGTGCTTTCTGATTAACTGCGGCAACTAGTTGCTTTACTGCTTAAAATGCCCGACTGCAACTGTAGTGGCTGGGCTCATTGTTGCTAAATTTTACTACAACAAATATACCAAATATAGCAAATGCATTCCAAACATATCTATAACAATAACATAAAAAATTTTCCTTCTTTTTCCATGCTTTTTCATGATTTCACTTAGGGAGGATGACAGGTGCCTTCACGCGGCCCTCCTGTACGACATTCGCACTAATGTCAACTTAACCTGCCAATACTGGAGCAACCACTGCTACCCGCGCTGGATGTGTTCGGTATGGGATGGGTCATAAAGAAGACCCACGACCCAACATACTCTAGCTGAACACTGAGCAGTTCACTACAGACAAGATCTCTGACATTGAGCAGCTAGCCTATAATAACAAGGCTTTCATCATCGTCCTACAGGAGACCCACTCAGGCACGTCGTCAAGATTTAGCAGCAGGGGGGGCAAAAACAGACGGAGGGGCCAAAAACCAGAAACAAGGGCCACATTTTTTAAATACAGTATTGGATGTATGCAGCAACCGGGAGGCTAAACGTGAAATGGGGGCCACCGATTTCAAATGGGGGCGCTGGGCACCACTGCCCCCCATTGGCGACGGTCCTGGACGCACTGCACAACTGCAGACAAGCTAATGATTCCCAACTTTTCACTAGCTGGGTGAGTCCTGAGCAGGGACCACGGCCTTGCCACGTTTGTCCACGAGCGGTTGGAATGGTCACTGGTCGATCTGTCTCCAGAACAATCAGAGACTGAGTCATGACCTAAAGTATGTAGAAGCTGGGCGGCAAAAGTACCGCACAGTTGTAAAAATTTGCCGCCCAGTATCACCGAATTTTAGCCACTGGGCGGTACTGAAATTTTCCACTGCACTTCAAAACTTTGCTAAATTGCTGGTTATTCTTGAAATCCTTTCTACAGCATCCTACGTGTGTTAGTGCAGAAGTCACGCATTCCTTTGAACAGTGGCGATTCCAGAATTAAAAAAGTGTGGGGGGCACTGCGGGGCCAAGGAAAAGGTAGAGAGGCAAAACAAATGTCTATATTACATGGTGATGTTTCGACATTTTGAAGGTTAAGTTGCTATGATTAACCCTATCAAACCCAATATAGACTTGTGAATTTCGTTAAGAAGAACGTTATTGTTGCATCACAGTTATATCATGTTGCCGATGTGCAGTTCACAATAGAGAAAGAAACTTTTGCAGTTTATTCAAAAGTATAACCTTGGGAATTCTGTTCCAAATCTAGTAATAATGCTGCGGATTTTCCCCACAATTGCCTTTAGTGCTGCTGCCTGTGAGAGGAGTTTTTCGAAACTAAAACGGATCAAGAATTACTTTAGATCTAGTATGAGCACCTTGCGGTTGAGAAATCTTGCCATACTGTCTATAGAGCAATAACTGACAGATGAAATAAAATTTGAGGTTGCCATTGAAGGATTTGCCAACAAATAGGCAAGAAAAGTTATTGTGTAGAAAATTGCAGAAATAAAAATGGTCCTAATTTTTATACTTTTTTGCTACTTTTCCCTATATGTCATTTCTTATTTTTGTTTCACTGTTACTTACAATGTTTGAGTTTTTTGGTGCTAAAGCATACCATATTTGTGCATGTGACAGTACTGTAAAATTTAGGGCAACCAAAAGTCAATACAGTCAAATTTTTTCTGCCTTTTCAAAAGCTTATGAAACGTCCGCAAACCAAATTTCATGCTCATATCATGAGGGAATCCCACGTTATTAGGCCAAAAAAAGTCAAAACATATCATTAGGTCAAAATTCATCGTTGGGTCAAATTTTTCTTGCAGCACAGTTTTTTCTCTTCATTGATATTTCATTGAAACCACAATAACAGACATCCTCATAGATAAAGGCAAAATTTTAGGATAAAATCAAATGATTTTGACTTTAGTGTATGATTCCCCCAAATCTAGTTTTATATTCAAAAGAAACTCTGTATTTAAAATATAAAATCAGACATTTGCTTACAGATATATCTGTACTTTCATCAACAGTTAGAGTGTGAAAATTGACAGAAGCTATTTCTTCCAATATTTCGTGCCTAATAACAACATTGACAGATTCCAAAAATTCAAAAGCGTAATTGTTGCTTCCCCAATTTTCAGGTACGTGAACATACTTAGCCATGCGGTTTTTGATATCTTGCACATAAAGTAAAGAATTGTTCATCTTTACTGCCAATGGAATGTTGTCAATAAGAATCACAACATCTTCCTTGCATGCACGCTCTCGCTTACGTTCCTCTGGGGTCTCACTTAGCATCTTTAATATTCCACGGGCTGGTAATAAAGGATTCATGTTTCTGAGCTTTTGTACAACATATATGTGGGTCTTACTTTTCAAATGCCGTTTCACGAATTCAAGGTTCCATACATCATTGCACCACTTTTTTCCACTTGAAAATTCTCCGGAAACCATAGCATCATGACAATAAAGACATGTAACACCTTCATTTTCATCATATGCAAATACATCACGTAAATATACACGTTGATCATCATGAGATGTGGGTGTTGCCGCCATCACTGTTTCATCCAGCCAATCTGTTTTGAAGGAACTAGCAGTCCTTCTACGTTTTGGTTCGGCCGACATACAGGGTAAAATGTTGGTCTTTACAAGGTAATAAAGCCTTATCAGTATATTAGGCCTTATCTGAAACAAAAAGTAATATTCTGTGAAAGTGATTCAGTTATGACAGATTCTTATTGGCGAAGCCAATAAAATACTGCTAATCTCAGTATCAAAGTGAATGAATAGGAAAACATCTCACAGGTTTTTTTGATTAAATTTGACGTTTTGCTTAAGTACTGCAATATGCAAAGTACAGCACAATCGCATCAGTTTCTATAAAAGTATAACAGAAGCTCAGAATTGTTTACTTAGCCTCTTTAAAACGTAAGCTAGTCTTTTGTAGCCTATTCTGCTACAGTGTTTACGGTAATAACAGTCTAAAACTAATCTGCTTGAAATATGGCTCAGTGAGGAAGTGTGCTAAATGAGGAACGTACAAATGTACGGATTGCGGTACATAACCTCGGGTTACTTAACTGGTAGCTACGGTTCTGTTAGTAGGCTCTCTTAAGCTTATTTCAACTACAGCACAAGTGGACAAAGATGCAAGAGACCTAGCAGCTAAGTTATGGCAGCTATTGAAAACAAGTAGCCTAACATGTCTTGGTTATGTTCAGGGGAGCACGCAGGAATATTTTAAAGGGGGGGGGGCTGAAATTTTCAGAAAAATATTTTGCTCTCACTAAAGCAAAGTACAGGCTATCTGCTAAAGTACAGGCTACCTTATTTACTGTAACATTTATGTCATATCCGATATTTCAATTTTAACACATCAACACTTTTCTTGACCAGGTCCAGCGGCGACGTCTGTTTTTCTTTGCCCGTTTTCCCCCGTTACCGTGATTTTGTTAATCTGTCAAAGTACGATGCGATGTAATGTGGCACTTCTCTGCAAAATTTTAAAGTTGTTTATGGAAGCTTGTAACATGCTCAGTATCCCGAGATATTGTTTTTAAAACACTCTTATGTTACATAATAGCATTACTTCATCCCACTTCCAGCAAATTCTGGTGCCTCAGTCGGCTATTATTTGTCACGAAATATTATCAACAGCACTTTTCTCAACATCGCAGACAAGCAAAATGCACTGCAGTACCACTACAGATTGTAGAAGTATCTCACAGCCACGCTACATGGTTGTTGGTCGATACCAAAAGCAAAATACCTTTGTTAAATCACCAAAACAGAATTGAAACAACAGTTTCTACATATACGCGTAAAAGGCAGCACAAGCGTTTGTGAATTGCTAGTGTATCATCTAACATATTGGAGGCAGTGGTAGCAAACAAAGCTTAGCCGACATATCACTAACTTTACAGATAATTGCGCAAGGTGCAGACAGATGCCGCCGTAGAATTTTGAAATGAGAGAGTGGACAGGGACAGATGCTCTTCAGGATGCTCTTGGAGCAACCCATGCATGCTTATTTGGCCAACAAAGCACGTGACATCTCTCACTCTCTCTTACTAGCAAACCGTCACGGCAAACGGAATCGTAGCGATAGCACGAATACACCGACGGACAGTTAATGTGTATAGTTTCTTAAGTGGTGGTCCTACCTATAGGGCCATGGGCAAAGTAGTTGCTTGTCGTACAATATTCATTTCATATCTTTCGTTTTTGTAAAATAATCCCTTTCATAAATTTTATATATGCCAAAGCACGAAATCAGATCTGCGATTACTGCTGGCAACAAAGTCATTCATAACTTTTTTTTCTGTCGATCTGGCGGTCTTTGTGTATGGAAAGCAGTGCAAGTCCTGTCATTCTCTCATGGCCAATCGACGATCTTAGATAGGTTTTAAGACGTCTCATGGTGCTGAAACTGCGCTCACTTGTAGCAATTGATACAGGAAGAGTGCCTAAAATGGTGAGCAATGTGTAGACATTCGGATAAATGTCAGCATGGCAAGCACAGAGTG
>Ga0210059_1010352_pt1 | contig 14424 bp, 10 predicted proteins | sample Ectturendosymbi2_FD_188042 | JGI IMG/M metagenome (GOLD analysis project Ga0210059, IMG submission 188042) | Ecteinascidia turbinata endosymbiont from Florida, USA - Sample 2 (SPAdes) (version 2) | ecosystem: Host-associated > Tunicates > Ascidians > Unclassified | place: Key West, Florida... | reverse complement strand
CTTTAGAGGGTTTGATGGACTTTCTAGCATTTCTGGTTCAAAAGTTATGGCAAAATAAACATAAAATAATTAGGGGAATTTCCACTAATTCCCTAGGGAATCCTTACAAGATTTGGGGTCTTATGGCCCTTACTTGGGCACCAGAAACGCTAGGAAGTCGATCAAGGCCTCTAAAGCTTCATATTCCAGCCTGGAATCCAACGAAATTTTGAGCCAAAATTTTGACCCTTTGTGGAGGCGATGACGTCATAAAGAAACAATTAAAAAAAAGTCTAAACTACCTTTTTTCAAACCCCACCCACCGAAAACCCAGAACCCAAATCTAAAATTTTTTTTTTCTGTGCAAACAAGAAGACTTCATGAGTCTTTTAAGGGCTCGTATAGCTCTCTAGCATCTTCTAGCGGAGAGTTATCGTGAGCTACAGTAGCCGCCAGTGGGAGACTCATGCATTTTCTGCAATTTTCTGATTTTGGGGCAAAATGGGGTTTTTGGGCCATAACTTTGGTTCCAGACATGCTAGAAAGTCAAGCAAAGGCTCTATCGACGCGGGAGATTGTGTAGGTTCCAAAAACTGTTTGCGCCAAAATTTTGGTCCATGCGATTGGCGTCCATGGCCCGTCAAATTGGTCAATAAACCGAAAACACCCCAACTTTGCGAGCCCACCCCAGGCGAACCCCTCACCACAATCAAAAAATTTTTTTTTAATTGAACCAAGAAGACTTTCCGCATCCGTAGAGGGTTTGAACACCTATCTAGCTGTAGCGGCTGGTGAGTTATAACAAAAAAACTTTGAGCCACTATAGTGGCTCCGGTGGTCGTTAAAGGGTTGAACATCGAACTACCTAACAAAAGAATTAAAATCGAAAACGTTAATAATTAAGATATTCATTCAAACTTGATCGGATATTACAACGTTCATTCAACCATGACAAGTGACGAAACTGTTGATATGTTATGTGTATTATCTATGCTTTATTGTTCTATTGTAATGCTATGGGAAGTAACCAGAGCTAATGTGTAGAGAATCCTAACACACACTTATTCATTTCAACATTTATTAATGGCGATTTAACAAGATAAAATTTGGCGGTTGAATACTTGTTAAAGGAATTTATCTGCACATTTTTGTATCTCCTTAGAGGATTCTACCTGCATATTTTGTGCAAGTCTCACAAAATGTGCTAGTCTAACAAAATGTGCTAGTCTCACAAAATGTGCCAGTAGCACATAATGAGCTAGTAGGAATGTTACTGGTAATTTTCCATTCAAGGAATCAGCCAAAGAGATGACAACACTAAAGACTGACCTGAAACTAGAAGCAGATTTGCCATTTCGACCAATCAAAATATGCTAGCAAATACCTTGACAGAATGAAGAGAAATTCTTAGCATCTTTAATAGAGAGACTCTCTTCAAAGAGTCTAGCCAATTAGAAGGTACAATGTCAAAAGGAAAACCTGTTACATTCGAGAATTCTCCACAGATTGGAGCAATGAAAATAGATGACCAATGTAATATTACCTCCAGAATTCCCAGCTGAAAATCAATTCGGTGGAAACCGCCTGACTACTCACCTTAACCCACCGGATGGGAAGAGACTCCCAACAGAATTTAGCATGCTCTGACACTTTAATCCAACGACTAAGAAGAGATTCCCAACGGAATCTATATTGCCAAGCCCAAACCTCTTCCTGTTGAATTGGCACACTGCAAAAAAGGAAATCATGGTTAAATACCTGCCTAAATTCCTGTCACCATTTACCGTGGCTTTGCGGTTACTTTCTTTAATTGATGCAATTATAGAACTCGTGTTGCAACCAGGGTTCCGGAGTCGGAGTTTTTTTCGGTGGAGTCGGAGTCGAATTCCTAACAACACTGGGAGTAGGAGTCTGATTTTTTGTCCGACTCCGGTGTCCAATAGGATCATTCTTTACATCACACTCTTAAATTGGGAATTCCTGTTGAAATGGTACAATTTTTTTGAAACTTTTGTTGAAACAGATATTTCTTGCTGTGTACCACGATTTCCATTGATTTTAACAGTCACATTTCATTCCCTTTATGTTAAGGAGTTGGAGTCGGAAATTTTGGAAAGGCCGGAGTCGGAAATTTTGGAAAGGTGGAGTCGGGATTCGGAGTCGGAAATTTTGGAAAGGTCGAAGTTGGAACTGGAGTCGGATATTTTACCTCCGACTCCGCAACCCTGGTTGTAATCCCTGACATATTAAAGTCGCATTATAGTTAATGCTTATCTCTTGATTCAACAAACTTGTAAAAGAATATTAAAGTTATTTCATGTCTAAACTGAGCTGAGTAAAGAGTCGAACTAACGTGGTGGGTCTGATTCTATTCATTGTAGATTTGGGTGCACCATGGATAATTTCTGATTAAAACACCAGTACTAAGAGATTATCCTAAACAACAGCGACCAAAAACGCTGTTACATAGTCTTCTTTAACTGTGATCGGTGGAGAATCAGCGGATGTAGGAAAATTTAAATTTTCTGATTTAACCGTCGTTTTCGTCAGTTTCTAAGAAAGCGTGCTGCGCGTTGTAGTGCGTTGAAAATCAAAATTATTTTTACAGACCTTAGGTAAATCAACTGGTAAGCGGGCAAGATAATTTTGGTTAAATAGACTGGAAGGCAAATCCGATTACTGTTTGCGTTTTCTGTATCAAAACCGTCGAAGTAAGACAATAGCTCTGTTATAACGCACGCATCATGCGGATCTAAGGACAACCGTTTTCCATTTCGTAAAGAATCGCACTTTTACAACGCAAAATCTGCCACTGCGGTAAAATGAATAATCACTGTGTTTTTTGAAAAGGATTGCATCACACATAACACAGATTCTGAAAAAGTTTTAAAGCGAAGTGGAAAATGCAAATCATACCAAAAAAAGAAACCAAATTATGAATATGATGTAATTAACAAAGCGCAATGGTAAACACAGCGAGAACCTACCAGAGTCGTGTAGAAAACGCAGACCACACCGCATGTAATCAGAGAAGGCCACAAGTCAAGGTCAGTGACTGAAATGTAATAAAACGAACATGTCGACAGCACGACAGACAAGATCAATCTAATTGCAGTAGATCAAACGACTTTTGCAAATCTGATCAACTGGCACGTAAAAGAGATTTCCAATCCTAACAAGACCAAGTCTTAAAAAACTGTGGTGAAAATGCCACACGAATAGTAAGAAACGTGTCAGAGATCTCCTACAAGCAATTTTTGTCTCATGCCAATAGTTTTCTCACCTTGACTGAGAGCAAGAGCAGGAGCGTACATGACAATGCTAATGTAGAAAGTATCTTTAATCATGAATGTGAGCGTGCCAAGAAGGCGAATGACTCTGTTGAATCTCCTTTCCAAATACTGCGAAAGAGAACATTGTGTTTACAGATGTGCCGCTGGACGTCATCGAACACACCGAATGTCCTTATGCCTATTCCAACACGTGGCCAGTAGCGAGCAGACTTTTTCTCACTGGAATCGAATTCCAAACACTCCATAAGATTTTTTGAAGTCTAGCCAAGATTTTCTTTGTAGAAGGTGTAAAAATCTCAATGCTGAGTGCGTAACAACTAAATATCCTCAGTTTTTTTCCTAATAACTATGCTACGAAACACTTCTAGAAACTTCGACGACCTTCGAATTATGTTCTTAATCTAGTAAACTCTTAGGCGCTACCATTCTATCGCAACTTTTTTGTATTAAAAAATTTGTCTTGACTAATTCTTAAACCTTACAAGTTCCTTGTACCCAGCTGAAGGCAGAGTAGTATGATGTGTTTAGACAACGAAGAGTAAAGTGAATGCTCCCAAGTGGTTAAGCTAAAAACCTAAGTAGTTTGTTTTACTTTATTTCTTGGTAGTTCGTTGATTTCGACCTGTATAAGAGCTTACTTGTAACGTGATCAGTTGGCCATCTAAGGAAAAAGATAGCGACACATGTGCGTTCAGCAAAACTGAAGCTTGGCAGCGTTCGAGCGTAAAACGTTTTGCCAATGAAGCCATTTGAGATGGTATTATGAAACCCCGAGCGCGTTTTTCGACCGTGTCGAGCAATATGTGCACATGCACACCGGAAGATACATACATTTTTCACTTTTACGTGTATTTGATATAATTTACAAGGTCTCTGCTTCATTCAATTATGCGTTCTCTAGTAATTTGTATTGTGGCTATTTTTGATGAGTATTTTCATTTCTGTAAAAATAATGAAGGCTAACCCCTGCTTGATCATATCTTGCAAAAGTGAGAGATGAACGAGCATGTACATCGTTTCAAAACAAGTTTCCGTATTCTTGGAAAGTGCAAGCAGGGTTTATGAACTCATTTGAACAGAAACATCACTTTAAGTAACTAATACAGCTGAAGGTCGGAGTCGATCCGGAGTCGGAGTTGGAGAATTGAAATTGCCCGGAGGCGGAGTTGGTGTCGGTTGTTGGGACTTCTGATCCCACAGCCCTGATTCCAGCTAGTAACAGCCTACTTATGTTGAGAGAATTTTCAGCATTGTGAACAATCTATGGAGTCACGAAAGAAACAGACTTGAAGCTGACGTGGTTAAAGCAGAGCTTTGCTTGAGGTCTAACCTTAAAATTACATTTCTAGAGTTTCTAAAATTTTATTAAAACATAAACGGATTTTTGAAGGATGTTAAGAGCAAGTGCAAAGTACAAAGTGCTGAATGAATATCAGATAAAATCCAGTGCAAGCTCAACGCAGAGCAAAAATTCCATTTATTTTGTAATCGGTGAAAGATATAGAGTTTGAAGTTCGTCACTTCGTGATGTGTTTGCTATTAATTACTATGTACGAAATTTAACGAATTTGGAGATGACAAACTGATCAGTATATTTTGCCTTGTAAGGATTTTGAATACACCGATTGAAGGGAGTAATGCAAGAATTTCTGTCCAGCATTTTCTAGCAAATTTTTTGTTTTTTACAAGATCCTGTTTTGTTCTTTTATCTCTTTTATATTGAGAATTGGTGCTTGTATTATCACACATCACGATCTGTATTTGTTCAATAATATTCAGTCTCTGCTTTTGATTGTGATGTTTGGAGCAATTTGCGTTGATTCAGTGTTTTCTTGAATTTCTTTTGGTATAAAGCAGTTTTCATTGTGAATGTGCATATCTTGTCTTTTATTGTTTCAAAAATATTAGACGCGTCCCAAAATTTTGGGATGGCTACTTACTGTTCGCAGCGCTGATGATGGGTACCGCAGGCAGGGGCGGATCCAGAGGCGGTCGAAACAACATTTTCGCGGGATAAGGCCAATTTGTCGTCTATTCGTTTGTCACAACAGTTTTTTCAAGTAGGCTATACTTCTTATCTCTTACAATAGGGAAGCTGTTATGCGACTTGACTACCAAATACGACTGAAATCGCGCTCCCCTAAAACTACTGGCTGGATCGGCCACTTACTGTAGGAAAAATATATACTCTGTTGAGATCTTAGTGTCTGCTTCTTAGCAGTGAAAGTATTCTTTTCGACAGATAGATTTATGCAAGTCCTTATAAAATCCTGAGAATAATATAGTTTGCGTTTCGTCGTGAAAAGTTAAGCAATGCTGAGGCAGTTGTGCGTGAGTTTGGCAAGAAACGAGGGTTACCCTTTCAATCTCAATCTCCTCAGCCCCAAGGCAAAATGCTCCTCCAGCCCTTTGGTTTTGCGCAAGTCTGCTTGGCAACTCAAACATGTAATCAACAAAAGAGCATAGCAAACAAAATGCGATACTTGCCATGTACAGCTGCTATTGCTGACTTGCACCTCTTTTCGTGGGATTAAACGGCAGTTACACGATCTGGTCCATTGTCAATATGTCACCAAAAATCGTTTTGTAGTGAACATGCCATATTTTCACAGCAACCACAGTTACAGCGTAGAATAGAAGTGGTTTCGAGCTTGAAATCTTTTGTATCAAAAGAAAGTTTTAATACCTTAATACCACTGACTAAAATTATTTGCACCAATGTTAAGTGTCATGATTCCACTTTTAAAGCAATAAAACCGTCCAGTGAACGCTTACGGAGGAGTTTAAAAGCTTTAGGCAAGAACATTGCGACGACGGGAAACTCTGGAACAGAGTTAAACAAAAGTTATAACGAAGAAAAACTGGTATAAAATTAGCCTTGCACAAATCCAAAAGGCTTATTGAGTATCGCCAGCCTGCAGTAGTCTGGAGAAACGCTTGATTCTCGTAGAGATGTGAACTAAAACCATCAAAGAAGTGAGACACAGTGGTGACAACGTTTATCAAAGTAGTGAACCAAAGGTTAAAAGCACTGATGGAAGAGTTTCACTCGTTTTCTTACCGCGTAAGTGCTGGATATTCCCAACAGACGAAAAACCGGTATGAAAACTTCGCCTGTAATTACTACGACAATCAGTATGGGTAGTAAATGCCTGAAAATCAAATTTTGAGACTTGGTTTGATAAAGCCCAACGCCACGAAGAAATCAAGTGAAAGAATTTACCAATACTAGAGAAATGCTGTATTATATATTCGAACATTTGCGTGCAGAGGTTTGGTGATGCCCGGGAGATTGCTTGATTGCATGCCCCCCTACCAAATTCTAGTATTGAACAGGTGGTGTATGGTGGTCATTGTTACAGGATATAGGCTATATGTGACGTCACAATATGACGACATATTCACGTTTGCAAACCAAAGTTTTGGCAAAGTTTATTGACACAACATGTATATTACCCTACACGCACTCTCCATACTGGTTGTTGTAGAATGTGTCACTGTAATGAACATAAATTAGCAGGACACGAAATTAGGAGACAGAAGCAAAACACAGCGCTCAACGCTAACAGAGAGCAATTCATAACTGCAGAAATATCCGGCAACGCGATAAAACAGGGGAGTAGAACACACTCAGCGCTACGTCAGTGCACCTCACAACTGCAATATAAAGCTGGGCACAGTGGAGCAAAACACACACAATGCTACGACAGCACAGTTCACAACGACAAAAGCATCAGGCTGCGCGAATGTCTCATCGAACAGCAAAATGTGCAGAGGAGGTAAGCCGCTGGGATGGCGAACACCCAGGGTTTACAGTTTGAAACTTGTTAAACTACACAAGAATAGAGAATATGCATAAAGTACGCAAGAAAACTTTCACTCTTTATTATGTGGCTGTTATACTACTGAGGGGCAGAACAGATACGGGCTTGTGTGAGCCTCCATGATTAATCCGTCTGAACTGCCAATTAATGACGAAGCTCGAAATTATGCATAAATTACAAGCACAAGTGTGCCGTTGTAGTTGAAATAGGACAGTTTTGAAATTTCGCTCAGAAAATTAATTAAACGTCAATACTTTTCTTACAATCCCTTTTTGTGACATTGCCTTGATCACACGATTTGGAAAATGTCACGCCACTGTCAGTTTGATTGGGTATGGGCCGCACACATACAGTATAGGTTCCTGGTAGTGAAGAATGTAAGAATTACTGACATTTGAATACTATAAAATCTAGTGTTGACGATAAAAACAAGTTTCCAAAAATTAAATCTATGTAGCGTGTGTTAGTAGTCGTACAATAGTAAAAATCATCTAGTAACAGCATTTAAATTTTTGTAATTTCACTCTTTGAATGAAATCTGACTTGGATTCCTGGGGCCGTCGTCCCGTTCGCGTACCCTCTGCACGCCACTGCATTCAAAATAAGGGAAGAAAGTATAAACTAAACGTGGAGCAATGCGAAACAATAAAGAAGTAATTGGACTTTCCCACTCACCACCAGTACATTGTTCCAAATCTATAAACTTCAGCCGGTGTTCCAAGGACCGTCACAGCTGACAAGAAGCTGACCGTTACAGAAAAAGCTACAGGAAACATGCCCACCCGTCTAAACACATTAAACAATGCTTTAAGTTCAGCCATGTAAAGCTTTTCTGGGCGCATGGTGTTTGGCATTGCAAAGCGATTTACATTCGTTTCTAAACAAACAACTGACAGCATTGTTTCAGGTTTTGTAGGTTCGTCAACGGAATACAAAAACTCGCCTGCGCTGTGGTCACTACCATACCAACAATAAACTGTTTCTTCCTTTCGGCAAAACTCAGTTTTCCTTCTTAGTTGTATAATTTAGGTCAAATATTTTCCGAAGCTCCGTTAATGTTGCGTCATCAGTGGCGCGAGTTCACAAAGTTTGGAGCATATGATTTTAAAACAGTCTTTCCGTCAACTGCGTACGCTCATTTTGTATGAGATAACATTTCTGGTATCCCATTTTCCGTAAGCTTCATATTGTATGTTGTTTTGGTGAGGTTTTGGGCAGATGAGATCTTACGTAAAAACCCAACGTGTACAATTGTTTATTTTTATGCAAACACGACATTGCTTGAGACTTTAGGTCTGTATATCAACAGAGCTCAGGCGCATAACCAGGGGGGCAATGGGGCAAATTTCCCTCCCCCAATTCTGAAAATAGAAACAACAATTTTCAGGTTAATCAAGACTTTGGTGTGCAAGCCAAAGCAATACGTCAGTGCAAATCAACGAAACTGCTCAAAGAACTTATTCTACTTTAGCTTTTAGTCGAACCTGATCAAGGCAGTATGGTTTACTAATTGTCCATGATTTATCAAACATTGCGTGTAGTGTATATGCTGGAGAATTCATGCATTGGCTGACCTTTACCTGAGGTTTAAGCTCCGTGTGGAAGTTGGTGATAATAAAAATATAAACTTGCATATACGCGCTTGTAATCACTAACCGAAATCAAAACAAGGTGTAACGCTTTTCGCAGGTGTTTCTAGTGCGCCAACTGGCTGTATCCACCTACATGGGCGTCGGAAGGATTTTTTCCAGGAGGGGCAATAGTGGATTTTTCCAGGGGTAACCAAAAAAATTTTCCAGGTGGCCCAAAAGTCGTGAAATTTGTTTTTTCCCTCTAGAAACCAAGAAAACAACCTTTTTTGCTAAAAATTTAACAGGAAAATGTAAAATTGAAATCCCCTTCCAACCCCCATGTCCACCCAATGGTGATGTGATCTAAACTTTATTTCAAAAGCGTCGCAAAAATTTCTCTCTGATAACTCTGGCGTGTTGCAGATATTATATAACTTACCCTTGTCTGCAGCATCAACAATAGTCTCAAATGAACATAGTAGATTTTTTTTTGACAATTTTAAAACTAAATGCGTGAATATAACAGTGATATACGTTTTAATATGCCATAAAGCACAAGCCTTGGCTATGAAGCAATCCAGTTTTGAAGTCTTTGTTTACGCAGTTAGGTCATAGACACTGTTTAGCAACAATAGCATTTATTCTAGATATTTAGTTGTGTTGATTAAACATGTAGGCCTACTGTGATGGTTCAATCACAATTATAGCCTTAACGGTTTCATCAATGGTCTCCGATAACGCATTGGGCGACTCTAGCGTTTACTTTATCAGTTGCATGCGTCAACCACTCGCTCAAGAATTGGACAAGATCCAAGTCTTAGGCGACATGCTCACAAGTTTTGTAGGCCTACCGTACTTCGGGAGTCGGTATCTTAGAGAAAGGTAGCAAGTCGGCTTCGATTGAACTTGTGTTGGTGTACACTGTACATCTGAAGCGCGTATACTGTAAATACACAAACCGCAATCACAATGGCGGCCACGATGACTTCTTGCTCAACTGCAATATTGGCTGAAAAAAACATAGTGCAGAACTTGCAATTATAGCATCGAGGTTTTCACAAGCGCTTTCACAAGAAAGTTTCACGAGCAAATGTTGGCTTTCATCTAAAGTAGAAACTTGGAACTTTACTAAAAAAATTTTTAAAACTAGTCAGTTCAATGAAAACAGACTTTCTCTTTGTCGGCTAAAATGAACATATTTATTCAGAAAAAGAAGCGCCAGATAAAGTCACATTTTGTGGATGATGCTTTAAAATCAAGGCGCATTATATATTTAAATGTTGACACTTTGTTGTTGCTTGCCACCCCCTATCAAAATTTCTGGCTGCCCGCCTGATAGAGATCCTCTATCTTTCCAAGACTTCATAAAATGTTTTATTAATAAGAAATATAGGTCATTTGGCAGCATACCTTCCTCCCATATTATACTCCTCTTCATTGGCGTTGCGGTCCTTGATGGCATAAAAAATTCCTACGACAGCAGAAATGCCAAGAGTGAGACCAAAAACAACATAATCGCCCGCTGACAACTTCGACGGTGCAGACATGACTACGCACGAACTGAGTGTTGCGTTCTACAGCAAAAACCTGCACATCACAGAAACGCCTTTTGATATTCCCAATAAACGACTACATGGTTAATAAAACGAAATAGGAGAAAACATCATGTAGCAAGTAAATTTCAAGTAGTAATCCCGTGCATTGCGTGTTGCTTAACCTAATAGGGTGGTTTGTCTCGTGGAAATCAGCACAAAGTATTGCATGATTTTGATTAAGGCGTTTGTTGTTAAATTGAATTATCAAATGAACTAATTACGACAAAATTCAACGGAAGCAAGTGTGCACACAGATTGGGGCGTATCTGGGGTATGCTTTGTGGGGCAGACGCCCTGGGAGCAGTGCCGGATTAAGGTAGCGCGGGGCCTGTAGCATATTAGCAGCTCGGGGCCCCAAAGGCTCTTGAACAAGTGAAAACTGTTAAACCATACGTTTCATGACATGCGCCAGCCATTCTGTGGGCATCCATGTCAACACCATTAGGCACATTGATTTTCGTAAGTACGAAAAACCTGGTCTAAAAAGCAACTGGTGGACATTTTCTACTACATATCTTATTTGCCATAAATGTATATACGTATCTTTTTCTTAGGAGTACATCACTGTACAGCTCACAAGTACAGTACCAAAGCAGTAATCAATGCTTCCAAACTCATCAAGAAATTTGATCACTACCATATCTAAACAGTGTGGTCTCGGTACGTGTCGAAGTCGATTGTTAAAAGCAGCAAACCTACTGCTTAAGATTGTATTTTCCAGATTTCACCGTAACGAATTTGTTTATGATACTGATAGTGTCTACTTTACATAGACGCTCACACTCTATACTCTTTAGAATCAGGCTGTTCAGCTTGTTTTGTCTTATGGTGCTCCTTTGTTCGTTCTACCATCTAAGTTTAAAATTACCGTTCTCATTTGCAAAAGAAGACTCCAAGTGCACTATCCAAGGGCCAGTGAATATATGTCAAATCCAGGGCTGCCAATAAGTTTTTTTTTATATCTATAGATACACATACATAAACGCGTGGATTTTAGGCAGTGATGATGGAGTCTCGAGACGGTCTACGTCTCGAGACGAGTCTCGAGATCCATTTTTGCGAGTCTCGGTCTCGAATGTTTCAGCTCTCGTCTCGGTCTCCAAGGCTACATGTCTCGGTCAGACCCTATTGTCTTGAGCTTTTGAATATCGTAAAGAAATGGCTTGGTAAAACTTCCATAGTTCAACGAATTTTTGTCATTTGTTTTGGTAGGTAAGAAAAAAACAAAACAGTTCGGAAAATGCCAGAAATTCGAAAAAAATTCAACTTAGAACTGATGACTACATTTTTTGAAAAATTTAGGAAAAATCCACAAATTTTGAAGTCCCCTCGGGGCCCCTTTTTTCAGAGATGCCGCGAGTCCCCCCTTTTGAGAGTTTCTCACTTAGTTTTTACATTGTTTTGTTAAAAAGCTTAGTAATTACTCTAGAGCAGTGTTTCCCAACCTTTCTCTGACGATGGACTCCTTCAGCATTTCGACAGATGAGCATGCAACCCTGAAATTGTTGTGACAAAAAGGCTGAGAAAAATAAGAAAAATCCACTGAACTTTTATTAGAACTTATGGATTTCTAGAACTATACAGGTAGACTACGTTTTTATGTCTCAAAGGTAACATATTTAACAGTAAGCATATAATGATTTTGAAAATGATACCCCATGTCCGGAACCACTGTTCTAGAGCCACATTTAATAAGCTCTGAAGCAAGTTATTTTTGTCAAAAAAAGCAAACGTATGTTTAAATGTGCCAAAAGGAACCACTCACTTTCAAATCAAATGACTTCAAAGAACTTGTAATGTGAAATGTACTTTTACGCACAAGCAAATTCGCAGACAAAATTAGAAATTTAACTTTCAGCGAATAACGTTTTTATATATATCATGTGCAAAATATAGCGCCCCCTTTCTGAGAGTTTGCCTCGGGCAGCTGAGTTCTGATATTCACCTTTGCATATGATAAAGAACACATTTCACGCAAAGGACCGCGGGGCCCCCAAAAGCGCGGGGCCCGTAGCAATTGCTACATTTGCTACTATTGTTAATCCGGCACTGCCTGGGAGCCACATGAAGGGGTGAGTTAAACAGAAACGAATTTGGGAAAACTGTAGATTTGAAAAGATCCCAGGGATGATAAATAAAATTTGTGGAATTCGGAAATCCAACGTCATCCGTGGCATGATGTGATGTTTCAGCTGCCGAACCAAGCCCAACTACTTTTCTTGAATGCACAGGAGAAGGAGAAACTGACTCAACAATGCCTTTTTTTCGTTTGGTGCTGATCGGTGAATGCCTTTGAGGTTGCATCTGTCAGTGTTGCCAGTTAGGATTTTGTAGGTCAAATTCGTACTATTTGGACTTTCTCAACCCTTCTGGATGTTTTCTATTTTTGAAAAATGGCCATACGAAATTTGTTTTTTCAACCCTTTGCGACCAATTCAAATTTTATGTCGCATTTGCAGATGTAATGATGATTTTTCCAAATTTCTGGACACAGAATGATAAATTTTTATTAGAAATGCTGCACTAGCATTTCATAATTTTTAGTTTTGCTGTTCCGTGCAATGAAAATCACGGTCGATGAAAACGATACAAATGACATATTGCAAACGTTTCGATAACTCCTGTTATCATCATCAGTGCATTGCAAATTCGTATTGGTCACTCAGAAATGGTCGTGATTCATTGGCCGTGATTTTCATTACAAGGCTATTTAGCACATCAGCTTATCGTGTACAAATGCTGTTTCATTCTTTTTGCAGTTTTGCTGTTTCAGGTTGCACCTATAGCAAGACCAAAATTTTCGAGAAGTATATTAATTGATTGAGCTTTATTCTTTATATGTATAGCAGAGGTTTTTGAGATGTTTCAGAAACCCGATTCAGGTCCATAGAATTGATAATCGGGTCCCTAGAATCCCAAAAAATTATTATCGGGTCCCTAGAAGCAGAGAAAATCGGGTCCTCAGAATCAGAGAAATCGGGTCCCTACAGGTCTATACCGGATACTTAATATTTTCCTTCAAAAGAAACTGTGTATATATTCTTTTTTAAAAAGCGCTTGGCAACGCGCATGGGTGTTTATAGGCGTCGTTGTGTATTCAACTTCTATTTGGCTTTTTTGGTGCTATTTGGCTGTTTTTACGGTTGATGTGGCTTTTTTTCATGACAAGCTGGCAACCCTGGCTTCAGCTCTTTTGCGTTTTCTTGTATGAATTGTAAAAGTGCCCTGCGAGTACAGTTGTAGCATCTGCAAGAGCGGTTTTGTTGGAAAGGTGTATTAGCGTTTTCGCTAAGAGTTGTTAACATCTGGTGTGATGCGAAGTATGTTTTTATGATATATCACCGAGTTTTTGACCTACTGCGGTCAGTAGACAGTGTGTAGACTACGCTGAGCAGATTTTACCTGCCGTTGTTTTGGTTTGAGTCTAATATTACCAGCAACATTTGCTGTAGCAAGTAAAATATTCAAAGTGGTCATAAATGTGCAAGAAGCTTCGACAACATGCATTCAGTTAGACAGAGTTTTCTGACGATCTATCTTCAGAGTTCAGTGATTTGCAAACGTCTGATGATGAGGAATACAGTGAGGACGGGAGTAAGAACGATGATTCTGACAGTGGAAATAGCAATGGCTGGAGACCTTGACTAGATGGTGATAGTGATTTTGCGCATCACCTATTTACTGCTAAAAATGTCGGGCCACCTTTCTCCAGCTTGCCAGTAAACGAATTTTAATGCTTTGAGAACATCGTTAGTGACGCATTGTTGAATGATTCGTAACTGCAACCAATGCTTTCGCGAACATAAAACTGACTGGTAAAATATTACGTAAATGATCAATCTGGTGAGGACGGTAAATGCTTCTGAGACTCTCGTTGGAACTTGTATGGCTTATTTGTACAGTTTCAGAATATAGGTAAAACAGCTACCGTGCTAAGATTTACGAATATATTGAATTGTTATACTGGCAACAGACTTCTTTTTCTTCTTTTGAGCTAGTTGTTCAAACCACTGCTTGGCCGCACTAGATCTCGGGGCAGATGTTGAGCAGCCATTTGGTTGCCTCATCGTCCAGAACCGTCAGGCCATGCAGTCCATGGGGAGGTCGATGGATTGGACATTGGAGGACAACATGGTCGACGGTTTGTTCTTCTGCGCCACAC
>Ga0210059_1010351_pt1 | contig 14425 bp, 6 predicted proteins | sample Ectturendosymbi2_FD_188042 | JGI IMG/M metagenome (GOLD analysis project Ga0210059, IMG submission 188042) | Ecteinascidia turbinata endosymbiont from Florida, USA - Sample 2 (SPAdes) (version 2) | ecosystem: Host-associated > Tunicates > Ascidians > Unclassified | place: Key West, Florida... | reverse complement strand
CCTTGGTACAACACAAAGTGGCGAGGATGGTTGAGTTGATGCCCCCCCCCGGTTCCAGCCAGCTGCCCGTGGCATTTGATCATGGAAATATAAATCATAGTTTTCAAAATTAAAAAAGTAAAACAGTAAAGTATTGCAACTGAGGCGGGGCCCCTAGACATGGTTGGGGCCCCCCCCCGGCCGGGGGGTGCGGGGGGCGGTTCCCACGGCCCTGGTTAACCACTATACGAACCGTCGTACATGATCATCCCAATTGTCTCTGAAGTGTAGGCTGCCAAATCGTATCAGTTTTGACGATTTTGACCGGTGTTTTTGCAAAGTTGAAACGGGGGTATGTGAAACGCTACTCAGTTGCGTTAAGCGTTTAGGGGGCCTCGCGTTCACGACTTTGTCCGTGGCCTCGCCCTCATTTAATCCGGCCCCTGCGCATAACCATAAAAGCAATGGCGCATAACAGTAAGCTCGCGTCGAACTAAATTACAGTCAGAAACGGTAACTGCCTGATATTAACAAGACGGCGACACTTGTATATCAAGGAGCAATGAAAATCATTTAAAAGAGCAGCTGTTCGTATAATTTTATAAAAGCACGGTATGGTCTATTTGACAAGTCTTTTAGTATTGCATTTAACATCTTACTTATAGAGGCTCTGTGAACAGAATAGCGCTTTTTCTTTGCAGATTGAAAGAAGGAATGATGAATATCTTATTATCAAGTTGTCGCGTGCAAAAACTGTGACAGCTCCATCCGTATTCATGATTTCAGAATGGAGTTCATTTTCTACGTTTGATATATTCCTGGAGGACGTAGTTAGATGAATCATCTAAACGCACATTTACAGGGAATTACATACAGGGACGCACATATAGAGGAATGCCTGAGAGGATATTGCAGCGTGCTGTTTGCTGCTTTGGTTTCAAATAATGTTGACGTGCCGCACAGATTAGGTGGTTTTAGCAGGACATGTTTGTACAGCAAGATAAAACAATGCATGCATAGACATTTGAACTGAACATGAGAAAACAATGCACTACCAAGTATTTGTGCAGTTATGTGCGTGTGCAGTGGCCGCGCATACCAAAGTATTCCTGCGTCGCTTTCCTGCGTAAAGCTCTGTGTTCTTCAGCGTGTCGCTCATATGGAAAAACAGAACCTCAGCGTGTTTCACAGAAATTCGCATCGTAAAGATAAACCCCTTAATCACGTTTGTCAGATTTTCAAATGTACACTTTGTCGGAAATTTTGCTCTTTACATCGAAACTTTGTTGAGGACACCCATGGTATGTTGCTTCGGCTCCTCTTTTCCGATGAGCAACTTATGCCTAGGCTTTGAAAAAAACCCAAACTGTTGGCTGTATGTGGTTTCGCTGTGTACCGTCTTCATGGAATTGGATGCCTATATTAAAGCATATACGTAAAATGCATATTTTTCGAAATTTGTTGACAAAGCCAAGGTGTGCACCAGTGAACGCTGATGTTGGGTCTGACGAGGAGCAAAAATGTATCATTTCTAGTAGATTTCTCAACGCAAACCAGACGACAAGATTGCAATGTGACGAAAGCCACCGTGGCGTCGTCATACGAACCGATTTGAACCCGGCTTCGCTGCTGCGTTTCACCCAGCGGCGCTGACGCGTTTGCAAGAGTCAATGATTTGCACGGGTCAGTGCGCTCGAAACAAATGGATGCGATTCAGTTGTTTTGCTCTTGCCTGACGTCATCCAAAGCTGGATTGAACCGCCTGTCCAGGACGAGATGATCATTTTTATCGAACGTTCGTGTCTTATTTGCCACAGAAGCCACTTGCAGCTGCTGCATGCAAGGTTGCTGCGCTTGTTCCTGCAAACCCTTGTGCCGATCAACTTTGCAGCGGTCAGAATTTTTTGTAAGAAAACGATAGTATGTTGCGGGTACCTCGTGTCCTCATCCACAGCCGCTGCTGCACGCTGCAGCCAGCAGAGCAGAGCTCGTCGGGGGCGATCGCGAAATCCGTCCCAGTGATGCCGGCATGTCAGTTCGAACCGTCAAAGTATGAGTAAGTATTTGGGAATGAGTTAGCTTGAGAGCTTGTGTGTGGCTGATCGATAGTCGACCGGTGAAACTCCTGGCTCGTCACTCGAAACGGCTTCTCTTTTAAGTCTTTCTGAAATGTTTGATCAGAAGAATTTTTGTCCCTGCTGCAAACTTTCAAAACACATTTTTGCGTGTTAATTTTTTTTCTGCGGCGCTGTTTGCAAGTATCAGCAATATCTCGAATGTATAAACGATAGGGTTTTTCTTAATACCCCTCCCTGCCCTCCTTCCTGAAGTTTACGATAAAGGATTGCGATTGCATTTCTGGACAAGTGAACAATCTGTCCCCTGAAGCGAGTACAGGTAGACACAGATTAAAAGCTTTGGCGTCAGTTTTGGGAAGGCTGTGATAAGCTGCATGAGTAAAGAGGTATAAATCCCTAGTTTTTTAACACCTAAGGCAGTTTTATCATTTGTCATTGAATTACACCTTTTTCTTCTGTGTTTGGAAACGTGCAAGTAACAAGCTGCATCTTTGCACAGAGAAAAGTTAGTATTTTTTGTGAGATACGTACTGTGCGTATCAATATCTCTGTGTGGATACAAGTAATGGTTGTTGAACTAAATATTCTCACGGTTCTTAAACTGTGAAATTCCGGTTGTAATTTAATGGAAGATAGCATTTCATCAAAAATTTCTAGTTAAAAATAATTTAAATATTTGGGAAATATATATTAAGCTATTAGAATTTTCCCAATCCGTAAGAATTTTTTTCAAAATCTTGACGCAAGAAACACGAACTGAAACTGGGTCGTTTAATAAAGTGGAGTATATTCATATGTAGTTCGGAAGCAGTGAACGACTTATACTTTTGCAGTTTTCAAGAAGTCCTGCTTTTTTCCTCCACCTACAGCGCCATTCATTTTAACAACGTCGCCGATTTTGACCGTATACTCGTTTAAAGAACGACAGTGGATTGTTTGGAGCCATTCGTGGTTGAAGGATTCGCGGCTCTCACCCACGCGGCCCGGGTTCGATTCCCGGTCTGGGAACCAGTGTAGAGTTTCCTTTTGTTGTAGGAACCGATATGTTGAGGTTTGAGGTGTTGCTCAGCGTAGACGTTGCTTGCGAGGAATCCTGTTGTTGCATACAGAGATGCTGGTTTCCCCAAACGCTACAAACCTTGTCGTTGTATGAGTATTGCTCTAACTCCCGACTAAAACTGCCTGACATTTTAAGTTGCCAAGCCGAAGCAAGACGTTTGGCTCTCACCACTTGATGGTTCGTTTCACAGATTTCCTGGTGCACAATCTTTATTTACAAAAAGGGCTTCTGATCAGCAGCAGCAGAAAAGCTTTACGATGGTGCGACAGCAGAAACAGCCAACGTGGTCCGTGCGCTAGCGATACAAAACTTGACTGTCTGAAAGCGTGGTGTCCACGCCGATAAACAAAACTTCGAATGCCATGCGAATCGAGGTTACTGAGCGAACGCAGTGGAGCGCGCACACACGAATTCCCTTGACGCGAATAACAGGTTGATACAAACCAGACCTCACGTACGGAATACAAGCACGAGTAGGAAACGGCAATTCGTAATGCGAAAAGTTAAATCCACTATACGTGCACTATAGACGGACTGCTCGGGGAAAGGCGTGTAGGTCAGACACGCCCATGGCGAGATGCCGACGCATTTTCACGAACAAGCGCCTCATTTACAGCGGCATTAAAAATTTTTTTTTGAAAAGATAATTCGTAAAGAGCAATTTGTAATTTCTGTATCGTTTGAATGGTTATTGCTTTTCTTCAATGCTGCCACTGCCTATACGTTGCCGATATTGCTCGTTTGAAAACCGATACTTTTTTACATTTTTATAAAACGCCCACCAGTGTTTATCCCCTCCCCGATCGGCTACGTACGGCTCGTGCGCTCCTAAAATTGTTAACAATTACGAAAGGCCGATTACTAGTAGTTACACGTTTATCTACGAAACGTCGGCATTAAGATTTTGTAATAAAGTTAATAACTTTCGTGATTACTGCTGTGCTTGCAGTGGAATTCCTTACGATGAAGCTGCTGAAGTGCGATCGAAATATATATTTCCAACGGTGAAAACAGCGTACACGAAGCCCTTGCTTCTAGCAGAGGTGAGCTCCTGTGAACGCATGGGTGTGATAAGAAGTTTGTGTCTTGCCTCGCCTTGCCTGTAGTAGCGTTAGAAACCATTTGGGAAACCCAGAGGGGTTTGGGAGCTACAGTTTTCATGCGTACAGTAAAGTCGGATATATTCTTTTTAGGCCCGCACCTGCAATATATTGGTATTTATTAAACAGCATAGAAACGTTTTCGTGCAGATAAGGTAGTAAAAATGTCTGTTGTCCCACTTGGACGTGTTAATTATTGGACAAGCAGATGGACAGAGTACATTTGTTGTCCTCTTCAATTGACAAATTTTACTAAAATAGGAACACAAGGCAGAGTTCATGATTTCGTGACGTGCTGTGCTACAGGGCAGGAAAGTTAAATAGATTCTATTTATGTTGCGTCCATCACCTAACAATTTAGTTCGTGAATAACGTAAAGGTGCAGTTTATTGTTTAACGCCTTCGCATTGCCTTTATCTAACATGCGCAACACACCGACATCAGCGTAGCCAAACCAAAACTATTTTGGGGACCAAATATTTTGACTTTAGTCGAGCAACAGTATTCGGCTTGGGACACCGCTTCTCAAAGCACAAAACGACAAGATATGCTAGAAATATTTCGGGGGCAATGCCCCCTCCAGGCTGCGCCTCTCCACACCGGAGTTCGAATCACACACACATAGCGCTGACAAGGAACTCAAATGGATAGATGAAAACACACGAACATGTGGTGGTAGCAAGAAAATATGCCCGTTGATGGAACTGACACGGTTATGTAGGTGTTGCACCAACAAAGGCCACACGCATAGGTGGCGCCAACACGAATACGACAATGTTTAGGACCGCTGCGTAGATCTGCGATCATGGGCGTCAGAAAAGGGGGCAGAGGGGGTCAGGCCGCCCTTTATTTTGACAAATTGACTTTTCCTACAAAAATTTTAGCAAACAATTTTGCTTTAAGTTTCGACTGGGTGAAATGGAATTTCACCACGTTGAAATTTCACCCCTGGACAAATCTTCTTGGCTACCCTTGGAAAAATTCACTATTGACTTCACGCTGGAACAATCCTTCTGACGCCTAAGCTGTGATATTTTCCAAGCATAGTTCGATTTTGAACAAGTACGGCGGAGTGCTGCAAAGGACCATGGGACATTTGGGCTGCAGTACTCCCCAGGGCGAGCTACTTGTAACGTAAAGGAAACACTTTGTTAATAGAAATAAGTGAAAAATTTTTGCTCTGAGTATAAGATTTTAAATGCGCAATGGGTGCTGCACGACTCGCTGGTGCTGCACGCGATTCCCGTTCGTCAGCGGACCGAACTTCGTACCACCCCACCAAAGCAACCCAAGAAAAAGCGTATTCAATGCGTTGTGGGTGAGATTCGGCTGCAGACCATGTCACAACCGAGTAATATTTCCCGCTTGTCTATCGGTTCCCCGCATCTGCAGACTGATTGACTGAAGAGCTCGGTCTGTCCTTGAAAGGCTATTTGATCTGAAGTTGGAACCCTGTCAGGCGTCACTAACTCCTGGTCACAGTAGGCTTGGGAAGGATGATGGGTGAAGCCTATTGCAATTCCCATCAAACCTGCAGAACTGCAAAATTGCGTTCCCATGACTGGTTGCAGTTTATCGTCATCCTCGAAATACAGACCGAATAACCAAAATCTTTGTCATGGTGTTTGCAAAGCACCACCCAAGCTTCAGAAATGAATGAAGCCACTCTTCGAAAATACGTTTACTTGAACATAGATATGCGCTAGTCTGAATCATTGCAAATTCATGAAATAAGAGCTGATTCCTTGAAAGCTAGTAGCAAAACTGGAGCTTTGAATGGTCAACCACTGCAAGTACAACCTTTTAACAGATCACATTGAATGAATGCTTGACAAGCGATAATTGTTTTCATTTTTGGTTATCAGTTTGCACTAGTCATATAAACAGAGTAATATCTACAGTGATTCTGCCTCATTTATTGTTGATGATTAGTAAAAACCTAAATTTTGTAGTCCTTATTTATGGTTCAGTAAATTGTAGAACTTCAAAAATGTCAAGTCGCTTTATTCAGTATCTCTTAATTGTTAAGAAAAAATACGAGTTCTTCAGTTTTCAAATATTGTTTACAAATTATTTAAAACTGCTGTAGTTTTGAGTTTTAGAAGTCACTTTTATTACCAGGAGAGAAACAGTCGCCTTCTGCCTTTCAAATGTTTACTAACCAAGTGTCGTACTACTGCATGTTCAGGGCAAGATGCAGTGGTTGTGGGATCATGAAGGTCGAAGATACTTGGACTTGTTCGCCGCTGCCGCCACAACCGGTCTCGGGCACTGCCATCCGAAACTTACCGAAGTTCTCCGATCACAAACGGACAAACTGTGGCAGACAACTTCGTGGTATATGAACAGTCCAAACCATGAATACGCCAGAAAACTGGTCAGCACTTTACCTGGAGAGCTCAAGGTACCCTGTTTTTCACGTTTGCATTTTTGATTTGAATTATTAGTCGTGCTAATTCTCTCTAAAGCACTGCATGACTTTTGTAACCATTGTGAAGTAAAAATGAGTGTATCCATTTCGTGATGGTCGCATTCCTTCTTTGTCAAGCGTCAACATCAAGAGAAAGTCGTCAAAACTGCCGAAAACCGCCGCATGGGTCCTGAGACGACTATCAGGACCAGAGGAGACCAGCATGCCTTGTAGTCTGCGTGAAGCCGGTTGTTGTAGGTGACGATGTGACGAGGCGCGGTGGTACTTTTCTTTAGGTCAGGAACTCAAGAACTTAAATTGCCAAGCAGTTGGATGCGCTTCGGAAGAGATCAAAACTGACAAGCAACGTACGAATAAAATGCGCGTTTGTCAAAACACACAACGTCTTAACTTTTAGGGCTATAAGCCGCTCCCAATCGGTAAAAATAGACACGTGTTTTAATAGCGTACCAATTAGAGTGTAGAACTTTCATAAACTTGGATATTTGAAAAAGTTACAATCTCCTAAATTGCTCTACAAACCGAATGTGGTTTAACGGTTAGACCAGTGGTTCCCAACCGGGGTGCCGCGGCACCCTAGGGTGCCATTTACAATACCCAGGGGTGCCGCGAGCTAATGCGTTTTTTAATATACTATTAAAAATACATTTTCAAACTGTCATCAAACCTTGAAGCAAAATTGTATGGGTTCGCTACTGGGTGCCGCAAAATATAATTCTCTTCTCCAGGGTGCCGCAAGCCTAGACAGGTTGGGAACCACTGGGTTAGAGTATTACTTTTAGAACGAGTATTGTTGGTTCAAGTTTCTTTCGACACAGCGTACTGTAACAAAAGTTTCGAAGAAACAGACAGAAGCAGTTACAAACTTCAAATTATTTTTGCCGAAAGTTCTGACAATGCAACGAGAAAGAAACATGCTTCACGTCTGTTTGAAAGCTTCGTGCGGGTCCAAATGAAACCCTGCTCAATGGTAACTAGTCTTCGCAGGCGAAGAAGTTTAATCAATCAGCAATTTTTTTACAGGAAATCGATTTTACGTAACTCCCCGCGAAATCTTATTCAAATAGAAAAAACATTGAGTGAGACGAAATCTTATTCAATTAAAAAATCATTTGAAGAAAATATTTGAAAAAATCGTTCTATTTGAACAAGATTTCTGGATTGAGGATGCGTAGTGTTACGTCAAATCGATTTCCTGTTACATAAATTTGCTGGTTGATGAGAATTCGTGCTTTCAGGGACATTTTTCTAAAGTAACTCTGGCACCATTCCATTTGTCTCTGAAAATCAGGAAAAGTCATGGAAACGTTGATTTCTAACATTTTTCTAAGCAGATGAAATCAACCAAAAAACAAACCCCAGGGTGGTAGAATTGTCTGAATTCCTGCGCAGGATTTCGTCCTGCCCAATGGTTTGCGGTTTCTTTGCCACGCAGAGGAACACTTGTGTCTTGCTACCAAAAACACCGTTTTCATAAACAAGTAGGGGCGTAAGGGGGGCAAAATTCCCCGGACGCCGAATCACTATGGGGCGCCGAAAAGCCCCAACAATGTCACAAGTACTATCTTTAACACAGTATATTTGCTTGCGAAAGACCTCAGGTTCGAACATGGGGGCACCAAACTTGCTTCTTGCCCCGGGCACATCTAACCTCGTTGCGCCCCTGTAAGCAAGAAAATCTTCTGCTGTTACTATTATTTTCCTCACCTAGCGAAAGTTTAAAAAGTATTATTCAACATAAATGGCAACGGAAGATCCAACTTTTTTGGCCGCAATGCATTCTTTGTTAAACTCCGTCGGACTGACGTTTTGCTGAGAAAGTTACTAATGATTGACAGTTTTGAAAGAAACGCGACTGTGATTTCGAGGGCGGGTGGAAGACACGTGGAGTGTTTTTTAACAGATATTCAGTACCTGATAAGCGAAGTATTGCGCAAATCATGATCGTTCGTACGCGCTTCTGACGTCATTCTAAGTGATGCAATATGTATGGGTTGGGAGGTCTGTTGGCAACAGAAGGACACAAAAACGGGGTTTGAGGCGTGCATATTTGCGCCTGCGTTTTTTGAGGCCAAAATCGTTTTTTTTTAAAAATTGAAACCCTAAAATGAACTAAATGGCATTTGGATTCTAAGAGGAACGAGGATTGAAACAAGAAATCAAAACTATCTGAGCAATTAAAGAAACAAGGCCAACAACGCTCTCCCGCACAACGTCTCGGAAATTTGAAACCTTTTCACAAAGTTAAAGGAAACTGTGGCCGGTTCTTTTATCTGTGGAAGCCAACGGCTAAATGCTTGTATGTTTGAAAGCGTCATGATAAGCATGATAAGCCTCGTCCCCAGGTTGTGAAGGCACTCATGACGTAGCTGCCACAAAGCGTCAATAATTGCAACGCGTAAGCTTTGTTTTCTGACGCAAAGCACTTTTGAAAGACGCATCATCGGTTAAAGTGTTTCTGTTCAGTCACAAATGCTTCAAACAAGGAAAATTCTGATTAATATTTGATTTCTTTAAGTGTAGATATCATTATGGAAACTAAGTTACAGGTATTGGCCAAAAAAGTTTCTTTTTTGTTTTAATTTTCAGCAAGTTTGTGATGATCATTAGCAGAGAGTGTTTTTGCTTGGAGGTAGGAATTCGCATAAAACTTGTGCAAAAGTTTTCATTGCTTCATTTTAAAACCGGTTAACGAAAGGTCATAACTGAAAAAACTCTAAAGCATGCCAGTTATGCTGTAAGGTAACGTTTGCACGTTAGTCTTACTAGAGAGCTTGGACTTCAAGCGCATGTTAACAATATCACCTGATAATCCACAACCGCCATATGTGGCAACTCTTTCTCTGTTATTGCAACAGGTGTGCTTGTTCACTAACAGCGGATCTGAAGCAAATGACCTCGCGATGGCGCTAGCACGCGAACACACCGGAGCCTTTGACTTTATATCTCTGAAGCAGAGTTACCACGGTTGTAGCCCTTACACTGTTGGGCTGACTGCCTATTCATTCATGAAGCACACCTACGCTAATGGGTAAGAGGCTATGCAAAACTTGCATGTTCAGTTAAAATGGACGTTAGACAAAGCGTGGTATCCTAAGCATCGGTGCTGTTGGTACGCCAAGCTGCTACCATGAATAATCTTTGTGAGAGTAGTTCACTTTTATCTTTCCTAGTGGTATTCAGAAACACTATATACGTTTCAAGGACAATAAAATGTTTTTCAATTTTAGTTTTGATTGTGGAAACTGCACTAAACTTAAGAAATATTACCACGCGCTGGTCCAGAGCCAGAGGGGAAGTGGATGTGAAGGCAATGAGAAGATATGGGTGTGGGCGTGCAACATCTAATCAGCGAAAAACTAGAAAAAAATGTCCATTACTGTTCGTTTATGTACTTGCCTATGCTCCGAAATTGTCGAAAAAAAATTGCGGCATAAATAACTTTGTTGCTTGCGCACCTGTAAATTTGTATCCTGCGTGTTTACTGTAAATATTACCTGATTTATAGATTCGAGAGTCATGTTTTATGTGATCACAAAACAAAGGGTTTTGAATCGTATGTAATGTGAGAAGGCTGCTGAAGTATAAAGAGCGTTTAAGTAAAGCTTTCAGCTAGATTGTACTTACAAGTGTTGCCAACAGCCTGGCCAATTTCCAAACAACATCGCACCTGGACTGTACGCCATATCTCTCATGTAGATGGGATAAATATTGTCTGCAACAATAATCAGACAAATTCGCTTTTCACGAAGAAGCTCGGCATTTTTGTTAAGTTGTTAAGTTCAAGAAATTTGATGAACATTGTTTAACTCTGGGATTTAGTGAAATGGAAATGGCTGTAGCAGTCCCGTTACGATGGGAGAGGCTTTGGTGGGCTTAGCCTCCCCAAACAAAGCTACAAGCCCCCCAAATTGAAATATGAAACACTAAATAAATAGAGCTTTTGTGCTCAAGCCGTCCCTGCACAAACGTAAAGCCCCCCATTTGAAGACTTTCTGGCGACGGTTATGGATTGTAGAGGTGCATGCACAAATGCATGTGTGTGGCGTTGCAATGGTAACAAACAGCATGCTGCCTTCTAGAGATTTTTGGTATGCGTAAAGATTTAATCAGTACCTATCCGATAAAAACGCTTATGGTTTTGAGGCAGTTTTGAGAGCTTTGCTCGCTTAAAATTTCACGGAAACGTGTTGTGACATTTAAAGCAGGATTTAATCAGGATTCTACTCTAACGTGTTTCTTTTGTGACTGTGTGATACGTTTATGAGTTGGAACTCCACGTAGTTATTTTGTGTGCGTTTTGACAAGACAAGGTACAACTTTCCTTGTAACTCTTTCATTCTACCATTAACATTTTTCTGTTTTGACTGCTGTTTCACAACTTAATTGCAAGCGCGTGTAGAGATACTGCTATAAAGGTACACTCCATTCTGTTGTGAAAATAGAAAAAGCGGAATCTTGTTTTCACCACTTACTTTCAGTGCGGTCCTATCAGCTTTGATGGCGCGTGCTCAACCAACTGTATAAGTTTGGCGCTTACTTGATAGTCTCAAATGTTCCGCTTAGACTATGCCTAAGAGTCTAAGCGGAATATTAAACCAAAGATGGTTCGTTTTAACGGATGATCAACGCGCGAAATAAACATATACAGCAGTTTTCGCTCTTCATTCTGACACTAATTACATTCTCCCTGATGTCGGGCTGAACATCCAACGATCCCAGAGTTCGTTTTAAGGTTCTTTGCTTCCTTTGCGTCACGATCACGCGTTTAATCATCAGCAAAAGTGATCAGTTTTTCCCAAGAAACTTGCTTTGCAAGTGCAATACAAAGTGCTTACTTTGTTTTTGATTATAATATGAAAAAGTTTCTAGTGTCGTAACAAAGGCCATCTTGAAAAACCAATTCCTTCATAACTGTCTTCGTATTGAGCTGAAAACCTAATATACGACGATATCAGCAGGAATGTTGATGGTTGCTAATGGGTTGGTGTGCGGCCTTTGATATGTGCCAGGACCAATGATGAGACAATTAAAGTATAACGACGGTCTTCCCCCTAGGTTACAGTAGATGTTTCTGTATGTGTCTCTGTAGTACGCGTCCGTCCAAACTCTTAACAGAAACTACGACCTATGGAAAAAGAGGAACATATTGGAAACGAGTGAAACTATCTAAAATTCCTACTTTAAGTTTTTTAAGCTCTCGACTAGCTTTCAACGGTAAATTTAAATTTAGCTATTGCTTAGGCTTTCTAGGCTATGTTCCTGAGAAATTGATCACCCCCCCAAAGTTGGATGCAGTAGACTCTGACGTACGTCATAACGTAAAGAACATAACCAATGACAGCTTTCTCCCCAATTGTATTTCAAGTGGCTTTCGTGAATAACTCGTATATCCTTGAATATTTCAGCAAAAGCATCAGTAATAGCCAGGAGGGCCAATAAACAAAAATTAGTTTGTTTAAATTCTTGATGTTAACCTTTTCTTAACGTTGCCGTTGTGTTGACAATCTATACAGGATGTTTTTATGCAAAACGTGCATCGACTTAGAAATATAGCAAATTTAAAAACTGAAACTTTCTTTCGTGAAAAGTTACTAAGTGTCTTGTAAAGGAAATTGCTTTAAATACATTTGCTATTGAGTAAAAACAATTTTTAAACATTGTTGCAACACTGAATCCACCTGATCGGCACATAAATATGGGGACGTTCTCACATAGTTTATGAATTGGATCGAGGTAATGTTGCACAAGAAACAGTTGTCACGGGGTGTAGCGTCCGATGTAAAACTATACGTTAAACAGCTGGTAATATTTTTACTCTATCACAGGTTTGGAATTCACCACGTAATGAATCCAGACCCATACAGAGGTCTTTGGGGAGGATCGCACTGCCGGGACTCCCTCGTTCAGCCAGATCGTCATTGCGCATGCGCACAAGGGGAGTGCATGGGGACGCGCAAGTATCTCGAGCAACTTGAGGAATTGCTGGAAAGTTCGGTCGGTGCGAGAGTGGCTGGGATATTTGTCGAACCTGTGCAGGGAATGGGGGGAGCGATACAATATACAAAGGTACATTTGTGTGCGAAAGATGAAACATTGCAACTTGCATTCCCTTTGAATTAAATAAAAGACTAAAACTGCGTCAAAGAATGCTTTCGGGACTTTGTGTTTTTTTGGCACTTGGAAAAGCACATTTCTATCGTTTCTGTCTATCGCAAACAATCCTTTCCAGTCAAAGGATCAGACACTAAGATTTTGCTGAGTATATATTTCGCCAACTAGGTATGCATCATCAGATCTTATTTAAATAGAATCTTCTATAGTTTCATTTCGTTTTTTTCTGCCGCTTGCTCCTTTACTTTGACGCAAGCGTTTAAAAAGTGTGAATAGCGTCGTCAATCGCAGCAAAGAGGTTGTTGATCAAGAAATGTTGTTTCATTTTCAATTTGTCTTGTTATAACAACAAACGAAATGAACGAGGTTTCAGACCCTGCTTCGGTTGTTCTCTGATCACTTTACGTTTCTTCAACCTTTTACTTTTCATCCTTTGGGATTTGACATTTGCTCCTCGCCCCGAAAACAACTTTTACTGCGAAATGCACTTTTTAAAGTCTTGAAATGTTATAAGAACCGCAATCAATACAGAACAGAGGTTGGGAAACCGGGTAAATTACCCCAAACGGGATAAAATTGAGAACGCTTGGGGTGAAACGTTGTCATAAGCTATATTTATTCAAAGAAAACTTTTTCTGATATATTTGCCCCGCTGTTCATTTTGGGCATATAATCCGTGCAATTGTGGGGTAATTTAATTTTTCTTGAAATAGTTACTGCGTAGCATCCAGAAAACGTTCCTCGTGTCCTGATCGAGATTTTTATTGCGGTGCTCTCAGGTTAAAGCGGATTAGCTTTTGTTGATGAAATATAAACTTGACGCTTTCCAACATTTTATACTTTTTTAAACATGGAGCGTCTGAAAATGGATCGGAAAACTACAATAAGTTCTTCAAATCCACTATATCACCATTTCCATAATGAATGCAAGGCCACAACCTCGAAATACCACTGTACAGTATAAAAAATGAAATCTTAAGGTTGTTTTTCATGGTCATGTGGTGTTAACTATAATTAGATGTTTGATTCTGGATTGGTCTCAATTTCCACCTGCAGACAAAGTAGTGATACCTCTTAAGCATGTTGAAACAAATATCTGCTGGGCAAAAATTTGAGAAATTACTGGTTTCACCATACACTGCATGATGTATTTTCATCAGACGATCTCTTCTGCTTCAGATATTTCATTTTCGTTTTGAAATGACTGAGCTAAAAAAGTACTTGCCATCTACACATGCAGGGCTACCTCAAAAAAGCATTTGAGATGATCCGATCAAAAGGTGGACTTTGCATTGCTGATGAAGTGCAAACCGGTTTCGGTCGTTTGGGTTCTCACATGTGGGGATTTGAAACGCATGACGTCGCTCCTGACATCGTCACAATGGCTAAAAATATTGCAAACGGATTTCCGATGGCTGCCGTTGTCACCACACCGAAGATTGCGCAGTCGTTTCTGATTGGTCGACACCTCAACACATTTGGGGGGAACCCACTCGCTTGCGCTGTCGCCAGCAAAGTCTTGGATGTTATTGATGAAGACAAAACCCGGGAAAGATGCCACGAAATCGGTCGATACTTCATTCTGGAACTTGCCAAGCTTCGGGACCAGTTTGAGTTTGTGGGCGACGTTAGAGGCAAGGGACTGATGCTCGGCATCGAGATG
>Ga0210059_1010350_pt1 | contig 14426 bp, 7 predicted proteins | sample Ectturendosymbi2_FD_188042 | JGI IMG/M metagenome (GOLD analysis project Ga0210059, IMG submission 188042) | Ecteinascidia turbinata endosymbiont from Florida, USA - Sample 2 (SPAdes) (version 2) | ecosystem: Host-associated > Tunicates > Ascidians > Unclassified | place: Key West, Florida... | reverse complement strand
ATTTTCAACGTTGCGTAGCCGGAAATTATGTCCTTATATGGCAGATTTTCCGGTTACCGTAGTGTGAAAATCGCGCTTGCGGAGCCGTTTTCCGGTGAAATTAGGGCTTCCAAAAACAAATTAAACGTTTCAAACTTCTTCAAAGAATTTCACTTGCTTCGGTAGTAATTTCCAAGCACGTCATCCTGTCATTTACAACGGAAATAGAAAGCTAAGTTTCCAGCAAAGCTTCGTGATTATGCAAAACCGATTAGAAGGATTTTGCTTTGGCAGTCCACCTCGTAGGACAAAAAGGACGCAATGCAGCTCCAGTAAGGTCAAAACTGAGTCTCATTTTTTCGAATAAATCTGTTTGTTTTGGAGAAAACTTAATAAGGTTGGAAAGCTACCGAGGTGCTTCATTGCTAATTCCAGCTAGTTGTTACCTCAGCATCGAATAACTAGATTTGCGAGAGGACGCGCTGAGATGCAACAAATTTTGTTTCTGAACAACTAACAGTCTGTGGATAAGCCTAAGGACCTAACACCAACGAAAGGTCAAACATGCTGTACAATTCTTTCTCTGCATGTAAATTGCTTTCAAACCGTTTTGTTGAAAAACTACTTTCACATGCTTATATTGGTCTGGCCGGGCCATATACCGCTTCCGTCGCCCTTGCCAATGGTTTTTGGTTCGACTCTTACCTTGCTGCCTTTCGTTTTTTTTTCTTTACTTTTTTTCAGGCTCACATGTTACCTTTAGGGGTTAGTGTTAGGTTAATGTTAGGTTAGGATTCGTAGGTTAGCATTAGGTTAGGGTTAGCGTTAGTTTGGTGTTAGGTTAGGGTTAGCGTTAGGGCTACGATTAGGGTTAAGGTTAGGTTTAGGGTTTATCTTTTACGTTTAGTTCATTTCTACCAAGCCTACTTTACTCTGTCGTGTGTTACTGTTATGTCACAGGTGGCATATGAATAAGTTTTCAAATTTCAAGATTCACAGGTGTATCTATAGCCACTGCCACAAAAAATCCACTGATTTATACAGTATAGTTGCATACTTATGTTTGTGGGGGTTTGGAGCTTTGTTTGGGGGGTAACCCCAAAAAAGCTATCCTGTGGTGACTGGACTGATTGAGGGTTTTATTTTTAGGTTTTGGGTTTAGGGATTTAGGTTAAGGTTTTATAGTTAGTGTTTTCGGTTTAGGGTTTTAGGTTTGTTGTTTTAGGCTTATATACTAATCAAAGCATGTAACTTTGTTTATTATTGTGCTTGTCACATGAGATATCCACTTCAACCAATCATGTTCCACAAAAGGCAAAATAATCTCAGCATATATTTTGCCTTAGCAGGCAAAATAGCCCTTGCAGATATTTTGCCTCAGGAGACAAAATGGACAAGACTGCCAATTGTTTAGTGGGCCATGGGCGGGCCAGTTTGGAAAAAAATAAATGCCGTCAGTCCACGGGCAGTTAATGGGCGGTCCGAGCCTGAAAAATCTTGGACTATGCCATTTCTAGTGGGCTACTTCTACAGCAAAAACCTAAACTGGGCTGCACAAAACCTTCAACTGGGATGCATGCGGCTTGCAGGTTGAAAGACTTTGTCCTCTTGCCATGAAGTGAATTGTTACAAAGCAGCTCTGCATGTGCATGGCAGTGTACAAGCTTCTGACAGCTTTGCTTGCACAGGAGCTGGCACTTCCAGACAACGAAATTCCAAAACACATGCGTTCAATGCAATATCAATTTAAAGTGTTCAAAAACATGAATTGTTTCATGGTATTAAGCAGGTGCCAATTCGACAAGGCAGTAACTTTGTTGTTTTGTAATAAAACTATGTAATGTTAGAAGGGAAATGTAGGCTGTTGCCTGTTCCAAACCACGTGCATTGGAGACCTGCATTGACAGCGTTTGGTATTTTATCGACTTTAATACTGAGATGCAGCAAGTCTTATAGTATGCATTGAAAAAAATTGGAAAGTTTTGGATTTCCGTTTTTTGTGGGTGATGTCATAAGTGGGGTAGGTTTAAGGCCATTTTGGCTCATGTTACCTGGCCTGACCACCATCTGCAAAAGGAAATTTTTTGGCTTAAGTTTTTATTGGAAACTAGGCTATAATCCATCCAAGTCTTTTGAGCTTTGATTAACTTTTTAATTTTTCTGGTTCAAAATTTTTGGGCTAAAAACAATAAAAATCACTAATTATAAGGTTACTTGATTAGGGGATTAATTGATTGTTTGTTAGGCCATAACTTTTGAACAAAAAACGCTAGAAAGCCAATCAAAGGCTGAAAAGACTTGGATTAAAAAAGTTAAGTCGAAAAATTCCCTCATACGGATGGTGGTCAGGCCAGGTAACCTGAGCCAAAATGGCCTGAAATCTACTTTACTTATCATGTCACCCACAAAAAAAACAAAATCCCAAACTTGCCAATTTAAAAAAAATTCAAACTAGAAGATTTGCTGAATCTTTTTAGCATTTGAACAGCTTTCTACCACAATCAGTGGTTGAGTTATGGAGTTGCAAAGTGATGGTAAAAAAGTGGGTCGTACGGGTCTTAAAGGTCAAACTAACCCAGAGCTGGAAGTGTTAAGAAGATGCCATTCCAAGTGATTTGGATGTAATAAACGGTTGGTTGCTATTAACCAAGGATGTGCTAATCAGCATCTGCTGTTTTATGCAGTGCCATGATATGTGGGACATTTATCTCAACATACTAGAGTTGATTTTACATACGCCAAGGTAACAGCTGCCTTCAACGCAGAGTGTTAACATTGTTCAGACACAATAACTTTTATGTATCCCCAAAGAGATTTATCTCATGTTTACCAGTTTTAACTTCATGCAAGCCTTTTCATTGTCATGATGGATTGTGCTTTTAAATGCTAGACCTCCATGCAAATAAGGCAATTTAAAATATGCCATGTCCATGTAAGCACAGTAAACAGAAATTAGGGAAAGATTGATCTGCATAAAATTTTTCACCTGCATTTACTAGTCCTGAGATAAAGCAGCATATACTTTTTGCCCATTATTCTAAGCAGAAATCATTATACTACTTTTAATCAATTTTACTTAATTAGGAAGTAAGAGTTGTTTCTAAATAATTCTTGGGTGTTGATTTTAAAAGTTCTAAAACATTTTTTTAATTGAAATGTATTATGATAGTGTGTGCAACTGTTGCGATCGGAAAGCCCGAGTGGCATGTGCACAAAGCATCGCATTGTGGCAGCAAGCAACAATAGAGATCACCTGACGAGATCACTCTATTATTGCTTGTTCGTGCCACGAATATATAGTGTTTTTCTTCGTGCACATTCCCTTTGTGCTGAACCGCACATTCCAGCCCAATGCCAGCAGAGTGGTTGCAACAACATCCCCTCCTTTTTACAACGAACTGCACTGATCGCACGTTCTTTGTGTGAAGGCTGAACCTGGCACAACCTTCACATCACCATTTTGTTGCGATCGAAAAGCCCGAGCGGCATGTGCGCAAACCATCGCACTGTGCCAGCAAGCAACAATAGAGATCACCCGACGAGATCACTTTATTATTGCTTGTTCGTGCCATGCATGTATAGTGTTGTTCTTCGTGCACATTCCATTCGTGCTGAACCGCACATTCCAGCGCAGTGGTTGCAACACAACCTGTGGGCCAAATATGGCCCGGAACTAAACTTCTTCTGTGGCCCACAGAATGGTCCAGATTTCAATAGGATATTGCCAATTTTCGATGGGTGGCCAGCAAGTTGTCTATCCCATAGAGTTTCACACATGCAGCTGTAGCCCGTGGACTAATCTGGTTACGTGGATTTGGCCCGGTAGCGCTGCATGGTTGCACATCCCTGGTCTATTCTACAGTAAGACTTTTAGGTTAGCTGATTATTAAAACTTAGTACAATATGGTTAATTTTTGTATGTTTTGTTGTATTATTGTCTCAAAAGTTAAACAAGGTTGAACATATCAGAGTGTCATCACAGGTAGTATAGTAGTCACAATAAGTAGCCCCATGTAAATGTTTACATAAAGTGTAGAACAAATTAGAACCAAAGTGTGGTTGTATAAAGTTGATCGAGCGAAATAACATATCAAGAGAATTTGGCAAAACTTATAGCAAATGGGATATGAAAATCAATACATGCTTTAGATTGAGCAGAACAAAAAGAGAAATGACAGGCACTTCGCTGACTTAGCAAGTTTGAGATGACCCCGAGGGATAAGCATTGTTCCAACCTCTCGGTTAGTGTGGCATCAAATGTGTGAATCACTACAAACGGGATGTGCACGAAGAATAACACGCATATACCTTGTATAATGTATATGTGGTGCAAAAGAAGCAATAATAGAGTGATTGAGTCACATAATGTCTATTGTTGATAGCTGCCACAGTGTGTAGCTTTGCCCACTTGCTGCTCAGGCTTTCCAATCGCAACAGAGGGTGGACACCTATTCCTTGTAAGCTTCAATTTTAAATAGTTTATTATAATATAACTTTTTTGTGCTATGTTAACTCCAAGTACAGCAACTAGAAACAGCTGAACTTTAATTCTCAGTTTCTTTGCACTTATGCAATATCCCTTAACACAAATCAGCTCATAACACCAATATGCTTATACAAAACAAAATATTTATGGAAATGACAATACTCCAACCATAAGTTTGGCAAATTCATTGACACTCATGGCATGTTAAGAAGCTTGTACATAAATACAAACTTGCCAGCTTTTTTGGTGTGAAGTCTGTTGCCAAAATTAATTATATATACAGTTTTTTTTAAGGAAAATATTAGGCACCGTGTATGGATCTGCAGGGACCCGATTTCTCTGATTCTAGGGACCCGAATCGTGTCCCTAAAACACCTTAGCACTATGAGAGCCAGTCTACGATATATTCGTACTTCGATTTCTGCCTAAAAACCAGCAGTTTTCGGTTGCCTTACCAACGCCCTAGCTCCTCCGCCGATTGCGCTAGAGAGCTGTTCAAGGGCTCAAACGGATCGGCCAGTCTAGTAGATTACACTCGAAAAAAATTTTTTTGGTTGGGGGTTGCAGATTTTTTGTGACTGACGTCATAAGTGAAGTAGTTTTGGGGTCATTTTGGCTCATGTTGCCTGACCTAGGGCCCAACCGCTAGGCAAAGTGATTTGCTGAACTTTTCATTGGAAACTAGGCTTGAGTCCGAGTCTTTTGAGCCTTTGATTAACTTTCTAGCATTTCTGGTTCAAAAGTTATGATCTAAAATAAACAAATTAATTAATTATCTATTTAGCTAATTAGTCAAATATTTTTACTAATTACATCACAACTTTTGAACCCAAAACCCCAGCAGGTCATCCAAAGTATCAAAAGACTCGGATTGTAGCCTAGTTTCCAGTAAAAACTTCAGCAAAATACTACCACCTAATGGTTGGCGCCCAGCCCCAGGCAAAGTGGGCCAAATTGGCCTAAAAGTCCTCCACTTATGACGTCACTCACAAAAAACCCTCACCCCCCAAGCAAAATTTTTTTTTTCGAGTGCAGACTAGAAGACTTGCACGTTTTTTGAGACTTTTACCAGGTCTGTAGAGCATACAGGACCAGAGAAATTCCTGCGCAAAGCCACGTGCGTTTAGGCGTTTTTTTTCTGAAAATCCCCAAAACTTAGCGGACGCCAAAGAGTTAAAAAAAACCCTGATATATACATTGTGATGCAGTTTTACTAGTTCTTTCACTTTTCAGCTTCAACAAAAAGCAAAAAACTAACATGCCCAAAATGGTAAAAACTAGGGTTGGACTATCTGAGTAATGGTATTGATTAACCAAAGTTTTTTTTATCTGATATCTGGACAAAATTCCATTGGTCAACTGGATAAAAAAGTAACATTACTGAGGCGTTTTACCCTTTTTTATTAAGTTTGGCAATTTTTGTTTCCAGATATAAGCAGCATAAGTTCTACTAAAACTATGTTATTATTATTTTTACAGAAGAGTGTTTTTGCACTGTAAGGTGAAGTCTGCATTGTTCTCCATAAAGAATGCAATGCAGAAGCAGTAAATGTTAGAAATGCATGATTTTTAAATTTGTTTTTGTATATGCTCATACAGTAACGTGTGTGCTTATTTATCATAAAACTGTGTCATGATTTTACAAACAAATCATCACGAAAATCATTAGCAATTATTATCCTGTTAATCGGTTTGCTAAAGCACAAATATACGGATATATCCGTTATCCTGATTGTATCAATTATTGATATCTGGACTAACCTTAGTAAAAACGTAAAATATACATGTTATTATGAATCAAAAATATGTTCTGTAACTACTGTGTCAACATTCAACAGACTGCATGTTTGATAGAATTTAGATTCAATTTTTATTTTATGCCAGTTTATACTTTCAAATGAAACTTGCAATTGTTTTTATGACACTCATCACCATCCCAAACTGTGTTTGGGAAATCAAGCAGGCTTTGCCCAATGTTCTTGTTATTTGACTTCAGAATTTTGGCTTTGTTTTACTTTGAAATGATTCGAGTTGTATTGAATTAGGCCTTTTTCTTTGAAAAACACTTCACTTTTCATTGGTAAAGTGCTCATATAGAATTATTACAAATAAGTACTACATGGCTTTTGGTGTTTCTCTCAAGCAGCCGTAGTAGCTGAGCGGTCTGAGTTCAGGTAGTTCACAACTGTGTACATCGATCACCCTGATGTAGGTTCACCTTTATAGCTCATTGAAATGTCTGCAATAGTTTCTTTTCTATAGGATTTAGAGTGCCTTAGTAGTGCTTGGATAACATTGTATGTATCTGGCACATGATTCTGATGAACTTCTTTTGCAAGTATAACCTTGGTTAGTTAAGCTGGTGCATGAGTCTGTGGCAAATCAATAAAATAAAAATTTTTTAAACGTCACTGACTTCAAAACACTGTTTTGGTTTAACAATATTTTAGCAACAGTGTTGTCAAAATAGTTTCTAATCCATGAAGTTTCATCTTAGTATCGGCCAAACATTTCAATACACACTTGTAAGTCATGCCAAACATATCTTGTGATTTACAAGGTAACCCCCCAAAAAACAGAACCCATAAAAATGTTATTAAATCCTACAAAGATCCAGTAAACTTCAAGCACTTCACAGGTTTTAAAGTTCAGTCTGTGTACAGTCATTCCCCAAAGTTTCAGTCATTAAAGTCCCTTCGCATAAAAGCCATGTTCTTTGCAAAATATGCTCCAAATGGCCTCCACGGTGTTGGAGGCAAACTTGCAAGCGTTGTGCAAAATTTACCATGTTTGCATGTTTCTTTGCGTCCTAGCACTCACTATCCAACCAGAATAAGTATCCTTCAGACCTTTTAAATTAAGATTTGGAGCAGTCTCATACTCTCTAAACTTCTGAATCCAGTCAAAAATCTGCTTTTGATGGAGCATGACAACACTGAAACTTTCCCCGAAAACTTGCTTGCACTACCTTGTGTGAATTGTTAGCGAAATAAATAGGTCTCCTTACAAAATGCCTTCCCTTCTCTTTGCTTGACAAAGACATGGTGGAAAAAATTATTGTTGCAATATGTCAGGCACTAAGTCTACTACTACAACCTGAAAAATAAAAGAGGAATAATCAAAATTAAAAATTTTATTCAAAGATTGTGGGTTCTGTTCTTTTTTTAGTCACCCTGTGCAAACGTTTTGTCGTAAGCCTTTTGTTTTAAGCCCAGTTCTTCTATTAGTGCACTTACACTAATTTAGTGAATTTACACTAATAACAGAGTTACTATAAAGGGTTGCTGGCATTGTTGCAATGCATCTCTGGTGCAGTAGTTTTTGGAGATGGACCTACAGCTGAAGTGAGTATAACTTCCTTGAGATGGAATAGGTATAGTCGTCAAGAATGTGGTGCTTGTTGGACAAAGCGATTTTTACACAGTTTTTTAAATGGACACATATCAATGATTTGGTTCAACTATTCCTTCTGCATTTACCTTCTCTCCAGGCATTCGTTTTCAGTTTTGTATGAAAAGATAAATAGATGTCGAGCAGTAATTCTTATGATTATAATTCAATACAAAAAAAACCTTTGAAATTGAAAGGAGATTCTGGCAAAATCAAGAAAAAGAAAAAGCATAAGAAGGACAAGAAAAAGATGGAAGTCCACATCGACCCCGTTGCAGATGAAGCGGCATCGTCAACACCAAAGTACGACCAGCTAACTCCAGCTGAGAGAAAGTTCAAAGAAATCCAGGAAAAGAGATCTCTTGATAGGATCATCAAAAAAGCATCCAAATCTCACAGAGATAGAGTTGAAGAATTTAACAGAAACCTCGAGAATTTATCAGAACACTACGATATACCTAAAGTCAGTTGGACGAAATAGTTGAGCTTAGCATGCGGGTACAGCACCTGGCGAGTGGATAGAACAGTCAATCGTCTTGATGTGTCGACCTCGGCTCCGTTCTTGTTGGTTCCTCTTGATCGATCAATTTGCATTTTGAGAACTTAACAATATTGCCGTTGCAAGCTAATCTGTACTACAGCAAACAAGGAAAGTCTTCTGAACATCAATATTGTTTCGGACCTTTGTGCGCAGAAATTCAATGAAAGGGAAAAAACTTACATCAGATTTTAGCTTTAAGCCTGTTAGGATTTTATCTTTGTTTCATAAGTTATACTGCATTTTTAATTAATGCGACCCATTTGTTTAATACATGATAGTTTATTTTTTATATATCAAGTGTTTGCAAGGTTTCCCCAAAACTTTAAATACAGAGATGTGACGTGCAGGAGTTCAACTTTCCAGTGCACTGAGTAGCTCAGTTTTTCAAAATGGTTGCGTTTTGCCAAAACCACGTCAAATCCACGTGCACCTTAAACGCATGCGAAAACTTAGTCTGTGGATGCTGTAACGGTGTTTTTTGCCATTGTCCAGGGCACGACTGTATCTTATCGTGGCAGGCAAATATAACCTTTTTTCACGATACAAATGACATTAAAATTTTGTAATTGTACATGTAATGCTGCAGATGTGTTATGCTTGTACTCTTTTTCAACCCTTTCTCGTTGTTGACGTTACTCTACTTTTTTTTCCTGGAAGTCAACTCTGCACAGGGGAGGATCCAGCCACTAAGGTGAGGGAGGGCGATTTCAGTAATATTTGGCAGTCAAGTCTCATTACGGGTTCACTACTGTAAGAGATGAAGTATACCTTACAACACTGCTGTGACAAAACAATGGATGACAGAATGGTCGCGGCCTTGCGAATGCTGTTTTTTTATTTATACAAAATCATGGCGGATAAAGTTTCTTTCGTAGGTTTTCCGCCCTTGGCTCTGCACGAGTTTCAAACCCTTCGTTTCACGCCAGGGCTGGACCGTGGTGTGACATGACTTCGAATTGTTTGTAAGTGCTGACTCATCAAATACCTTACGAAGTTGGTGCTGATTTCGCGCGAGCGTCAAGTGTGCAAAGTTTCACATTGTGGCAACGAGCAACAATAAGAGATCGTCCGACAAGATCACTCTGCTACTGCTTGTCAACGGCTCGACTCAATTTTGTGAACCCAACCATAATTAAATGCTGCGTTCCTGACAACACGTGGGGTTTACGTTTTTCATCATTTTGCGTTTTTCATCATTTTACCAAAGTGACGGTAGCTTCCTAGACTTCCTTTTCTTGTAGTTACGGTTTTAAAAACTTCTAGACAAAGCGGGAATGCTTCAACAAACCAAGACGCTACAACTTCTGCAGCTGACCTCTAATGTAAGAGAGTTACCTCAGGTTTAGCAGGGCCAACCACGTGACCCCAAGTTTTGAAAGAAAAAGACGTTCCCCCAGTGGCGTAGTGAGGCTAATGTTTCGTGCTTAGATGTAAGCAATCTGAGCATGAAACACTCACTAACGGAAATGGGTCTTGTCTTTCATTGCCGAATGTGAGTCTTGTTTTTCTGCTTGTCGCCACCTTTCTCATCATTGCTCTTCCCATTTCTTACTCTCTGTGCACATGCTTATCTGGACCCAGCTCATTTTGTCAAATTTTGTTCCCTTTTTGCTTTTAGTCTCCTGTAAGCCGCACTACTTGTTTTTTATCGTTTACTCTAGGCCTAGGGTTGGTCAACCTGGAGCCACGGAAGAATTTCTAACGCGTCACGGCCAGGTATTACGAGGCGTGTAGTGGGATGCGAACGCGTTCCCACACCTTTTTGAACTAGATTACATTACAACGTGGCTGCGATCTTACAGATGAGCTAGCGACACGCAGATTCGCACTGCTTGTCAAAAATCTACAGTGAAACAGGAAGATCCAGTGTGAAAACTCTTGTTGGCGAATGCTCACTTTATTCGAACTATTTGGTGCAGTCTTCCTTTTTATTTGGTGTGGGAACGCGGTTCCCATACCTGTGGGAACGCGGTTCCCATACCTCTTTTTTAGCACTACACGCCTGGGTATTTCGTAATAATAACATTTTCATTTCAGACACATGGTATTGTTTAAATGGAGAACGTTTGCAACTTGAACCTTTCAACGAAAACGTAGGTAGCTCATGAGCTACAAACGAAATACAGTGATACGCTCCCTTTCATCATTATGCGTCAGACATTATTACAACATGGAAATTTCCAAGTAGTCTACCACGTTGTGCACAATATGTAGGTGCTGAAGTCATTTTAAGGCAGACAGGTGGTTTATGTTGCCATGAAAACGAAATCTAGAAGCAGGCTTAACGTGGAAGATGAAATGATCTGTGCATCCACATGTATTGTGTCTTATGTTTTCTTCGTTTCAAAAAAAAAAAAAAAGAAAAACAGGCTGGGCCTTCACATTGCTTGTAGCGAGCGTTGTGTCGCTAAAAGTTGTTCTTATTTCTGCTCTGTGCATAATTATCGCAATGGAGAAGTTGTACAGCCGGTGGGCCGTGGACTCTGTGTTTGTTGACCAACTGGGCCACATGCTTGAAAATGTTCAGAACGCCTGGTTTACTCATTCCTGAGGATGAAACAAAAAAGATAGAGAGGTGATGGTTGCGTACCTACTTTGCATATGTATCCCCGTCTTTATCTAAAAGTATATATGCTGCACGTAGCGGGCTAAAATCACATTCAGTAATATGATCTCAGTGATGTGAAGAATGATTCATTGTTTACTTGACGTTCCGGTAGTGGTTTAATTCTCTTAGAATACACAGAAGGCTTCAAACATTAACTCTTGTCGACACTTGCGCGGGGTCTTCTTAAGGTGCTGGATCATTTTGATAAGATGTGTCACATAGGTTTAAAACCGACTCTGGTTAAGAAGCGCTGACTTGCAGCCTCCATCATGACCTGCAAACTTGGTCCAGTTTCTGTATTGGGCCTCTTCCAATTACGCATGCATAGTTTTATTCCATACCTTCGTTTCTTACCAACAGAGGTCTGTTTCTTGAATGGGATTACCCAACCCTGTCAGGTGGGACATCTGCCTTTATTGCTAAGCAGTGGTTACAACGTCTTATGCTTGACTGATTGAGTGGTAAAAGAGCAGAGGGCGCAAGCACACTCCCAAAATTTTGATTTGTCAAAAATTTGGGTAAATTTTTCAAATATTTGAGCAAAAAAAGCTTCGACAATGTTAATGAAATTAAAGTCCCTTGCTATTGACTACACAATGAGTCATATAAATGTAGATGGTTTATTTTTTCCTTTTAACTCACCTAAAAATCGAAGCAATACAAAAAGCCATCGCGTAGTAAATAAACAAAATGTCAGTGAACATTAGAGCAAATGAAAATACAATTGGGCGTAATAATAGTTATTTATTTCAGACTCGTGGTCCATATCATAGGCACGACACAAGAGCACAAAAAGTGGTTAGCCATGCAGTAGTGCATTACAGAATAGATGTTACAGATACGCCCTAACTGTAGTGATGTACACCCATCATAATACTGTACAACAGTGGTGCTCAAAACTTCTTGGCTCATGGGCCACATTTGTCTTTCAGAAGCCCTTCGCGGCCCACAAGAATTAATAATCTCAATAAAAATTATCTTCAATGATTAAAGTGTTAAGTTTTTTTTCCAATGAAAATTGCGTCGCGGGTTACGGTTTGAGCATCAAAACTTTGAGGTAATCAGCAGCGGTTTTGCATTTCATCTAGTGTTTTATTATGAGTGAGCTGAATGTAATTAATTACACAATTCTGTGTAATTGTAACTGAGGCATTTTGATTTTATGCTGTTGCAATTTGCTGAAACTTTACGTAATTGCATCTCAAATTACAGAAGAGCATATAATCTGTTTTGAGTTTCAACCGCTACGAAGTCACTGTGGTCATCTGTTAAAAGTTTCAGTGACCTGTACAAACTAACACAAGCGTTGTTGGTATTTCCCGTTGTCTTTGTATCTGGCTTACATTGAGCTAGAGGGGCGATTGGGCCAATCGACCCCCTAAAGAAAACCTGAGAAAGTAACTTCATTCACCGTGATTTTGTACAATTCGGAAAACAACATTCGCGATTAAGTCCATTTTGTCGTCCATTGTTTTATCACAGCAGTGTTATGAAGTGTATACATCATCTCAAACAGTGGCGACGCCGTTGCGAGGCTTGACTACCAAATACAGTCTTACTGAAATCTCCCCCCTAACTTCACTGGTTGGATCCACCCCTACAATGAGGTGCGCAATGTCTCTGTTTGCATTACAACACCTTTTCTGGCCATTTTCATTGTGTGCAAGTTTGCCGTAAATTGCTGTTACAGCAAACTTGCATTGAACTACTTTAGAAGATTAAAGAAAAATTGTTTGCGCGTGTGTGTGTTCCATGGATCATCTGGTCTGAGACAACTGTTCATCATTCATCAAACACCCACCTGTTCTCAAGTACAATACCAATCTTGTTAACTCACCAATCTGTCACATATTTGTAATTTAGTGTTTTTTTGTGAATCTAACGTTTTTTGTCATGAAATCTAGTAGGCCCAGGGGAGTAACGAGGTTGGATGGTGCCCGGGCCAGAAGCAAGTTTGGCGCCCCCATGTTAGAATTTGAGGTCTTTAGGAAGCAAATGTGCTGTATTGAAACAAGTACTTGTGACATTATTGGGACTTTTCAGCGCCCCACGTAGTGATTCGGCGCTCGGGGAACTGTGCCCGCCCCTACGTAGGCCTACTTTTCCATAACAACAAAGTGGCAACACTGGTAATCAGCTAACAGAGAAAAAAGTAAAAGATAAATCTTATGGGTGTGCACATTGGCGCACAGAGGTATCCAAACTGTTCCGATCAAGGTTTGAAATGCTTGCAATCGAATTAATTTTCCTGAATTTTAAAGCAGGATTTGGCGATTGACGTTTTACTAGTTATATACCTTACTTTTTGTATGCTTGGTTTCCACACTTTGTCTGCATACTGGATCAAGTAAATAAAGAAATCCTATGGCGCCACGAAGCACGCGGAAGGTATCCGTTGCCAGGGAAAGAAAACTTTGATGAGACGCATACACCGATACAACGCGTCAACTATTATATCAGTTGGTCACCGTCATACAGGAGCATAATAATTAAGGCAGAGGTTTCCAATCTGTGGTACATGTACCAGGAGCGGACCCAGGCTAATTTGGTGGGGGGGTGCGATATCGATTTGCAATGAACCCAATGCTTCACAGGACCATCTTGCGTAAATCAATCACTTTCGCATGCGTGCATTTACGACGAAACAAGTCTAAGCTTGCTTTACTTTCGAAAAAGCATGAGTTGTACACCTGGTCAAACTTTATCACTGCATCGCTACCGAACCAACAAGGAATGTGGCACATAACAACGATCTGATGACGTAGTCACCGTCGGCGCAGGAACATCGAGGACTCCAGATAAACAGTTCACGTGACGACATAACACTTATTCTCATTGTAGGTTACGTTTGTTACAACACAATTGCTGGTGGCAGTAGCCAGCATAGTGTTGTTTGACTTGTATGTTGCAGCAAGTGAGCATAAGTCACTTCGATGAGGTTTAGGTCAGTGCTCTTCAAATGGGGAACCTTACAGTTTTTAATTGTCGTTTGGAAAAGTCTGCAACACTCATAGTAGTTTGTGTATCATTTTTGTTATTGCAGGTAATTTTGATGAAATCAGAACAAGAAGCGGGTTGATTCTGTTTATTTTGCAACCGAAATTAAGAGAACGGAAAGAAACTAACCATTCGTAATGAGCGAAAGCACGAAAGTAACAAAAAGCGAAAGCGAGAAATCACTATCATTCTTGGGCGTTCGCAGACATTTTTCCAGGGGAGGCAACGTCGACATTTTGTTTATCATTTTCAAATTGCTAACGATCAGTGTTCCCTCTAAGATAATTTTGCACTGAGGAAATATTTGTTTTAGTGAGCATGATTATTTTAGGGCTGAGTAAGTGGAGTTTTCAATGAATTACACACTTTGTGAATTATATAATAAATATACAATCTTATCAAAATACGAACAAAATAACATTTCA
>Ga0210059_1010349_pt1 | contig 14426 bp, 8 predicted proteins | sample Ectturendosymbi2_FD_188042 | JGI IMG/M metagenome (GOLD analysis project Ga0210059, IMG submission 188042) | Ecteinascidia turbinata endosymbiont from Florida, USA - Sample 2 (SPAdes) (version 2) | ecosystem: Host-associated > Tunicates > Ascidians > Unclassified | place: Key West, Florida... | reverse complement strand
CCTGGTAAGAAGGCTACAGTACCAATTTACAAGGTCTTGGTAAGACCCGGCCAAGAGTCGACCTCTCGACCTACCAGCACCGAAGCGGACGCACTTACCACTACACCACGGGCTGGTCTCCTCACTTACTATTGTAAGTTTGTGTTTTGCCTTGAGTTATATCTTGGGTGAGCCCAGTGAGTTAATTTTATTGCTTCTTGACGACATTCCTCTCATGTGATTGCCACTGCCGCGTGGGCGTAATTTAACAAGGCGCTCGTGACGTGTTGATCATTCGCTGGAAGCCTTGGTTGCAGTGACCAGTTCGTCTGTCAGTTGGTTTGGGAAGATAACGATACAGAGTAAGGAGTTTGGTTGTTCGATTTGTACGAGAGATTCTTTGAGGTTCTGGGAAATTTTCGTCTGTGACAGCTTGAGTGCTTGCTTGTGAATACTTATTGTTCGTTTGAGTTTCAATTTCCATTTGCTTATTGTTTTAGTTTTAGTGTGAGGTATCCATTATAATAAGCATGATGACGTCATTCATGCGGGTGTCTCAAAAGCTTGTGTTTCGTCAAAGTAAATGTATTGGCGCCATCAAGCTTATACTCTCTACTACCGCCATGTATGTATCCTCGTCTTCCTTCAAGTAGTTGCGTATTAAATGTTACTGGGATGCATGTTTAAAGTCTAGCGCCTTGCGTGTGGGAGTGAAGACATTACACAATCAGTCAATATCCATTCTTTCCAACAACCGAGTTCAGGCTTTGGAAAATAGGTGCTTTGTGCACCTGGCCATGGAGGACGAGGCGCTCGACGTGTATGATTATTATAGGGATGCGCAGTCGTTTCGGTCATTACGTATGCGGAAATCGCAATTAGACTGAAATACTAGTCTAGAACATACTTCCAGCAAGCAGAACAATGCGGTAGAACTGCTAACGGTTGTTCTGCAAAGTAAAACTGACAGAGTTTTGTAAGCATACAGTCCGATTTTCATCGACAACTGTCTTAAAAACATATTGGTCCACACAGAGCTTGCGCTCCAATCTAACTGTAACGTGCTCCAGTGCGCAGCAAGTGACAACGCATCTAAGTTGCAAGAAGCTTTCAGACGGCAATAAGACCTAAGAAGGGTGTTATAACGTTCCGTTGGAAATTTCCGCGGATGAAATCGTAGAAGGTCAAAAGGTTACTTTTGTGAAAAGTTCTCGTTTTAAATGTAAGGAATCCTCTGAGATCAGATTCCATATCAGTGTTTTTGCAGTTTTCCACTGCTGATTTGCCCGCCGAGGTTAAGCTTGGCTATTTGCTTTTCAGAGTGAAGCAGTTCATTCCCAAGCCGTTACGGTGTTTCAAATGTAACCATTTTCGACATAGCAAGCCATTGCAGAGGTAGGGAACGATGCTCAAACTGCGGTGGTGAGCATAAATATAGTGAGTGCATCGCTGATACCGCGAAATGTCCAAACTGTGGAGGCAATCACTCCGCCAATGATAAAATCTGTCCTAGATATGAAAGAGAAACAGAAATACTTAAAACTAAAACTAAATCTAACCTACCTGTCCTATGCTGACGCATGCAACGAGTTCATTAAGTCCATAGATACTCCAGCTCCGAATATGCAATCCAAGTCGGATTTTCCACCCCTCCCAACATCGATAGGGCGACAGTCAAAACCAGATCCTTCGTTACCAATACCCAGATTGGCCTTGACAGCAGTATATCACTCTAGCAGGATGGGACAGTTGTTGCTGAGCAAATGGACTTCTCCAGTCTACTGTCTGGCGATCCAGTAGCTTTTCTTGCCTTTCTAGCAGAGGTTATTAAACAAACGATTCACAATCGATGTGTGTCAAATAATCACAGAGGCAGCTGGTGAACGTATGGGTTTACCGGTAGATACCGAGCAGTTGAAAGTTTTTACTAGTTAACAATGGCTTTTACAATCTTAAATGGAATGCCCGGTCCATCTTTAAGAAATGGCCTGAATTTAAACAATATTTAAACCTTGTACAACTTACCTGATGTTATCTGCATTCAGGAATTTCACCTAACGTCGAAATACCGGCCTTCTCTCCCACACTACTGTCTAATCCGCAAAGATCGCCCTCCTTCCAGAGGTAAAGGTGGGGGCTTAATCGTTTGTGTAAAGTCATCACTCGATTTTTCGGAAATCGAAGTGACCTTCCCACCGGCAATAATCTTGAGATCTTAGGTGTTACCGTTCATGGCTTCACTGTATTTAATGTCTATAATCCTACTTCCAACATTTTAATTTCCACAATTTTCGACTTATCAAACTTTGCAAGAGTGATTCTCTGCAGTGATTTGCAGTGATTTCAACGCTCATCACGGAATGTGGGGCAGTAAATACACGAACGGTAACGGCAGGGCTGTGGTGAATGTCATTGACAAACACGATTTTGTTCTAAATACCACGACACCCACCCATTTCTCACTATCTGGACAAAATATGTGGAGTTTATTAGATCTAATCCTCGTGTCCAATTCCTGTGCTTCCATTTGCCACTGCACTGTTACAAACGAGTTTTTGGGTAGTGACCATTCCATCGTCCTCACAACTGTTAAAGCGACCACCACGCCACAAGAAAATGTCATCCCAAAATGGAATTTTTTCTAAGCCGATTGGCTAAAATTCAGCAGTTATTGTGACCAAAACACTGAGTTCAGTCTCAATCTCTTTGCAGAGTGTTCAGTCTCAATCTCTTTGGAGTATTCCTGCTGTCTGTTTGAAACCAGTGTTCGTGAGGCCGCACAGGAAGCCATTCCTTAATCCAAAGAGTCGCATAAAATTACTGTACCATGGTGGAACAAACAGTGTGATATTGCAGCTAAAAACGAAACATATGCTTTTAACAGAATGAAGCGTACCAGATTGAAATGTGATTAAAGGTAGGATTTGCCTCAGTCATTAGGAAAAGTCGCCTAATTTATGTTTATTTTTACCTAGGTTACGTACATTAAAGTGGAAGTGTAGGAATCATTTCACCGGTTTCACTTGAACATTTGGTTGTAAATGTTGAGCTGGAATGTCTCATGAGAAAGATTGATAATATCAGATACTTCCGCGTTATCAAACAACTAAAGGTTGTAGAACTCTTGGTTAAATTAAAAATAGCAATTGGAGGAAATTCAGGAAAACTGTCAACTAACAACAATCTTTAACTGTTTGCATGCTTCACAACTTCTGCGAGTCAAGTCTTTTATTTGTATTTCAGTCTATTTTATTATAACTTTTATTTTGATATCTGTGTGGCTTCGTTCGCCGATGCGAATCTTCATCAAACTTTTTTATTCGATTACTTCAAAGGTCTGGTACGTTTTACAAATATTCATTTTTCCTCCATTATTTAACGCTCTTGTATGACGGTGTTGCTGACCAATTCCACTGGTGCGTTGTTTTGGTGTCTGTGTTCTGCGGCGTTGCTTTTTCAATGTAAACCTTCTTTGTACTTCGTGGTGCCTCATGATTTTTGTTTTCTCTAAAAATTTACTTGCAAAATTAGTTAACCTTGAATCAAGATAATTTTCATGCTTTTGTGAGCATCCCTGTCCGATGATTTTAGCCATTTACCTCACAACCTGATGCTAAAATGCCTTCAGTTTTTTTCCCACTGTTGGATTACTATTTGATGATGAGTGAATGCTGTTATAGGTCGTGTGTTTCACTGTTTGTCATCTCGTGTTGTCTGCGTATACCTATGACACTTGCTCTGCACGGCACTAGAACTAACCATTTTTGTGTTATTAAAGTACACTTGTGATATGGACCAGAGTCGCGGGTCTGGTCCGGAAATAAAATGAAAGCGTAATGTCTAAGAAATTATGCTGCTCGGACTATTTTCTACCCCTACTCTTAAACATTAAGTGGAGACATTTCCATTCCACACGGAGCTGAAGGTTATGAGCTTACCTTCAACGTAACCCAACAATTTTGACTGTTAGATTTGTGGGTTGAGTCAAGCACCTGCTCCCTGGCTCAGTTAACCTTAAAAACCTAATCATATGGGTGATACTAGCCAAAATTACCATTCCACGGTTTAGGGTTACGGGCGCATTTTTCAACAACTCAGCAATTATTCTCAAGCTCCTCTGACCCGAAAAAGCAAAATTGATGTGTTTCGAAATATTTTTTTAAAACAAACATATTTCCTTCCTCAGATGGTGTATAAGGCATGCGAGGTGACTCGAGCTGACTAACTATGAGCCACTCGCATCCACTGTCTTATCAGCAAATGCCTTTATGGGACGTAGTTACGAAGCTTGCTCTGTCAAAATGCCGGACTTTTTTATGCACAAATGGCATTGGAGGCCGCACGCGCAGCGTTGTTATCACACGTTAGGCGCGAACTACCCCATCTTGGCAATAAGTAGCAACCCCCCTTACTTAAAATATACAAATCGTATGCATATTTTGATAGGATTGCTCGACTGAAAATCAGCTACTGAGGAATCTAGGTTAATAAAAGTGTTTTAGGTCCTAAAATTGAACTGCGTTATGTAGTATGTCAAGTTTCCTGAGAAGTACAACGATACTTTGCACAATAGGTAACGCATCAAATCTGTAAATATACGGAAAGGTTTTGCCCTTCGTAATTTTTGCTATACCATTTCTAATCGTAAAGTACTTATCCCTGCAATGTCATAGACAGGGATGCCGGAGCAGCGGTAGGGCAGGGAGGGGCAGAAAAAAGTTGAGGGCAATGCAAACGTATGAAAAACAAAATCGTTACCAGTTGTGCTTGTTTCTATTCATGCTTGTTTTTGTTCAGAAACAATGTTCACCTTGTTGCAAGCTCTCCGGTGGCGTTGCGTTGATTGCGTGATTTACCACGAACGAGATGTGCGTGAAGAATAACACCATTATATATGTAGCGCGAGCAAGCAATAGTAAGAGAGATTGCGAGCATGATCCCTATTGTTGCTTGCTATCGGTGCGAAGCTTTGCGCACATGCCACTCGGGATTTCCGATCGCAACAACCTCAAATAATAATAGAATTATAGAAAACCATTGAATTTTCTGGGTGCGCGTATAACTGCAATAAATTTGTTTCAAATGTTCTTCATAAACCATGAAATTATCTATGATACTGTTATAAGAAGACACCACTGCCCACGTTCTCCCCCTTTTGAAAGATCAGGGGAGCAATAACTTTGTCGTGCCCCCGCTCTCCGGCTTCCCTGGTGATACAGTCCGCAGCTGTTTTCGGTCGATCATGCTGACATCGAGATTGGCGATAAAGTTTCATGCATCCTGTTACGTCGTTCAAATAGTCGTTGTCAAATCTTCTCAGCTTTCTGACCTCTGGTCGAATGGGCTCTCAGACAATTCTTTGGTTAGCTATACTTTACAACTGCTAGGGTTGTGGCATTCTTTTTTTGCCCAAATTGGTTGTTTTTTTCACCAGCTACAGTTCATTGCCTATTGCAATTGCACAAGACGGTTTCTTCCCCGATTCTTGTCTCCGAATTTTTATAGTTTTTTGCTAAACTCATGCTGAACTTGACTTGGAATTGTTTTCATCTTAATTCGTTTTAGCGTGCCATTTCGCCGTGTCCTTGAACAAATCTTAACTCCAGTCGATGTCAAGTTCTCTAAACTTGTGCAGGTGTTTTGCTTTCCTTATTGTGAGTTAATGTTTTCCACAAGCTTATTTGGAATTGTGCGGTTCTCTGGATGTTTGTCGTTTTGATTCAGACCGGTTTAAGTTGGTTCGCTCTAGATAGTCCTTATTTTGTTTCTCTTAGTTCACTGGGTCGTGTCTTTTTCGTCCTAATACATCGTTTTGAAGACCTTAGGCAAAACCAGTATACGAACGCATTTAAAATACACTTGCGATAATTCCACATATATTGGCAAAAACAACGCACTGTTTATCAAATTTTAAAGGTATAGTCATTTAAAATCAAACAGCCAAAAGAGAAACTACCAGTACGTGAACTTCATTGAAATGATCAATCACTTGAAATGATCAATCACTTGAAATTATCAATCAAATAAAATTCGCATTGTTACAAGTGCAGTAAGTGATCGTTAACTTTACCATAAAAAGGGCTGCTCAAGGACAATTTATCATCTAACCTTAGGCTGTTTTTCTCTATTCACACCATAAGATAAACTTTTAGTTGATGCAACCAACAGTTAGGCTACGATATAAGTAGCATAAAGTAGCATATTAGCAGTCAAAGTTGCATTACAGGACCACAGACAAAAACAATACCACGCAAAGAAGAAACTATTTATTTTCTTTGTTATCAACTCGAATAAAAGTAGAATATCTCTCCATGGGACATCATTGAAAAGCAAGGAAACATTTGTAGGCAAACACAATGTTAATTTTAACAATGTGAATAAAATTAGCGCCATTTCATGATAAAGGCTTTCTAAACATTGCTGTAAAACGATTCCTCATTTTATACATAACTGCACTGTTTTGAAAGAATGCTATTGGTTGATAATAACGTAACTCTGCGCATCCTCAGTTCCAAAATCTTAGGAATATTTTTGAATAAGATTTTGTATGAAAACGATTTGCTGATTGATTCGACTGCGTCGCTTTTGTAGTGACTAGTTACTTAAACAGATATGTACAAGTCCGAATCAACGAAAAGTCATGAAAGCAGAGTACAGGTGGCTGATTCCTTGAAAGCTTGCAGCAAATCTAAAGCTTTTAATTGCCACAGCGAATGAATTAAATGAGTTAAAACAGGTATAAAACGTTTATAAAAACATGATTGATATTATGGAAAATTAAGGGCATTCGGTGAAGTGTTTTGAAAAACGATTTAGTAAAAAAAATTAAAATGTCTTTTTCTAAACTTGTTGTCAGAGGCAACAATTTCTTTCGAAGAATTTATTCTGTTATCCAGTTTTCCATTTTCAATGCTTTCTAGAGCGCTTTTTCTGGATGACAGTTCGTAATATTGTATAGCCTATTTCATTTTTTCTGCATAACTTAAAATTGCATTGCTTCACCAATACACTTTTGATTACTTGAAACACTGTAAACTACACATTGTTGTCCATACATGTTGGTGGGATTTTTAGCTCTTTTCAGCAATGACCGTGAACTCAAAGCTGTGACTAGCGTAATGCCATGGATCAGTGGCATGTTATAACTACGTGAGTTACAAATGCTGAAGAGTCATGAAAAAATTGTTAGCAGTCTAACGGATTTAAACTGTGTTAAGGTTGTTGTGTAAATTACAGAAATCAGGCAAAAACGCTTTGACTTGTGAAACAAGTTTGCAAAGTAGTCCAACTTCTCGTTACAAATGGATGCAAGAGTTCAAGCAGATGATGAAGGTAAATTACTGGAAAGTCTGAAGTCAATACTTATCAGTAACTAAGTCGTGACTGTTACCCTGCTCCCGCATGATTGCACTGTTGGGATAAAGGGCGAACCAGCAACTGCCTTGTTTTCAGGCAAATTTATCTCACAATATATTGCGCTTTAAAGCTCAGGTAAACCCTTTTCATTCTAAAAAGCTCTTTTTCTATGGACAGTGTTTTCAAGCAGATTGTGATTCTAACACAAATGTAATCAGCTTACCTTGGACTGAAGACTAATTTATATGGAACGACGTGCGATTTACAGTGAGGTCAGAAAATAAGGTAAAAAACATAAATAAAGATATTTGGCATGCAACGCTGCAAACACATTTTTTCAAATCACTTGTTTAAAAAATACTGACTAGCAGAACTGAATTTGTGCTGTTTCAGACAGAACAGGCGCCGGCACAAAGCAACCAGGACATTCCGATGAAGTACTGCGACGGCTTTCCAGGTACGGTTCCAATTGCTAAAATAGTAATTAGAAACTAATTTCTCTAGAACCTTTAATAATCGTATTGCAAAAATATGCTTTAAATAAGTTATATTCCGTAAAATCAAGTAAATCAATAGTCGACATTTTGTCTAACCTTATGTTTTTCAATCCTTTTTCAAATTCAGGTTTGCACTAGATTGTCCTCCCTGCCCCCCGCTTCCTACGGTTATGCATTACATTCTAGCATAGGTTGTGGTTCAAACAACTGTTGATTCAAATTCCCTTTAGTTTCCGTGCATCAAGACATACACACCTTTGCAATATCCAAAAATCTTCAGAATTGGAATTACACCAATTTTATTCCTCGGTTGAAAACCTCCGAAGTGTTCTTGACCCCGTCCGCAGTAGCCAATGTTTTCTAAGTTTACAGAATAAATATATGCCTGTAATGTATGCTTGCAAGGACCATGTCATATATCCGCTGAAGAGTCGTTGACATTTTGACGTTAAATGTGATCATAATAACCTACTCACCTATTCATGAATTATCATATTTTGCTTCACTGTTCTTTTAGAAATGAAAAATATCGTGATGTCACTCTGAAAATTGGCAGGAAGCAGTTCCGGGTACACAAGTGTCTCTTCGGGATATCATCTGAATTTTTCAACAAACTCTTCACATCCGAGGTTTGCAATTCCAAACTGTCGCAAATCAAGAAGCGTTGCATGTACTTCAGTTTAAAAAGACGTATCTGCACCGTATGACGTCTTCAGTGAATGACGTGTATAGCTGGCAGAACAACAAATTTTTGAACTTAAAAGTTTTTAAGCGTTGCAAGTGCGCATATTTCAGGAAAATCTTAACCCAAATAAATGAAATCAGCTGTGAAATAGCTTTTTCTGATCAAACAAAAAAAATTTTCTCCCTGCATCAATTTTCTGGACAGCTGCGAAAAGTATGTGTCATGATCAGGTGGTGTTAAAAGTGCATTTTCATTAATTATTTGAGATGACTTTTTGACGATAGTGTTTGTTTCGTACTTTTGGAAGTTGTAACATTCACCGACGACTGTTGGCAACACAACCACCTAAAACCATGCTGGTACATATGAAACGTAGAAACGCGTATTTCATATAACATGCGGCAATAAGTGGGTCAACGCTGTCCATGTTTGTGTTTCAGATGAGAGAAAAAAATAAGAAATTGGTGGAGATCAAAGGAATAAGATCTGATATATTCCAGTTGATCGTCGATTATGTCTACAGTGGTACAGCGAAATTAAATGATGACACAGTGTTTGATACAATGGCTGCATCTGACTACTTGGTTATGAATGGTATGGTTAAAAACCGAGACACTAGTAGCTTAACTCGGCTTACATTCCACATGCGATTTTTCGACAGAAAATTTACATTTTATAAATTCCTTAGCTTTTACAGACAGTGAAACGATTTTGGATTTTAATTGTACTGCACAGGAAAGCTTCAAAGAGTATAGCAGAGAGTGTTGACATAAGTGTCCTTACTCTATGCATTTGATCGAGGAATTTGTAAAATACTTTATGTCCTTATCTAGGGCAAGGGTTTCCCAAACTGTTGGGCCACAGACCTCCTTTTCGAATCTGTTTTTTCTCCGACCCCTATATTATGTGACATCAATTTTTTGCCAACAGCGTGGAAGGATAATACAAAACATAGAATTAATGATACTGAACAGTGTCATGTTTATCAATTTCAAAAGCTTGCGAAATCATTTCAATTTCTGGGATACCTGATCTCGGCAACAAACGATTTGACAGGTGAATGCACGAATCGTTGAAAAATAAAACAATCAAAACCAAATTAAAACAAGTAGAGGGGAACTATATTTTCTAGGACTGCTTGGACTATCTCTATTTCTTTGTTTATTATGAGCATTGGTGAAAAGTGTCTCATTTTATCAGTCAAGCGTATCGAGTGGTCATTATTGATGAGCCGCGGCAACGGCCGCAGAGGCCTCAGTTGTATGTTTCTTAAAATAGACACAATCTGTAATTTTCCATTCGCCCCTTGCCTTTCCCCGGGGGCTCCTTGACCTTTGCCAGTTTCCTTTTCCCCCTAGTGTCCCCCTTTTCCAGGCCTCCCCTGATCCCCAAGGCGTCTGATCCCTGAAAACCATGAGCTAGGGTTTTTATTTTGTCGACCCTGATGATACGTTTGTCACCATTGGCAGAGAGAGCGATCTTGTTGACACTCTAGGTGAACAGTTCATGTTCTCGTGAACGAATGATATTCATCTTTCGATGTTCTTTTCCGGTGAACAACCATCGCTTGTAATCCTCAAGATGGATTGATTTTGAAAGACGGGTTTCTTTCCCCCCTTGCATCGTTTCTCCTCTTCTCCATCTTTTTTGAAAGCATACAATTTTGCTCGAAGTCCACAAAATTCTGAGATGATTTCCCCGCCACATTCATCCTTGAACATGCCAGGAACCTTTTTGTTCATTCTCAGAATTCCTGAAGAATGGTTTTGTGGAAAATTCGAGGTGTCAAATCTTTCCCGAACATCTTCTCTGATGTTTTTGTAAAAGCTTCCGTTTTTACTTCATACATTAGTGAATCTGTATCAGTCATCAGAAGTTTACAGTTGTCTCCGTATTTAAAGTCATACATGAGTGTCTTTGAGATATCGAGAATCGACATTCCAAAATAAACTAGCTTGTTGAAAACAAGTTCCGTTTTCTTCATATGAACGGCGATGAGATCTTCACTGAATATTGTCGTTCGTTCATAATTTGGTTTCGGAACCAGCTTTTCCGCAGACTTTTCACTTGTTCGAAGTCTGACATCAACGCGATTTCGGATATTTTCGATAGTTTTTCCAAATACGGAATTGTTCATCAGTTTGAAAAAATCTTTTTCGAAATCGTTTGTTGCCTTTGTTCGCAATTGAGTATTCAACTCAATATATGGTTTCAACCAAGCTTCTTCGTTGAATAAAAATCCGCGGTGGATTTTCGAAAGTTTCAAGCCCATCTCAAGATATTGTTTGAGATTGCCATAATGGAGAATATAGTTCTTCTTATCACCAAGAGTTGGAATCAACTTCTCGACTTTATTCACAACAACTCACTCTGGTGCAAGTGGGAGATCATTATGCAATTATGAAGATCTTTCGGATACTCCAAATCAACCTCAAGAATGCAACCTTTCCCTTCTTGATCTGAAAATTGTCTCCAATTTGACAGGTCACTTTCAGTCATCCACTCGAAGTTGTTGAGAGGAAGTGGTCGCGACACCATACAAGTTGTTTGCGTCCACATACTGAATACACTTTGATTCTTGAGTTGGATCAAATTTTCATATACTTGTCATTAGCTTTGGAATATCGTGTTGGAATCACTGAGACTCCACCGCGAATTCCCGTTTCAATCATCAACAACATGTCACTGTCACTCAACAGTTCCAAGTTGAACTCCCGTCGTCTTGAGACATGCATCCCAAGAAAGTCCAGGTGCGATGTAATACCAACAAGGGTCAAGCTCATAATTTTCCTTAAAAACGCCTCTGAAATTTTCAAAGACATCTACCAGGAGAAGAACATCTTTTTTGAGATACAGATCATGATATTCTCGGAAAGTTTTCATTCAAATGATTCCAAACTTTTTGAGCATGCTCATAGTCTGAATCACTTATTTCAGAATCATTCAATTTTGAATAAAATTTCTCTTTTGGTGGAAGTTTTGTTTCGTTCACTTTTTCGAAAGAATCAAACCAATCATAAGGAAATACACCTTTCTTTAGCAAGAGATCACACTCATCGCCGAATGTTTCTCTCGTATGTTTAAATTGGTTCGGTTCGAGGTTTCCCGCAAGTTTATCAAAACTTGCTGGGCAGAACCTGAAATCAAAACTTGCTGGCAAGAACCTGAAACTATCGATAAACCGAATTTTGTATTTGAATTTCTTTTCATCATCATAAATACTATGTATTTCTCTTCAGTATTTGGAATACAGTCAATATCACCTTCTCCCATCGTGTTTAGATTTTTAACAAACAAATGAGCGTCATAAGCAGAGAGATTGTTAAATTTCACATGCACAAATTTTGTTTTCCTGAAAAATGCGTTACATATTTGATGAGCAGCACCTCTGTATTTCCCACTTAAATGAACAGTGATCACGAACTTTTATCTTTCTCGGTAAAATCTTTTTGGCAAATCCAATATTGTGTTGCATTGTCAAAGTCGATTTTATCATCTGTCATTACCATTGGTTTAACTTCAGAAGGCCAAACATTTTCAATATCGTTCCTAAGTCTTTAAAATATTTCAGCCACGTTTTCATCCTCAAGATTGTTTTGTATACAAAACCGGTTCCAGTTTTTTCCCGTCGTAAACAATATAAAAGCAGAAACTTGAGGGTTCGTGCTTTTGATAATGTTCTGTATATGAGTGTTCTGCATTTGGTTGATAACTTTGAATTGGTTTTGTCATGCACTCAAAGTCTGCATAAACCGCAGTGGGGACTCTCATCGAATGCTTGTGGTTTTTAAACTCGAGAGTTGAACCTTTTTCAGGCATCGTAATTTTCACAAAGTCATGTTTCCCACAAAATTCTCGATGTCTGTCTAACACTTCCTTCGTAAAAGAATTCAAACATCTCAAACAAAAAAAATTTTTTTCTGTAGGATTTGTCATTTGACTTCGTCAAAAGCCTTATGTTTTCAAGCAACAGAAGATTTACTTCACGTTCTCTTTCAGTCATCTCTGAAATCCTCAAAGGATGATTATCTTTTTCTTCATAACCGAGAACATTCACCGAAATTTTAGGATTTTGTTTTTCAAATTTATCAATCCCTTTCCAACTCACTGGAAATGCTATTCCATCAAAATTGAGTGTTTCTGCTTGTTCTTCCAAATGCTTTGTTATTCGTTCAGGATGAATTTTTACAAGATTCAAAGCTCTTACAATACTCCATTTGAAGCATCGATTGTCCTCTTTGTTTTTGTTTTCACTTTGAAACTTCATGTCTACTAGAGCTTTTTTATTTGCAAGAAATTTTGGAGTCGGAACCCACGAACCACCTCTCAAAGGCTTATACTTCTCAGTGTGAATATCAAGACTCACAATCGAGTGACATGTCCAGCCAGACCCGTTCATTTGAAAAACTGATATGTTTTCTAAAATTTGTTCAACCATTTCTATCCACAATTCTTCCAAGTTGGTCGCCTCGGATAATCTGTTTTTGACTGAATTTCTCAATTCAATAATAGATTGAGCATCTCCAGTTGGGACAATTCGTTCCATTCTTGCTCTCAAAACAAGTCTTACCTTTGTCTGTGGTTTGAATTTTTCCAAAGCTTTTCGTTTGACGACCGACAAAAACGTCTTGGGATCAAACTTGATTTTTTGGTGCTTTGATTGTATCGTGTGTTGTGAATCCCTTCAAAGCTGATTTTTTACTTTCTTCAAACTTTAATTGTTGTTTCGGAAACAAACTCATGACTTTTTTCATGAAGGTATCAAAACCACTGTTGATAGGTCTTTTCACAGGTTCAGGAACAAATTGTAACAACCAGTTTCCCCATCTTCTCAGATTTTGTTTTACGCCTTCTCTTCTTGGTGGAGGAGGAACATATTGTGTTGGTTGAAGTGGTTTTGACTCAATTCAGGAATGTCTTCATCAAGCAAACTTCTTGTTTCCACTTCCCATGATTTCTTCATAAACCATCCTTGGAAGACGATTTCTCAGAAGCGTCTTCAGATCTTTTCGAAGTTTTGAATAACCTCGAATATTATTCCGTTTTTCAACATCTTTCAAATATTTTAAAGGAACCATTTATTATATGGTAAAATTTTTATTTAACTTAAACATTTTTATCAAGACCAACCAAAATTCGCTCCCCCATGAATGGGAGATAAATTTCTTGTGGAACTAACAAATTAATGATAAATTAGTAATTTTTTTATTCTCACAAACTCTTCCATTGTTGTATATGAAATAAATTTTAGTTTTCCCAAAATACTTGGAAGCTTCTGATAAACTTGGCAATTTTTTCATGTTTGTTTCATACTTGTTCAGTTTTTTATGTTTTTGTTGAATTTCGGCTTTTTAGCCAGTTTTCAGGAAATCGAAGGCAACATTTCAGGAAAGATTTTGCAAGGATTATACTTGATTTTTGGAAGTGTCTCAATTTTTCTGAAAGTAATTGAAAAACACCTTTTCAAGAAAATTCAGAAACATGAGAAGCAAAAATCTTTGAAAGCCAAATCAACTCGATTCGAAACATGGTTTCGAAGGCGTTGTCAAACAATAAAATTTCTGAAGGTGAGTTTGAAAAAATCCTTTTTGAAACAGAAAAATACAGGAAGAAAGTTGAAACATACAAAAGTTTTGATGAGTTGGATTTGGAAATTGATGAGATGTTGCCAAAGAAATCGGAAAGTTTTGTTTAGAATAAATGAACATCCAAGTTGCAAAGGTGGTTTTACCAAACAAACCACTAAGTAACTTTGAAATCGAAGATGCGGTAAAAAAGATTGGTTTGAAAAACTGTCGTGGTGTTTTCTTGAGACACTTTGCCAAAGAAACCAAAACGAAATGAGTGCGCAATTATGAACCTAGACGACACTTCTGGAGATGGGACGCACTGGGTCGCGTGGTTCAAAC
>Ga0210059_1010348_pt1 | contig 14427 bp, 5 predicted proteins | sample Ectturendosymbi2_FD_188042 | JGI IMG/M metagenome (GOLD analysis project Ga0210059, IMG submission 188042) | Ecteinascidia turbinata endosymbiont from Florida, USA - Sample 2 (SPAdes) (version 2) | ecosystem: Host-associated > Tunicates > Ascidians > Unclassified | place: Key West, Florida... | reverse complement strand
CAACCCTCTGGCGCTCCCAACGCTGCTGTCGTCGTTCAATCAGGTGTCGACGTCGACAACTTCTGTTTCCAAGTTGCATCAACAGCTTCCTTTCACCTTCGATTTTAATGCATCTTTGAAATCGACCAGTGAGTCCTCAGTCATTAAGGCGTTGCAGTGCATGGTCTGTTCATTATGCGATTGTTTGTGCTTGAAAATATGTGGCTTGCTTGAATGTGCCACAGCAGTTAGGCAGATGGCCGTTAACTACCGGTTAGTGCTGTATCAGCAAATGCGAAATGTCGTCATAGGTTTTCTGTCCCTCAGGAAATTGATGTTAGTTTTGTTGTGAAGATAATTCTTTACATATTGAAACCAGGGTTGCGGAGGCGGAGGTTAAATGTTCGACTCCCACCTCCCTCCTTTTCCAAATTTCCGCCTCCTTAGCATTACGTGAATGAAGTTTGGCTGTCAACAATTTTTTAGCAACTAGCAATGAATGGAAGTCGTGGTACACAGCAAGAAATCTGTTTCAATAAAAGTTTAAAAAGAAATTGTACCATTTCACCAGGAATTCCTAACTTACGAGTGTGATGTAAAAAAGTGGTCCAGTTGGACTTCCGGAGTGCGGTTTTGGACAAATCCGACTCTGACACCGACTCCTAGTGTTGTTAGAAATCCGACTCCATCCTCCATCCAAAAACCTCCGACTCCTTGCGACTCTGACAACCTGATTGCAATTCATAATCATAAAAAGGCTGTTTAATTTCGTTTGAACTGATTTTTTCTAGGTGATGAGTTCAATTTATTACCAGTGCTCTGGAACGTTTTGATGATCAGAGCAGAAATTTTATTTAAATATTTTCCGCCTTTGGTGAAAAAACCGATCGTCTTTGTAAAGGTTCATCAGAATCCCTCGGCAACAGTTATCGAGAGGAAACTGACGCAAATGGCGAAACCGTTTGGCGGTGCACGGTCTGTGACAAGCTGTTCCGCAAGCTCTCTTACCTCAAGTACGTGCATGTGCGCTTGCACAACGGCAATCGACCCTACGTTTGCGTCCTGTGTGGAAAGCCGTTCGCAACGAAAGGGAATCTACTTCAGCACAACAAGACGCATCTTGCGAGGTGAGCATGTGGGGGGGGGCATGTGGGTGGCAGACACGAGGTAATCGTCAATTGTAATCGATTACAGTTTTTGGAGTAATCGTAATCGATTGAACTGACCAAAAGTAAAATGTAATCGCAATTGATTACATTGCCAATTTAATCGTAATCGACGATTACTTTAGCGATTAAACTTGGAAATCCACACCATACACGACTGTGCGATAAGCCGCGATTGTGATGGCTGGGTTTCCTCTTTTATCATCGTTTGTCATGGTTATGTATCAGGGAAGGCTATTTACTCGTCTGTGTGGTTTAAATCCAGACAGTCCAGGGGCAAGCACAGCGTTTCCAGCTAATTCTCGCTTTGTTCCATCTACTCTTCCAGTTGGCCGCCAGAAGTAACGTAGCGAGTCTATTGAGACATACGGTATGTATATAATTCGTGCAGTAATTTATATACAGGAAATTAACTTTTTTTCAGAGGAATAAGGTACTTTAATACAAGTCGAAAGTACCTTCCACAACACTGATAACTAGCATGTCATCCGTGATCCACCAGATACTGGTAAAAAAATCTCAACGAAACCAGTGAGGTTTTGTTGACCATTATTGATTTTTGGTCCAATAGACAGATGCGCAGCTATATTGGCATCACTGTTTATTTCATTTTTCAAATTAAAAGTTGCAAAATTAATGCTATGCTGCCTTGCCTTGCAGACGATTGTAACCTGCAGTTAGAAGAAATAGTCAGCAATTTTGAAATTACTAACAAACGAAGTTTCAGCGTTGCTGGACTAATGTTCCAGTCTGATAGGTGTCGTTTGACTGACTAAAGATTTGAGGCATTAAAAGCATTATTAATGTTTATCAACTGCAACAAAGATTTGAAACAATGATCATTTTTGTTTAAACAATATTTAAAGTTTTTATTGCAGTGGAGTAGCTGTCGGGAGGAAAGAGGGTCGATTTGACTTTAACTGGTTTTCAGTACGTTGTCATATTTTTGCGTTTTTCGGAAAATTTTTCCGTTGACTTAGGCTTTTAGCTCAGCCATCCACGCCCGGATTCACAATATTTCTCAAGTTTTTTTTATTTTTGTTGTTGACTAGTAGGTCACCTACAGAGGCCACTGTGCCTCTTTCAGGTACGTTTCCCCTCTAGCTCAAACCTCTAGTTACCAAACTGTTTTGTTGACTGCACGAACATCTCATTAAACAATTAATGTGATTTTTTTCCGGCGCTTGATCCTTACAGATTGGTAACTTCATTTGCTGCATTCATTCATATCGTACGCTGTCTGAAAACATGCTTCCATCAAACCATGCAAATAGGGTTTGTTTTCTTTTGAAGGTGTTTCAAGACAAACGTAATCGCGATTGTAATCGTGATTTTGGTTATTCGTTCGTAATCGAGCAGGTGGCAAGTAATCGTAATGGATTATGTTTGTGATGTAATCGCCCCATGTCTGGATATGCAGGAGGGCATGTGGGGAGGTGAACAAGTGGGGGAGGGCATGTGGGGAGGTGAGAACTTGAGCCAACGATCGTCTAACCGCAGACAGGGTGGTTATTAATGATCAACGTTGGTATTCAGCAAGTTATCACAAAAGTAATGATTATCCAAATGCCAACAGATTTTCTCTACGATTTTTACGCTTCGCTCCGTGGTTTGAACTATGAGATGGAGTTTGTTCGCAGGACGCGGAAAATCAATGAAGTTCGTGCATTGGAATTTTTGTATATTCAGTGCACAGCTATGTTTGCTCGTGTTCGTTTCTCGAAATAATATTTTTAATATCCAGCAGCAACAACATTTGCTGCGACGACATTGCCACAGTATGTGATGCTTCATGCAGTCATAACGTTGGTGCATTGGGATCGATGCACCACCCAACTATTTTGTTTTCTGACAAAATTCACTTCAAACATGGACAAAATTTTGTGTCGAAAATGTAACCATTAAAAAAATTTCCGAATGTCAATTTGGCTCTTCTGGTTTCAATGAAGTGAAGATTGCATCAGATGTATCGTTTTATTAAGTGGGAGTAGTCGAATTAAAATTTTTTTGTAAATCTACTTTTGCGGCGTGAACATACTTTTTCAGGAAAAACGTATAACCCCCCCCGCCTAATTTTTTGACCCCTGCGGCAATGGTCATGGCCAGTGGTGCGGGGCCAAGAAAGAAAGTGTGAAATGCTCGATTTGGAAAACATGTCGTTGCAAAATAGTTGAAACATTTTCTGTTCAGCTTTTAACAAGAAAAAGCGGAAAAGGCCGCTACATCAAACAGCGTGTCGTCTTCCCTTCGAAATAACTCAAGGGCGCCCTCCTCCTCTGTTCCGTTTTTTAAAGAAAATCAGCGCAAGGCGTCGCACATTTTAAAGTGGATGAGTTGCGTTTCAGTGGAAGTCACGAGACTTTTTGGTGTGATTTTTGCGACCTTGCCTTGCCCGACCAGCGTCTTGCTGTTTGTAAAATTTTCTGCGAAGGCTCATCCTCATACACAAACGTTCCCGAATGAAGATCGAGGACGCTGCGAAACCTGGACTGACTCCAGTGGCGTAGCCGACCCAAAAATTTGGAGGGACCAAAATATTTGATTTTAGGTGAATAACACTATTTTGTTTGGAAAGACGCCTCTCAAAGTACAAAATTCCTATGTTCTAAAAATCTGGGGGCATGGCCCCTTTTTCCCCCCGGCTACATCTATGCCTGACTCCCCCATAAACGCGAAACACGCGTTTTTTACTCTTTTGACGCATAAAATTTTGCCGCGATCTGTGCTTGCCGCTTATGGGTTGTGTTTGCTTGCACAAGCTTTTACGAGTGGCAGTACAGTACTGACAGTGTGCATCGGCTGTCCTGTGCTGTCCTCACATCTGCACAACACCCCGTTCTTTCATCCACAGGAACGGAGTCCTGCCGCACAAATGCAGGTTCTGCAAACGAGCTTTCGCCCTCAAAGGCAACTGCCAGAAGCACGAGAAGACGCACACGAAGCCGTATCGCTGTGAATTCTGTCCCAGAGTATTTTCTGTCAAGTGAGTACCCGCATTGCTTGATCTTTGTTTGTTTTTTCTCCGCATTTCCCGTGTTGCGAAATGGCGAACAGCGTGTGTGGATTCAGAAACTGGAATTCTGAGAAGTTTGAAACGAAGTGGCAGTGCCGCAGTTGCCTTTTCCGTCATGTCTGCAAACTTCCTGGCGGTGATACGTTTTGAGAAAGATTGAAAAGGGTGTCACTGGAATCTGATGAACGTGAGATCTGCTGCACGATTGTTTTAATTAAAACAAAAATCAAGAAAGAAATGAAGATATGTGTCTGTTTATTGCGTTTTGTGGCACTGGGTCAACGCCATAATAAAACATACCCGTCGTCGTATCGGAAGACAGAAGTGTTGGCCCATATTGGGCTACCTTGATGAACCTGCAAAAATTGTCAAACGAGTTGGTCAGTACCAGTCATTGACAGAAGAACCAAGTATTTAAAGTCCTGCACCGCAACGGAATTAACGTTGGGTTACAAATAGTCGTCGAGGCCCAGCTGCAGCTTCTTCTGTATCAGCGCTTCAGCCAATTAAGCAAAGCTGGGGGCTCTGCCGCTAGTCCAGTGGTTCCCAACATATGGGCCGCGGGCCAAACAAGGTCGCGAAGGGTAAAAAATGGGTCGTGTCGATCCAAACCTGAGTTGTTTATTTTCAACGTTACCACTGCTTGTTTATTTTATGGGCTTGCCACGAACTCGTGCTCCACATCCACAAGCGCAGTCGAATAACACAAGAGCTGATCTGTGTCTGTTTACAGCATAGATACTTCAGAAAAAAGTAGATGGCTGACATTGAAAACGAACTTGTGAGCAACATACTGGCAAAAATCATCCACACAGTCAGTACTTTTCCATGTTATGCTGCTTGAGGTTCGGGTCACGAGATGTTCACTGAACTCGGATTCGCGTCGCGCTCAAAAAGTTTAGGAACCGCTGCTCCGGCCGGTCGGGTTTTTGTCTCAGACTTCGCCGATCAGCTGTGCAGTGAATCGGCAACTGCACGCAGGGAAGTCCCCTGGCCAACACAGAAAAGCGCCCTGCAAACACGGGCGTCGGAAGGATTTTTTCCTGGAGGCGGCAATGGTGGATTTTTCCAGGGGTAGCAAAAATGATTTTCCAGGGGTGAGAGATGAGGTAAAATTTCATTTTACCCAGTAAAGTTTTATTTTACCCACTTGAAACTAAGAAAACACCCCTTTTTTACTAAAAATTTGATAAAAAAATGTCAAATTTCAAATTCCAGGGGGGAGCTTCCCCCCCCCCTTCCGACGCCCGTGCGTGTGGAAATGTGCTTTATGACTGCTTGCAGAACACGGAATGTCGTTCAAGATAAGACGTGCAATGCGGCAACCCGTCGTCCGTCAGGGATTTGCGTTTGTTGGATCGTACAGCGTATTGCTTTCTCCTTTTGTATGACACTTATTTATCGTTCCTTGACGGCTGTCGGAGCCAGTTTTTTTCTTCGCTGAGACATATCGGTCGTTTGTCCCGTAATCATATTAAAACTCGCCGTAACAGTATTCACGTTCAAGCCTACTTTATCGGATTTTATGACCGAATTGATTAATTGTTTTTCGGCGATCAGTGGCAGAATGTACGCTTCTGAATTGGAAGGTTGTGAGTTCGATTCACGACCACTGAGTGAATCGCCGAAGCGCTCCTTGGGAGTAAGAGCGTTCCCTCAACTACCCCGATGAAAAACTTTCAGGTTTCATCCTGCTGCCAGCTGTCGTTAAATAAGTCTGTCGCATTGTATGTGCAGTCTCGTCTCCACCGAGTGTCTTTGGTGGGTTTAGCCCCCCCCCAAATGGAAATATGAAACACTATAAATTAGTGGAAGTTTTGCCAAATTTGAATGTCATGCCCCCCTGCACGAACGCAAAACCCCTATTGACGACTTTCTGGCGACGGTTCTGTGTATGCGATCATGTAAAAAAAATTTTTCGGTCATTTAAAAAAATCGGTCTATGACCGCAAAAAAAACAGGTCGGAGCTGGAACACGCACGTATATGATCGATGTTAACTTGCTTTGCAGAGCGGATTGCCTGCAGCACCATCGCAAACATCACGAAGGTGTCGACACATCGGAGGTTGGTTTGAAGTGTTTCAAGTGCGCCGCGATCTTTCCCTCGCGCTTCGGAAAGGAGTATTTGACGCATCAGTGCAATGATTCGTCCGAGCAGTAAATCGCGGACTGTTGTTTCGTCTTGCCAGTCACATTATAAGTTGATTTCGACTCCTTAATCAGCATTATCTTGTTTTTTTCTTTTATTTCGAAGCTATTTGTAGCGGTAGCTGAATATTGCGTTTCAAGTTTAACTAATAATACTAGTTATTAGTTATTTTTCGCTTCACTTCTCTGTCAGTGACTGTTTTTTTGCAAATGTTGCACATTTTGCCACTGCTCATTTATCACCGCTTATGAAAAACGAGTACGCGCGCTGCTTGGTACCAGGTTTGAAGGTTTTAGGGGGGAAAGATTTTTGTTGTTATTTTATGTGAAAAACAAATTGTTCTAGGCCACAAACGATTTGGTGGCGCACAAAAATATTTAGGGGGCACTGCCTCCGTGGCTACGGGCCTCCTCAGTACGCTTGTGAGTCAAACGAAGGCGGAGGGTACTTTGACCAGAGACCTGGGGATAAGTGTGGTTTTCACGCAACGCCAGCGCTAAGTGCGCACTGCAGTCAGCGTGTTCGGCTGGTCCCGTGCAAGTTACTTTGCATTCGTGCAGCGTTTTTCTCCCATCAAGCGCGCTGGCAGCTGTGTCGAACGCCTAATTTTATTAATTCGTCAATCATGCTTTGCAATGAGGTCGAATTTTCTTTCGCACTGCTTAGCTTATTAGTGTCATGCTTTCGCAGCTCGCAAGTAGTACACTTCATGCTTTCATATAGCCGCCACATGTTTGCAACAGCAACAACCAGTGCAATAACGTGTCGCCGTCTGCTCGCGGCTTGATCTGAACTTGCGCTGGGATCTCGCGATTTTACGTTCCGCGTCAACGTTCTATTGAACTCCCGGAAGCTTTTTGTTGTTAACCCTTGTGTATCGTTTACATGATTTTGAACATCCATTTATCGCGTCGCGAGTTTGTCTCTGTCGAATTTATTTGCTTATTTTTCCCCGCATATTGTTTCGCTTGGCGATTACTTGCTCGTATGGCTTAAAGTGCAACTCTGATGTTTCGTGTTTGACGTGAAGGCCATACATATGTAAGTTGTGATGACATGGGTTTAAAACGCAGCTAAATTACTGCTTTCGATTTTAGCACATTTGTTTTACCATCGTCGACATTGTTCGAATTTCCTGCCGTAACTAATTGCAATCTCACTTATAAATGAAGCTCTTCTCTTACTCGGCCATTTTGGTAGTGTGTTCACCAGGCTCGCAACCAGCCCAAAACTGAAGGTTCACCAGCCGTGGTGGCTGTCGCCCACACCACAAGCCATTCTCGAACACTTGAACAGATTCGCAGTTGATCAGAATTAACTTCATATCTCATGACAATCTTTTCAATTGAACTCAGTGATAACAAACAGTATTTTAACCATCAAAATGATATACTGGCTTACGTGTTAGGAAGCATCATCCGTTTTTCCGACTGCTATCAACATTCCTCATTTTAGCGTTAGGCTGCTTTGCACGTGAGCTTAGGGTCACCACTACTAAAGTCAGTAATAATCAGCTTGGTGCATGTTCATTTTAAAAATCGTCCAAACTGTTACAGTAGTCAGAGACAAACCACCTACCTAGCCTCAACCTGAAGCAAAACCCATCTGTACAAGTCCACTTCAAGGAAATGCAGCCTACTACACCACAGCTTGCTTCTACTGTACAGATTAAGCGGAAATGCCAGCAAAACAACGCATGACGTAAGCAAGAGTCGTTTAAATAAGACAGGGCAATTCCACCGTTTTGTTCTTCAAAAATACTTGTGAACAGGCCCGTAACCACCTTGGAACACCAGGGTTAGCGAAGAGTTCTGAGAGGGGCCCATAAACTGTGAAACACATTTTTTCAGTGGTGGCCTCGCCCCCTGTAGTTACGGGCCTGCTTGTGAATGACGCAGTCTTAATTCTTTATTCCTTTTCTGCTGGCTGTGTGGTTACAACGCCAATGGATCACTGGATCAGCGTCACACGAAACAATAAGAGAAGTTTCGCCACAAAAGTTGTTGACGACGGAAGCTTCGCACGATCCAAGACAATATTTAAAAAATGAGACATCGCTATTGCCGCAGTGTTTCAATAAACATATCAGGAGAAACTGGTTCAGTCCACTTTCTGACCAGTGGGATGACGGTGTTTGTATTGTCCGGTTTCTCCGCGAAGTCACATTACTGGCACGAAACTGCATAATTTAAAAAAATGTATTCAAACACGCAGTAGCAATGTGTCGAAATTCATCTTCAAATATTTGCATCCGTATTTGGCCACATCGTCATTTCCAACGTTTTAACGTTTAGAATGAAGGCGAAGTAGAAATGATTTACAAACACGAGAAGCGAAAATTATTGGAATGTACGCGTAGATCACCAATGACGAGTGCACCGATTCAAAGATGCAGAAGACAAAACAGTGAATATATTTCTCAGTGCTGTATCACAGGGCCCATCCCCTCATCCGCACCGGGCGGGTTGGGAAAGTCAATGATTACTGGTTTGTGAGAAGACACACCATTGAGATTGACGTTGGCGCAGTTGATTATTTGTCTCTCGCCGTCTGACATCAATCCGTAGGCTGAAACAACACAAGATTTTAAATAGATAACGTGAGAAAGGAGCACAGCATTGGTGGGTTAGCAGTCCAAGGTTGCGGAGTCGGAGGTTTTTGGGTGGAGTCGGATTTTTTCTCCAACTCCGGAAGTCCAATTGGATCATTTTTTACATCATACTCCTAAGTTGGGAATTCCTGTTGAAATGGTACAATTTCTTTTGAAACATTTATTGAAACAGAGAATTCTTGCTGTGCACCATGATTTCCATTGAGTGATAGTTGCTACAAAATCGTTAACGTAACGTGAATGAATAATAAAAAGTCTTCGCTCAACTGTTGTAAAAGTAAAAACGACACCAATGTTTCAGACAACTGACAGCAGGCTTTCATCAGGGCAAATGGCGACTCGAGCAGGGGAGCACTGAAATCCACTAAACGCGTGTGATTGGATGACGTGGTGATAACGTGAATGAAGTTTGGCTGTCAAGGAGTCGGAAATTTGGAAAGTTCGGAGTTGGAGTCGAACATTTAACCTCCGACTCCGCAACCCTGGTTTGCACCCAGCGGCCTATCACACAGTGCTGCAGTTCGATGTTCGTTTGGGTTTCCGGCGATTGGTATGAACCGATAGACACCAACTGCTCAAGAGAGACAACGTTTGCACCAACAAAAAAGCAAGAGCACGCATTCTCGGTCAGGCAAAGCAGATGTTGTGTGCGTTCGTAGCGAATGCTTTTTCGCGTAACATTTCGATGGGGTGTTTCCTGATAACCTATCAAAAAACCCTTAGGCGTACGGGAAGGCATTTTACTGGCGGGGCAGAAAAAATTTGCCCTGAAACAAACTTTTTTAGTTTAACCCGAATGGGACCTGAAACCTCTTGTAAATCTTCTATTCAGTTGAATTCGTTTATAACGGCTTCGTCTGTAACGTCAATTCGCCTATAACGTTGCATTTTGTTCGGCCCAAATCACACGGCTCATCCCCAAGTGAATATACACTGTATTGAAACTTTTTTCACCGTTCAGGATTTCTGAGCAACTTGCGCTTGCCCTGAATTCACTGTATTGAATATATATCTTTTATCGTTCAGGATTTACGAGAAACTTGCGCTTGCCCTTAAAATTTCAAAAGGGGTAAGCTGCTGCCCCCCACCTCGTCCGCTTATGATCAAACCAATCCATAGTTTCCGTGAACAGCCCTGTTCATGTGATAAGCACGGAAAACCATGAAACTAGTGTAGCCTCCTCAAAGCTTAGATCTGATTCACAGCATCTGTGCTCGAACCCAACGCCATCATGTTGAAAACATTTAGTGCTTACTTAAAAAAATGTAGGCCGATTTTACCCTTTTTAATTTTCGTACATTAACCACTATAGCAATTGTGGAAGTGGAAATCCACCCTGTTTATCAATAACTAACTGTACAGAAGTGTTTCTGATCATGCCTGACATAGTTAGAGACGCAATCGTTACAGAAATGAGTCAGGCTGTTTATTTGAGTAAGCCAGTGGGACCGGCAGCCCGCCCTGATATTTCGCTTTCCGATCAGCTCACTGTAATAATCAGATATGCGTCACCAGCAGATGGTTGAACTTTAACCAAAGGAGAGGTTTTCTGCGAAGCATTGTTTGCAGGAGATGGAAGAACTTGAATGTGTTTATGTCATGTTTTCGGACATGCGCACTAAACAAATTTCCAAGGGTAACTAAGTCGCGGTTTAACATCACATTTCGTTTGTTCGTTTTCATTACCAATGTTTTACTCGTGTTGACAGAAACACGTGTTGTGTTCTCACTAATGAAGTAACTGCAGTGTCCTATCCCATGAAAGCTGTTATACTCTCCCGTTACATTTTGTTTTGTTCAATGCACAATTCAAAAACGGGAAGCATGTTTAATACGTCGGGAATGTCTCGGGGTAAAACCCCGTAAACACCCAGACATCAACAAACCTACATTCGCCTTAACCCCCTGTAGGGGCCTGATCAGGATAATAACTGGGGGGTCGGTATACCTCAATTTAATGCAACATTGATCTTTTTAACGACAAGCTGAAATTTCCCAAAACATTATATAGAATTTTGTTTGAAAGCTCTACTGACGAAGATAAAAGGTAAAACGCCTCCAACGTTTCGGTGGCTGTGCAGCCCGCCCTTTTATAAAGGTAAACATCAAGACTATCTACGCCTATCTGACTAAAGTTAGACTGTTTTATGGACAACAATCAGAGTTAACGTCGAGGTGGTTGTTCAGAGTCATTCCATTTTTATCGTTCTGGTGTGGGTACCGACACACTTAAACGTTTTGTAATTATACCGTTGCGATCGAAAAGCCCGAGCGGCATGTGCGCAAAGCTTCACACTGTGGCAGCAAGCAACAATAGTCTCTAGAACATTGTTTCTCAAAGTGGGCGTAATCGACCCCCTGGGGGCGATTTTGAATGGCAAGGGGGCGAAAAAAAACACAGGGGCGATAGGGGAGCTAAACAACACAAAGGGGGCGAAAATGCTCAACCACTAATCGATCATTGAATTAACTTCACTAGCCTGCTATTATGACTTGTTAGTTTCTTGCAAATCTTAACTTACTATGAATCGTTGAAGGTTGTTGCTAAAGTAATTTATCTGTTGAATTTTTACTCTGGATCGTCATGTGCCCGGCTACAGTGTGGATTATTTCAGGGCTGCGGAGCCATCGTAAAAATGACACAGCTCCGGAGCTCTTATTTTCATAAACATGGCTCCGGCTCCGAAGCTTTTAGGTTTCATGAGTGTGGCTCGGTTTATGTTCGTTTTCACACATTAATATTTTAATTGTCTTAGCGTGCCTCAAGTTGAATGGAAAATGAATCAAATCAAGTACACAAAACTAAAAGAATATACCAAACTTTTTTGAGTAATTTAATCCGGTAATTTTTTACAAGCAGCACTGGCACCATAAGGAAACTAGCGAAACAACAATCACAGGTTCAGACAATTCAGATAACAGCTACTAGCAGAAACGTAACTCAAGATAACGGTAATACAAACAATTTCTTGAAAGGCAGTCGCTGGTTTTGCCGTCAATGCCTGAAGACCTTTTGCTATTTCTTACGACCAGAATCAAGAAAATGGCTGTTTGGAAAACTACATTTGTGTCTGAGCATTTAAACATAGACCAGTCCCAATTGACCAAGTGTTTTGCACTTGTTGCATGCATTGCCTGTTGCAGTCTTGGCGATTCCAGCTAAGAGCGCTGCCCGGGCAAACCATGCAAAGAGCGCAAAACGCAGTCGATCACCTCTCATGTGTGCTTTCAAACACACACACACACACATTAACACAAACGCGAAGATGTTTTCAAAAATCCCTTTGTTCAAAGAAACAGTATGATTTCTAACAAGAAATTCACATTTCACTTTTTAGAAACAGCTAAAACTTCTGATTTCTCATCTTTTGCACTCATGATGAACAGTGATGAATCGCAAATAAAGCACAATTTAACCCGCAAAGCTTAGGAGAAAATAAGACCGATGGTTACCGCGGTGAAAACATAGATTTTTCCACAGATGTAAAAGTCAAGAAAGTCCACATTTGTTTACATTGATTTGTATACCCCCCTGATAATGTACCGCTATGTAAAGCAATGCTAGTTCGCTACCAATTATTTATAAGTTTCATGTTATGCGATTGCTTGTAAAGGTAATGTTTCCCTTTGCCAGTAATCTGGTAAACCTTACTAGTAACCCTGATGGTTTCTACTAAAAATTCCTGCTTTACAATGGCGTGCCGTGCATCTACGCTTAAATCTGCAATGGTGTCATATCTTAATCACACACCTTGCCAACAGCATGTCCGCACAGATATTTTATTATATGCCTATTAATTATAGCTCAGTTCTTTTTTGATCGCTACACTGCTACAGATCTGGTTTGATCATTCTGACTAGAAAGTAAGATGTTGTGGTAGTTAACGTTTGTCTTACTTTTACAACAGTGGTTCTCAACCATTTCGCTGAATGGAGCCAAATCCAGACCTATGATTTTGTTAGAGAGCCGCACTAAAAGTTTTTCCCGCAAGTCCATTGACACGTTTTGTTTTATTGCACTGACGAAGTCTGTTACACAAAATATTAGAGGTGTTACTGGAAGACACTGCCTATCGAAAGAAATCTTTTCCCAGCAAAGATACATACACAAGCTCTTACAAAGTATATATTTCGCCTACGAAAAGACATCATCAACTCTTATTCAAATAGAATCTGTTACAGAAAGATTCCTAAAAGCCGCGCAAAGGATGCTTGGCAGCTGAATGGGACTTAGAACAGTGTTTGAGAACCATTGTTCAACCAAGAACACCACGCCTGCCAACTACGACGTCACAGCCTTAGCGATGATCAAACCAGAGAAACATCAAAGGCGTGCAGATCTACTGTTGCACTCTGGTGTCGTAACTCACAACAATCGCGTTTAGTGTGCTATAAAGAGCACACGTCAGTCTTTCTGGCAAAACCGTTAGTATCTAGGAAGGGATCCGGAGCCGGACCTACCTCTCAAATGACCATAGCTCCGGTATTAAATTTTAAACTGAGCTCCGGCTACTACTGATTTTCATTTTGAACTCCGACTCCGGGCAAAATGCCCAGATCCGGCACCGCAGCCCTGGATTATTTTCGCAAGAATTCTGAACGTAATATTAGCGTCGTAATACAATTGCTTAGTTCAGCTATTTAATGGCTTGGTTCAGTTAGTTAATACTTTCTTTTCAAATAAAATTATTCAATTTACTATCTTGTGTTTGCTTTATCAGGCTTGGGAGGCGAAAACGACGTGTCGAGAGTGAAAAGGGGGCGATGGATGAAAAAGTTCGAGAAACACTGCTCTAGAAGGAAATCACGCTATTATTGGTTGTTCGCGTCACATTTAAACAGGTGCTAGTCTGAGCGCACATCCTGTTTGTGGTGCATCGTGAATTAAACACCGAACCGACTGAGAGTTTGCAACAATACCACAGCAGCTTTTTGCCACGCATAGAAAGGACCGCATCCCAAGTTACAAATACTGTGATGGGCTCTGTTTTTCTCCTGAACGGAACAGCAAATACAAGCTGCACTTTTTCCCAATTACTATACAAGCATTATAATGAAAATCACGGCCAATGAAAACAATATAAACGACATACTATTGCAAACGTTTCGATCACTCCTGTTATCACCATCAGTGCATATTAGTATATGAGCAAAATGAAAAACAACATCGAATCAATTTATACTCAACAACAAAACAAAATATCTTTTGTGTTTTGCAATGAGGAAAATGTCTCCTCTACTTTAAGGCATCGAATCCGTGTTGATTGATTTAACCACGCGGTCAGTAAATCACAAGGAGCTTTGTTTCAAAGCGAAGCAACGTGATTAAGAATTTCTTCTCGAACCGAAACGGTTCTACCAGGTCTGTCACACTGCACTGCACGCACACGACAACACGAATATGTACCTTACCCTCGTGTATGTGTCCGAAGATGTGATATTTCGGCTTCACACGAAGTTGGACAGCGTTAAGCAGGTCGACACAGCCGACGTGCATCCCATGCGGCT
>Ga0210059_1010347_pt1 | contig 14428 bp, 10 predicted proteins | sample Ectturendosymbi2_FD_188042 | JGI IMG/M metagenome (GOLD analysis project Ga0210059, IMG submission 188042) | Ecteinascidia turbinata endosymbiont from Florida, USA - Sample 2 (SPAdes) (version 2) | ecosystem: Host-associated > Tunicates > Ascidians > Unclassified | place: Key West, Florida... | reverse complement strand
TGAGGTACCCAATGTAGGTGGGTGAGGTACCCAATGTAGGTGGGTGAGGTACCCAATGTAGGTGGGTGAGGTACCCAATGTAGGTGGGTGAGGTACCCAGTGTAGGTGGGTGAGGTACCCAATGTAGGTGGGTGAGGGAGGCGTTGAGTGTGAGAATCAGGGGGCACAACGTTCCTGGGGGATCATGGGGTCATTCTCACATCACTGGTCGTGGGGCGGGAATGATTGGAAGATCTGATCACTGAAGCGTAACCGTGAGCAATCACTGTCAACATGACATCATCATCCGTTGCCTGGCAACGCGACCCCTCAAAACTTAGCATAGATCTCTTGCAGCCCCTCTGTACTGTTCCTGCGTCATCCTCAGGAGCATCATCGCGGGAAGTAAATGCGAGTGATGATGACGCAACAAAGCGGTTGTTTGTTTTGCAGATCGAACGAGTATTATCACAACATAATTCAGAGAATGGATCGAGTACTGGTGCAGGAGGGGGGTATGGCCGACGACCGGCTAATACTTGGCAAGCGTGGCAATCAAAACAGGTATGCGCTGCGTGTCTTCCCTCCACCACCACAACCTGCCATCGTGCTGTTCAGTAAAGTCACTTTGTCGACGCTACAAGCAGCCTCTTTCCTAATACTCTAACTGCGGCCGATTTCATGGGAAATTTCAGTTTCGCTTCCACCCTCTTTTCGCTCAGAATACAAAACGTTCGATGTGTATTTGCGTTGTTTGCTTTGCCGCGATCGTGCCGGCATTGTCTCTTCATTCATCGCAAACAATGGACGCGCGACGCTCCTTTGCTTCCGATTGCTACCTCCCTTTCATGTCTTGTCAATCAAAGTGAACTTTCTCCTTAACTCGCCCCAGCGATGCTCGCTGCCGTGGTCTGTCATTGTGACGTACTGCATTGTCATGAATCGCCATGCTCAATAACCCAGATACCAACACCCTGACGTGGTCCCCTGGGATATAATTGAATCAGCCAATCATCGTGAACGGATATGCACGGTCGATGAAGCGGAACCAAGCAGGGATTTGACGCAATCGGATGAAATTGCTTTGAAGAAAGTGAAGAAGGTTGCTTTGGAGTACATGCAGGTGATTGGTCGAAACGCCCCACGTGACGCACTGACCTTATCAGCTAAGCTACAGCTTCTCTTTTGTGTCAACTTGTGTTTAAGTTGAATTGTTGCGTAATTTTCTGCGTCATTGGCGCACGACGATACCCTGATGCAATGAACGAGGCAGTGTACTAGTTCAGATCGACAGGAAATGTTAACAACTTCCAGGGACGAAAACTTTCTGTTTTTTTTTGTCCCCGAAATCTCATCCTTTTTTTTTGATTTTTTGATGCCGTAAAGGACATGATTTGGTGAAAAGCAACGTCATCCCGATACGGACCGGTTTGGTGCAGTGGAAAACAATAACACATGTTTTCATGTTCCTTGAATTGAAAAGTGTTTGAAACGCGTTTTTTTCAGTTTATTTTCTAAAATTGTTGAATTGCGTCAAAATCCAAACTCTTCACATCGCAATATTTTAAACCATCTTTGCAGAAAAAACGCGGAAATTCAGGACAACTTGACACTGGGACAGTTTTCCGGCACATTGTTCCAGGGGTCGGATACCAGTATATGGTGGACATCACAAAGGGCAATGAAGTGGTTGGTTTTGTGTGGACACTGTCATATTCATCAAACAATGTCTTATTGTTCGCGCGTTGTGAGCGATCCATTCAAGTGAACGAGATTTCGTGCTCGCTCGAATGTTCGTTCGAATCGTTGCCAACCTTACTTATCATTTTTTGCGCCGCCAATTCATGAAAGCCCCAAATACCTCGTACTGTAACCAGCGGTGAATATTTTCTTAAATCTACTACATTTAACTTCAGCAATCCAGTGATGCACTGGACCCTCCCATGTCCAGAAATACTGTGGATTCACAGCTTCTTTCCAAAAATAAAATCGCATGTCTGCTTTTGCTGACAGAAGCGTTTTGCTCACATGCTGACTCAGGTTTTTTTGCTGCTTAGAGACAATTCCTTTTTTCTAATTTAAGAATTTGAAGATCTCAAACCGAAGCGATACTGAACAAGGTGTTCTGGAATGTTATCTTTCAAGCTTGAACCTTGCGGATGTCGTTTTGTAAAAGATAACTTTCTGTTGTGTGGAACACGTTTGCTACACACATATCGGACACATATAACACGTCAAGTTCCAAATCGCACACACGTAACACATCAGCACATTACACACCGAGTGCAACACGCTGTATCGCATGTCCATCGTCGATACAACACTCCCCACCTTTCACCAACAGATTTGCACGATTGAGTTGGATCAACCTTACGATCGGATGACGACGGTGAAGACGTCGTATGCCCCGGATGTACAGATCAACTTTGTTCTTCCGCTTCAAGATGGATCAGCCCAGTTCAACGAGTTCATGCAAATGTTTGAGCAGGTACAAGAAGCTCCTGCGTTCCACACTACTTCTTACTAGATTCATTATCTGCGTCTTTGCCTCAGCATACTGCTGTGATCATGCACTTTCATCTGTGTATTGATGCTTACGTGAAGTAGGAGTCGAAATGCTTCTATGGGAGCGTCAGAACCGTCGTCAGAAAGTTTTCAATAGGGGGGGCTTTGCGTTTTTGCGGGGGGGGCTTGACACTCTAAAAATGGAAAAAATCTTAACTAATTTGTAGTGTTTCATATTTCAATTTGGGGGTCTTAAAGCTTTGTTTGGGGGGCTGAGCCCCCAAAAGTCCCCCCGTGGATACGGGACAGGGGAGCGTCCCTCTGTTGGTTTGCGGAGGCTTGTTGTCGAGCTCTCATTTTCGTCCCCAGGTATTTGACATTCGTAACATGTCCTGACAGGGCATTCCCAAAGACGAGGGGTGTGCAACCCGTGGCCCAGGAGCTGAAGTTTTGTGGCCCGCGGAAAGGTCTAGATCAGTGCTCTTCAACCTTTTTCATTACGGTGCACCCTTAAAGATGTTTTGACGAACTCATGCACCCTATTTACTTAAGCACTTAAACCCATGCATCCTATTTACTGACACTTCCCCCGTATCCCCACCTAATTGCGCCCATGTCTGCAAGTGCCCTGGTCTAAATCAGCAAGTACCGTAATTCAGCAACACAGCTACATAATTCAATTGATAATGGCTCATTGTTGGTTGCTTATGAATCACAAATAATCATCTAGATACAACAATTAGTTTGATCTGGTGTGATGCTTACATAGGCGTAGCCAGGGGGGGCCAAAGGGGCCATGCCCCCCAAATTTTTAGAAAAGATAGTCATTTTGTGCTTGGAGAGGCGTTTTTATAAACAAAATAGGGTTAATCGCCTAAAATCAAACATTTTGTCCCCCCCAAATTTTTGGACTGGCTTCGCCACTGGTTGCTCATCGTGTACCACACTTTAGAATCTGCAAATTGTCGGTTAAATCCTGAAAATCATTGGTTGGTTAATGGTTCACTTTTGCTGAAAGAAAGTTTTTGTAAAAATTATCTGTTTAGTGTGACAAGTCTGTGACGCACGTTTGTGAATCCTTTCTTAGTGATGCAGCCCACGCATATTTTGTTGCGCCCTAGAGTGTACCGTGCACACCGGTTGAAGAGCACTGGTTTAGATTGTGAATAGAGTGTGGCCCGCGAACCAAAAACCTAAACATATATTGAAAGAAAAATAGTTTTCTGTTTCCTTACCCTTGTGACGACACCAGTTCACCCGCACATGGCATTCACTTTACCCAGACCCCATCGCTCCGCAAGCATTACCCTTCAAAATGATGTAGCCAATCTTCCGTGGGTGACCAGGGGGTTGTCTGACCCGCACAGTTTGACACATGCAGCTGTGGGTTGTGGACTAATCTGGCTACGTGCACCTGTTGCAGTTCACCTCTAACCGTGTTGTGCGATTCGAACACGTGTTCGCTTCGCAGTTTAGAGGTTAAGATTTGGAAGAATCGGTTTCTCCCCTTGCAATGCCGCATCGTCCTGTGTGGTCAGAATGTGTTTTAAATTGATGCACATCCTCCCACTACAAGCCACTAGGCATGCACGAAACGTGTTCTTAACGCTCCCCCCTCAACCGCAGGCGTGTATGTCGTCAGAGAGCGCGCAGAACGTCGCGCTGCTCATTGTCTTGTATCAGAAGAACGAAGATGGCGCCAAACCTTTCAACGAGAAGAACTCCGACTCGCTCAGCTTGCTCAACCTGTACAAGCAGAAGTATCCTCGACTGTCACTCAGGTGAGAATGACGTCACTGATGACGTTCGATACAGCTGGTTAGTATTGCTTGCTTGGTTGATGGGTTGGCCCGCTTACAACTTGGTTGGCATTGCCGCATTTATGCTTCTACTTTTGCAAACTACTCTTGTAGCAAATATATTTCGATTCTCCGTGATGTCATTACTATGACGTGGTCAGCTTGGTCCTCCTCCACTGCCACGAATTGTAAGTTTAGATGGAGCTCTTGCTCACGCAGTAGGGGTGGCGTTGTGACGTGATGTGTAACGTTGTTTTTAAGTGCTTTTATTTTATAAATTGTTAGTTCCACCGAGTTGAGAGTTCAACGCAACTGAGTCGCCACCTCCTTGCGATTGTGCACGTCATAAACGACCTTCGCCAAACCTTTGTTGGAGACCTGCAGCAATTTTACAGCAACTCACGCTTTCTACACAAGAAACAAATCACTTCCTCAGCATCAATGACCACTGCACATGAACAGCTGCATGGTTGCTGACACTGCGATTCCATAAATGTTGGTCGGGTTTGCTTTGAAGACGCGAATATTTCGGAGAATGTGAAGCAAACTATTGAACGTGCTAAGTCATCATCAAAGCCTCTGAAACGTGATTGGTCAAAATAACCAAGACCTGCTTTAAAATCGACCAATCACCAACCATGTTCAACTGAAGACATTGTCGGACAATTGAACCAAAACGCAATTGGTTGTTTTACTTTCTGGCTGCTTCAACCAAAGCTGTTTGATTATCTTGGCCAACAACAGCAGTTCAAATGACCATCCATTGTTCAGCTTCAACATGTATTTCCAGCTTAACCAACCTATGTTGCTCTGCATGAGATCACATCAGGCATTTGCCAACAACATTTGCACAATCGATTAAAAACTCTAAACATGAGTTTCTTATCACTAATAAGTAGCAGCGGCATTAGCCAGCCTCTGTGTTCATCGATGGCATGGCCGCCATGTTGGTTGGAGTGACGAAGACGGAGTTTATGAACAAAGCGATTTGCAAACATTTGGTAGAAGTGAGGATTGATGCCAGAAAAATGGTACTTTCCACCAACCTGTGTTTAAAGGCTGGGTGATTGTCTTAGACACGATGTAAGCGCATAAGCCATGTTTGAGGATTACATCGCAATAAAATGCTGAATATTCCTTTGTAAGAAGAGCCAACAAAGCAGCGTACGGATAAGTTGTGTTGAAAGTGAAGAAATGCTTGGTTGCTCGTCAAGTGCTTCTGCAAAGGATTTTTGTTCGCACACTGTTGAAGCAAGCGTGATACAAACTTGTCTTGTACATAGAATGCATTACCCGCCGGTGTTGTTGGTTGAGGAAGCTTCCGTGGGTCGAGAAATTGCGTGTTGGTGGATTAGAACTTTTACCCGTTACAGAAGGAACCAGTGCGTCTCTTGTTTTCGACCTTCCTCGTGATCGCACATTATATTTATATTCATCTAAGATTGCAAAAAAAGTACGATGTCGATCGCTTAGTTTGACACCAATTCAATAACCATACTGCGTGTCTACTGCCCACGTGCTTTTACATCTGAATGAATTACAAGCAAAGTGCCCAACGGATTATTTGAGGAACTTATCACACTGTTGTAAAGTTTGTCAACAAAACAACATCCCTGGCCAGTATATGAGTCACAGATGGAAAGTGAATGAGTGGAACTCAAATGCTTGGACCACAATTATAATCATTATGCTTCATTGACATGAAGTCCAGTTACTGGTTCGTTTTCGTATACACCACAACTCCATCGCAAGTATGTTGAATGGGAAGTAACTTTATAAAGAGAGACATAAAAGTATTGAACGATGTCCAAATTCAGGAATAATCTCCTTTTTCATGAACTCAGTTTCTTGAAAAAATCCACAAATCTAACGTGAATTGTTATGGCAAAGCTCTTATGGATAATAATCAATGACAATAAGCTAAAGTATATTGGCAAAACTTTTTCATCTTTCCTGAATCGAATTCTTTATTAGAACGCAGACTGACTACAATAAACCACAGTACCTCTCACTCAGGTACCTTCTCAATGTATTTGCGCACTCATACCAGTGGCGGGCTCTTCAGCTTCTTTAGCAATGGCCATTAGTTTCCACATACTCGTGGGTCTATTTGCCTTTATCGTGTGACCACCAGCGCAAGAGCAATTTCTCCTGCCTGGCGTCTATGGTCAGTTCTTCCACCAGCTTGTGCGGCCCACCACAGCGCAGTCTTCCGGGTGTGGGGCAACCCCACATCTCGTCATGAACCTGAATCTATGACGGCGCATGCACCAGCGTAGGTTCAACGCATTTCACTTCATGCGTGTCCCACCTTCGGTTGTCTCATGGAAAGATGGGATCCCATCTCGACCATGCCGCCTCCTCCCACCTTAACTCCATGCTCAAACTTCGTCGCTTACGTGGGCTTGGCGACGTCAGCAGTATGGATGACGTACGCCTGCCATGGAACATGGTGCGGGGCCATTTTCATAATGGTCAGGTTGTCCCATTGCAAGGCCAGAACCAAGCTTGGCCTGGCAGGGTTTGGTATTTCCTGTGTTCCTGTGAAATGGTGGTGGCTACAGATCCATAAAAATGGCGTGATGCTCTCTCTAGGGTAGAGTGCCCGGAAATCCACCAACAAATCAGTTGAACATCCAGAGAGTCGTCAAGTTTATCTTCGTCCGTGACAGGAAAGCTATCACTATCTTTGTGCCAAAGGATACAGTTTTTCACCAGCCATTTTTACAAATATTGGCTAAACGTGGATGCATGAAACTTGAGGCAAAGTTGTTTGTTTATGATGCTGAGTCAGCAAAATGGAAATGATAACGAACAACCAAGGCTCATAAATAGTCCTCCTCCACTGTTCTGTCAAGGCTCGACTTAGCTCTGACTTTCCATTGAATACAATCTGCACAATGTTAAGGTTACAGTGCAATCATTAGACTTGGGATTTGTGAAGTAAGAGCAAAATTGGATTTATAATAATTACCTTTCACCTCGTGATGAGTTTGTTTACAATCCGAATATTTCAAGATTTTGTCATGATTGTTACATCTACTCGCAATACTGAAAGTTTGTCTTGGCTCCAGGTTAAATCCGGGAAAGCCATGAAAACGCAGATCTTGCCAGAAACCTCCATAGATATATTACCGGACTTACTGGTGGTGTTGTCTTCCTATACAATGCTCGAGCATACAAGATAATAACACCAGTATTTCCGCTTCAAAAGCTTGGCCTCAAAGTCGTAGCACTTGGCGAATTGTGAAAAATTCTGCACTTTACACAAATGGCCACGTCAACAAACTTACATAACAATCACAAGACAACGTGGCTGCTCTTCAGCGAACAAATTCGAGTCTACGTGGTTCTAAGTCAAGATATAACGAATTAATGAAAGAAATGAGCGGCAGACTTTTAAATGTAACCTGCTCATCGAAGCCCTATTTCACAATTTATGAGTTTTCTCGTGCATGTCAGATGGATTTCATCATAATCGTTAAACTTTACAAAACTATTTGCTCTCAACCCGACTTACTGAAATTATTGCAGTCTGTCCAGTAACACCTGCAGTCAAAATGATTTGCCTGTTAATTTGTTTCCTTGATGCACATGATTTGCATCAACTGTTTTATTTATAACATATAGTTTGTTCAACGTAATTCTGCGCAAAATCGCTTCCCCTTATGAAACGCTTCAGTGATTTTCAGATGGATCAACGGAGGCAAGAAACCTTTCTCCCGCATCGAGGGAGTGGCAATGGCGATTAACGCCCTCCCCGCCGACACCCTCATATGCTCCAGTGACTTGTTCATGGAGGTAGGTCCTCTTCCTACCAAGCCACCAGTCTTTTTCATGTCCACCTAAAATGTTTGGCTTGCTGGCGCCGCTTATTTATCGATGCTCTTTAATTCTTTTGCCGGCAGATGTCGCCCAAGTTTTTGCATCACGCTCGACTGAACACCGTTCCGGGAGAGCGACTTTTCTTCCCAGCCGCGTTTCAATCATACAAACATGCGGTGAGCTTGGGCGCAAACTTATCAACCTCGCTTTTCCAATAACTGAAGAACTAGTAATTGAACTCATAAGTTAGTGGGTTGTTTTTAACGTAAAAAAACTTCTGTGTGAAGTCACAATGTGTCAAAGTTGCCAAGTTTATGTTGATGCCAAACCATACACGTCTTCTGATGTGACGTCATCTTCTGATATGACGAAACCGTTACGTGAGACATATTTAACATATTCATTAAATACTTTTTCATGAGCAGACCGGAGAAGAGATCTCGAGATTGAACGGATTCTTCCGTTTCTTCGACTACAGTGTATTTTGCGGATACAAGCAGGACCTGATCAGGGCTTGTGGGGGGGAGATCTACCTGAGGTGGGTCCAGAGTTGTTGCTATGGTGATTTTTGTTCCAACCGAAACACTGTTTCGTTTCCTTGACAACGTTTATACGAAAGCGAAATGTTTTGATGAAAGCTTTCCCGTTGTGTTGCTTCATCGCTGTTGCCAGGCAACAGGCTGGGATGTTTGCCTGACTTACTTCTCGCGGTCAAACCATCACATACTCATGCTTGTGAACGAGATAAACAATGGGTGGAAACCACAAAACGCCAAACATGCTGTTTTTGCGTTAGCGACGCCACTTTCCTGCGCTAATCTTTCAAGTTGTGGATAGTTCCCATGTTTCCCAGCAGAACCATCAACACAGAGAAGATAGTGATTCTATACATGTTTAAACAAACAAACAAATAATGCAATCGTCACCAACGTGTTAAACGATGGTTTCACGTTCCTTTTTTTCGATGGCATCTGGTTCGGTTAAAGATATGGATGCTTAAGTTTTCTACAAAGATTTCTGTTTGAAACTTTACGAAGTTGCGAATCGTCGGAAACTTAGACAAATGGGAAATCGCTTGAAACAAGTGTTAATTGTGACTTGGCGTAGATTCAGGTCTGAGGATTGTGGATACGGCCGCTTGCCTTCTAAGCAGTTGTGTTAAAAACTGGAGAAACATGGTTTAGGATGAAGTGACAATGCAGGTGATTGTAGACGTGACAATGCAGTTGATTGTGAACGTGACAATGCAGGTGATTGTGGGCGTGACAATGCAGTTGATTGTGGGCGTGACAATGCAGTTGATTGTGGGCGTGACAATCCAGGTGATTGTGAACGTGACAGTGCAGTTGATGTGGACGTGACAGTGCAGTTGATTGTGGACGTGACAATGCAGTTGATTGTGGACGTGACAATGCAGTTGATTGTGGACGTGACAATCCAGGTGATTGTGAACGTGACAATGCAGTTGATTGTGGACGTGACAATGCAGTTGATTGTGGACGTGACCATGCTAAACACTGTCTTCCGTTTGTCTGACCTTTCCTTGTTACCTCACAGTGGAGCGGATCTATATCAGAAAGCTCTCAATTCCGGCCTGGACGTGTTCCGGGCCACTGAGCACGCACTTACCGTCAGGTGGCATGAGAGAGACTGCCGTTCCGGTTCGTTGGCGAAGGAGGAGCAGGTGACCTGTGAGGTCGAAGAGAAGCATTTACACCTGGCTGCCAGTGTTTCACTGGAATGAATCAAAGTGCAATATTTTCATGGATCGTGCTGTGATGAACAGGAGATGGCGCCAAGGAGTAGCCGGTTCCGCTCGAATGGTCATTGTTGCTTTCTCGAATCGACTGTTATTTCCTCTCACCGTGCTACCATGCTTGCTGGAGTAACGCGCGTCTTAGACTCGGAGGTTGCTTGCACGCATTGCATTTACTAGCGTTTCATTTATTTTTCAATTCTCCAGTTTCTGAGGTCTGTGTGCTGCAATTTTTCGTAAGCTGCTGCAGTATTTTCTTATTTGTGGATCGTTGTTATACGCTGTAAATGCGGGTTAACTGTGTTTTGTTCTTGTTCTGTTTTTTACTTTCCATCAGGCCACCTTGTGCAGGCGATAAAATCATAAAGAACTGAAAAGCAATTCTCCAGCATGAACTCAAGATCAAGTTTGTTGGATCCGTTAAACGTTGAAAGATTTTTTTTCTTCTGATCTGTAGTGAAATGTTGAAATATTGTACATGCATTTATAATTATCTGCATTTGCTTTCAGCATTTTTGTCACAATCTAACTCAGCGTGGCACAAACGGTTTACCTTCAATGAGAAGGGACCTCACATGGCTTCGGAGTTGGATAGCTTCATAATGAAATATTCTAGCTTTGAACAATTAAGTTCTTGTCAAATTATGTGCGACGGTCTGATAGGTCGACTCACCGCATGCATTTGATTTAAATAAGTTGTGATTTGATCAAATAAACCAAGAATCAGTTCTGTCTTGCATTCATTGTTAACCCTTGCTCCTTCGTACTCAGCACATTCTTTTATTTCCAGGTGCTTTATTGTGACGTACTTCCTCCCTGCGGTACTAATGAAACGTGACTGCAGCATAACCTACGCAGCATGACGTAACAGACGTTGCACGCATTGTGACGTATAATTTATTCTCTTTAAGCACACAAAGGCTTGTGGTTCGCATTCAAACAATGCTTTTTCTGCTGTTTGAAACAATCTGCATTATCCAATGTTACATCACAATGAAAGTTTGTTGCTCGAATCGTGTTTGTCCACGTTTGCAGTCCTGACTGCGGTTGCATTGATTTGATTTCAACTTCAATGTTCACATATCTGTTACGTATAAACCCTGTCCCTGGTGGAATATAGATTGCTGTGACGAGCAGTTATTTTTATCCGAACTCGAAACATTATTGTCGGTGTTGTCTTCAGTTGAGAAACGGCATTTCTCGCAGAACATACGCTGCTATCTTTCATTTTTTCCAATACGATGTACGGACTCTATTTGTAAAAACTAAGGAAAGGTTGGCCGAGAATCAATTTCGTTCAACCACGTGAGCTTCTGGAGTGATTCAGTAACTTCGTGGAGGTGGACAGTGGTTTTTAAAATACTTTTATCCCAAAAATCCTTCAAGCTTTTACTGATTCGATGTTATGATTTTCCTGTTCTTCATCCCACTTGCATCCAATCAATCCGGGGAGCCATGGTCATGAACGAATCTAATCATTGCTTTGTTCAGCAATAGTCGACCCAAGCTTAGTTTCAGTCATTAATAAAATTCGTGGGAGGCGGGATTAACAAAATTATTGTTGGGGCTGAGGGGTCATTCTAAGACCCACAAAAATTTGGACAAAACCGAAAACTTTATCTGCAGGAAATTCGCGGTTAGCGCACATCAGGACAAAGATAACTTCCCGACCATCCACGTTCGTGACGTTGAACCTAATATACTCTGCTACCCTGGAAGAGAATGTTAGTGCATGTGCTGATAATTCCTTTGATGTTTATATTTATTTCTATTCATCTTTTCTGTCCATTTCTTGACAAAGCGTCTTTCGTGCACGCCTGGCTGCTTTGCTATTTACACTAACGTTCTAGTTACAATTCTTGCCTTGTTACGCAGCAATACCCGGTGCTTACGTACTCCACAAAATATGTGATCGCTTACTGAATTCTTTGCACCAACCTTTTGCGTCACAGCCTTGTTCAGTGATTTTCTGCGGAAATGCTCTGAATATACTTTTATTCGATTCGAATTTTGAGAAGGGTCTGTGAGCCCTCCCTGTGTGCCTCCAATAATTTAATGGTGGGTTTTCTCAAACTTTCCAAAACCGCTTGATATATGGAGTACGTTGGCAGCTCCAACTGGGTCTAGCAAAGCAATTTACCTTACGTTGTTTCTGTGTCTGTTATTATTGGCATGTGCAGTATCTCTGTTGCATCATTGAAAACCATCCGCAAACAATACATTTACTGCAAGATTGCATCGTTTCATATGGATTGATATTTTGCTTTAGGCCTGAGTACTGGGTGGGCCGCGTGATGCACTGCCGGAGTGATATTCAAGTCAGTGGATGCTGGTTGATTACGTCATGTCGGCTAATGTCAGTGATTACGTCACACCAGGCACTAACAGCTTCATTCAATGTTCTGTGTAATAGAAACATGAGACGCTTTTTATTTCTTTGACCAAATTCTGAATCAAAGCAAAAGCGATTCTTGCCTATGCATTATCTGTGCAAATTATGGCGAATCCCGTAGAACAAGGCTTCCCAACCTGCGAGCCGCATGCAGCCCCCGAGGTTGGTTTAAGTGGTCTGCGATGTAATAATTCGTAAGCAGACATTTTAAATTTTTAGTATCTTTTATAGGCTCAAGCTTATTTGCCATCAAAACACAGCAAAATTATACCTGTTGTTTCTGTTACGGGCCTACCACCCAAAAACTTGTATAACAAACGCTTCCAAAATATGTCAATTTTTTAGGTTTGGTTTACATCCATACAAGCTGGCAGCACTGCGTGCAACTATAGGACTCATTATCATCTCGTGTTATCGCATAAAACTTATCAAAATCAAGGGATTTGTAACGTCACAATAGCTTAGTGTTACGTCACAAAAACGTTTGTGCATAAATTTTCTTATGTGGAGTGGCCCGCAACACTGAAAAGGTTGGGCAGGCAGGCCTGCTGTAGAACTATTCATTTGCCATCCTTTCCTAGCTCAGCATATCTGCAAAATTTTCACTATTTCTTCGATCGTTCGAAGGGGATGCTGCCAGGGCCTCGAGGAAATTTTACCTGGGGGTACAATGACCGACACCGCTCATCCCCGTGACTTCCGGTTCCCTCATTCAAACTTATATAGCTTGTTTGTGTAGTAATCAGAATACAGATAAAAATGACTACCATGCTAAGATTTGCAAATAGGTTATTTGCTATACTGGCAACTGTCTTACACTAGTAATTCAACTTAGCGGGTTCGTATGTTTCAATAAGCCGATACACAGCAAAATATCTTCCTGGTATAAAATAACAATCGTAGCATTTTACTGTATGTATCAGTATCATGTTGATCAACAATATCTTCAAAATACATACAATTTTCCTCATTGGCCAAGTAAAAAAATATGTTTCTCGTCCGGAACTTTGATAAAAAAAGAAAGCGACGATTTTTATTTTTTAACAAATACTCATCATTTCAATTTTTTTAACGAATTCTGGTCTCATTCGCGCATCAGACTTTTTGCGCATGCGCAGTTGCATTTCCATTCTCAAAATCCTCGAAATTTGGTTTTCTCCTTTTCGCATTGTAGAAGGAATTCTCAAGATATAAATATATGTTTTGCATTTTTCTAATAGGCAGATCATTTTGCATTTGTCTTGTTCAATTTGTGAGTAGCTCGCATGAGCAAGAGCACCTCTGGTTTAGACATATGGACGCAGAAACTATTTTTTCATTTAGTTTTTTAATAAAACAAGAAATTGAGGCGACCTCAAAAAGGAAGCGGGCATGGCTGATAAAACACATTTTTGCTTGACTTTATCATCTGGCAATGAAATGCGGCGCTGGTTATTGTTAAATACCCGAGCTTCTGTGAGATGGGATATCGCTTCTTACAAATGGCTCATCAAAGTTTCACTGCGTAGAATCGACTACCGTATGGACGATACGTTTTACATAAACTCTGCTATATCGTAGTTTCAACGTTATGTGATGTTTATGAGGTAATGGGCACAAAATATTGCGATGTAAGGGAAGATGACAACAAAAGAAAATATGTCTAAGGCAGCTTCTTTTAATTCAACAAAACGAACAGCAATGAAATTTTAAGGCTTGAAATAAAAAGAATAATTCGAACGGTTTGAGTAAATTCTACTGGTTATCTTCTGCAGCTTAGTAAAATCGGTATACTTCAACAATTTTTCTGCCTTCTCTGCATCCAAACTGTGCATGATGTTGGACCATACCAAGCCATATGTTGAAGAAATAGCCTACACTCCATAGATGCTGAGCTAGCATGCACATAAACTTGACGTGAAACTGCAAAGTTGTGTGGGAGTGGCTTTTCTCTGTTTGCTGTGCGCATGCTTGCCAAGCTTTTCATATTTGTAGTGAACTTACGAACAACACGTTGCGAAAACAAAGATGGGGTACGTTTCTTTACCAGCGGCGATTCTAGAATTAAAGAAGTGGGGGGGGCACTGCGGGGCCAAGGAAAAAGTAGGGGGGCCAACAAAGTTATCTACTGTATATGTATAGGACCTATGTCAACCAAATGAACTTGAACGGTAAATTAAGAAAAAAACTGGG
>Ga0210059_1010346_pt1 | contig 14428 bp, 10 predicted proteins | sample Ectturendosymbi2_FD_188042 | JGI IMG/M metagenome (GOLD analysis project Ga0210059, IMG submission 188042) | Ecteinascidia turbinata endosymbiont from Florida, USA - Sample 2 (SPAdes) (version 2) | ecosystem: Host-associated > Tunicates > Ascidians > Unclassified | place: Key West, Florida... | reverse complement strand
AACGTGTGCTGGAGGTTAGCTGGAGATTTGTAGAATGGTCGTGCCCGTCGATTTCGTGATGTCATTATCTGCTTTTGCCGTGATGCTATCGTCACGAAAATTGGCATATGACGTCATCACCCATGACGTCACTGTGACGTCATCAATGACGCAACTTTTCCGGAAGTGTTGTAGGTGGTTTTCTTCACTAGACCCCTAATTTGTGTATAACATTTGTTATTGCAGGTAATTTTGATGAAATAATAAAAGTGGGTTGATTCTGTTTATTTTGAAACCGAAATTAAGAGAACGGAAAGAAACAAACAATTTGTAATGCGTGAAAGCACGAAAGTAACGAAAACACGAAAGCGAGAAAGCACGATCATTCATGGGCGTCCGCAGAAATTTTTCCAGAAGAGCAAGGTCAACATTTTGTTTATCATTTTCAAATTGCTGATGATCAGTGTTCCCTCTAAGATAATTTTACACTGAGCAAATATTTGTTTTAGTGAGCGTGATTATTTTAGGTCTGAGTAAGTGGAATTTGCAATGAATTACAAACTTTATTAATTTCATAATAAATATACAATCTTATCAAAATACGAACAAAATACACATATCATTCAAATAGCTTCTTGTTTGTGTGCTTTTCCATTGCTTTCCAATGTTGCAAGTGCGCCAGAATGAGATTTCACTGCGTAACAGTTCTGGTGGTTCTGGGTATTTGTGTCCCTTAGAGGGAGCATTGCTGACGATGCAGTGCAAATGGACGTTCACAAAACTCCTTATCCTTTCTACACTACAAAGAAAATGCCCCATGTTACGGTAGCAATCACAAAAAAACGTTTCGTTGGCAGAAATAGCCAGGTATATTAGTATTACCACAATTTACACAGTAGGTTATCGGCAGATTTTCAACACAGGGCATTTCTTTTCTAGTAAGCATTGCCATGATCGAGGCCCGTAATCAGGGGGGGGCGCAAGGAAAAATATGTTGGACATAGTTTGAAAGTATTGAACATAGTTTAAAAAATTTGGGCCACTCTCAGAAAACTATTCGCCTCCCCTGGTGTCCCAAGCTGGTTACGGGCCTGCCATGGTCTGTAAAGCAAAAGCATTGGATTGCCATGGTTTTCAACGAAACCACAAATTATGACTCCACTTACTTAGCAAGCAAGGCCGCACCCAGCTGATATATTCAACTGCACTAACAACTGAACATGTTTTTGAATATTTCGGGGGGAATTGCCCGGTTGTTCCTCCCCCTGATTGCGGGATCAGCTAGCAAGACTTGTCAGCATCACTTAGAAACAAGAGCTGTAAACGTCTGGGATCTCGTCCAAAGCGATCAACAAAAAACTTGCTACACAAACCGGACAGTTAAGTAGACCTGTATGTTGACACGACTACGGACAAACTTACTAGACTTAAAACACCACGCAGGTTTTGCAAAATTTACCAGATGAATTATGAAAACTCGCCACAGCCGACATGGCTTTGCACTCAGTATTCACTCAGATGTCAGAACTAACGATTAAGACATATTCCCACAAGCCTGCATAGATGCATTCTAACAAGCCACGTAATTTTATACTGAATGAAAACAAGCCTGCACAAGTGTAGTTTGACACTCCGGCACATTGGTCACACTCGCACTAATAATGGATTTTTCAAACTTGTGGAAGCACTGTTATAAACTCACTCATGCTTCTTTTCACAAAGTACAAATGTACGTGGCTTACGGCTATCAGCGCGTCACTGTCTCGCTGCATTACCTGCCACGATGTGTACTTTCAACAGTCTCATGCAACAAAACGCCTGCTACCGTAATATAAAGTGAACTTTTGAGGATTTGTTGCCATGTTATTGTTACGCAATAAAGACCAACAACAGAACAACCCGCCCGCGACTTTCGCAACCAACCTCTGAAGGCAAAAGAGGGTACATGAGTGAACTGCAAGCTCACCACTGCATGACACTATATCTGTGAACCTGACTCTTGTGCAGTGTGAGTTTCATACCGGCAAAAAAACTGCCATTGCAAGAATCAAATCAATTAATCGGAATTAAGATGCCGACTTCAGGTTCTTCCAGAAATATTTTGTTCTTAATCCCAATTTCCAGGGGGAAAATGCTCGTTCTGCCCTCCTGCGGACGCCCATGCGATCATTGACTATTTTATATCGGGTTCCACAAACAAGGCCAGCTCATCTAATGAAAAGAAGAAACGTTTTTGACTAGTTGTTAGCATAACTTAATTTTTAACATCTTACGCAGTTAGGTAATGTGCAGAACAAAAATATTTTTGGCGATGATTTTCAATGAAACTAAGTGTCATGTCAACACCTCTTTAGGTCTGGTGGGGGGGATGCATCCCCCCCTGTGTCCGCGCCTGCTGCCAGACAGTATAATTTTGTGCATCGCAAGTGAAAAGCTCTTGAACGGCATTTGGTAATTGGTTGCATCAACATTTTTACAATTTTTTCCTCTTTCAAAAGGTTTTTGAAGTTTCCAAATTGCCGCAGTTTTTAATGTTCTACAACGTGCCAATCACGTTTTATTTCATTTATTACTGAACTGAAGAATGTAGTTTGTGTATATATTCAATCCAAAACATGATCTGTCGGGCACAAATGGCCATAAATTTTGCAGAACAGTGTAGTCCACATACAGGGCAACCTGTGGCCCGCTGACCGAATTTTTTAGGCCCACGAGCTTTCTCATTATTGATTTAATGTTGTGTGAATATCACAGTAGGTAATTGTGTTTGGAACAAACATAACATCTTTCAACAGAAAAATGTACATTATTAACTGCTCTAGACTGTAGAAAGCTTCTGGAAGTTAGCCAGCACAAACAGATTTCCTAAACTGAAAGATTTCGCACTAAAAATGCACTCGATGTTTGGAATCACACAAGTGTATGAGAGTACGTACATTGTCTACGATGAAGCAAGTCAAATCTAAAAACAGAAATCGAATGGCAGAGGAAATATTGGACGATTGTCTCCGACTTGTTATCACTGACACTGGTATTGATAAAGGAATGATAGTGTCAAAGAAGCCTCGACCATAGGCATCCCACTAATAGAGATTTGTAATAAATTGCTATTTGCTAGCGTGTAATAATTTCAATGGCGCACTCACTTATCTCCCCTTTTTATTTTAAATTTTGTGAATGTTTTGTACATCATTTTGTTGAAAGTTGCCCGCAAGTTGTCACGTTTCTGAAAAATGGCCCAGAGGTCAAGCAGTTGGATCACGCTGGTGTAGAACAACACCAAACTAATTCCATCAGCAAAATGAAAAAAAATTACATAAAAGCTTTTCAAACTTAATCGCTATAAATCAAAAATTACTATAAAAAAAGTTTTAAACTTAAACGCTATAAATCAAAAATTAATTCCAGAATATTTGCCTTTTTAGCTTTTTTAGCTGTTGCAGCAAAAAGAGAAAAATTTTGTTGAGCAAAACCTCACTCTTGCTGCTTTTAACATAATAATGTGACTGTTTTCAAACTTCAACCTTTTGAGACCTAATTTGTTTTAAACATTTTATCATATCTACTGTACTTATCACGCCAGACTTCGTAACCATGTTTGTGTATTCCCTGGAAACAAATCAAGAGCTTAATAAATGTGTATTCCGCTTTGTGAAACCGCGATCAGGTAGGGTTTATAAATATATTAGTAGGTATACCATATTTTTGTGTTTGAAAAACGAAACGCTTCAGAACAAGGAGCCTTATCAGATAAATGTGGTTCATACCTTACTTGGAGTATGTAGCTATTTTGGATTCCTATAGTTAGGACAGCAAGAAAAACTAAAATAATGCATTTTACTACGAAACAAAACAATGTTCAAACATTTGTAAATTTACACATTTGCCCATTCATGTTTTTCTGTTGACAATACTTTCTTCAAGAAATCTTTGTTCGATTTTATTTTCTCGTAAAAATCACAGCAGGAAAAGTCAGTATTATGCAGTAGTCCCCGCTTAAAGCCCATCTCGGGACTGGACAATTTCGGGCTTATTAAGAGGGTGGGCTTATTAACCGGGGACACATTTTCGCCACTCTCATGCGCATAAATGAGAACGGCCGACTGTACTATCGCTGGAAGTTGCTAAACGCTTTTAGCACTTCCTGGTCATTGCCATAGGTTGCCTTTTTCCGGTCCCTTCCTTCTAACAATAACAATAATGCTTCACTTCGAAGAGCTGTTTCCTTGCACAGGATATTTCGTAGGCAGTCACGAGAGATGTTGAGTTGTTCGGCGGCAGCACCTTGGCTGCATGTTGGCAGTGCTAGCTGGCTAGGTAATTTTCTAAAATTTCAAGTTTCTTAAAAAAGGCTACGTTTGCACGTCTCTTTCTTCGCCATTTTGAAAATAAATTCTACATAGCACCAGTTGTCGTGCCTATCAATTACGACATAAATAAACCATCTGTGACGAAACAGTTGAATTGTGAACTACAGTATGTCAGCAGTGTAAAGTGCGAAACCGTAAACTTTAAAGCAGGACAAAAAAGTGTGAGTTCGACATTCACCCTGTTTTAAGCAAATGTATTCTAAAATTGGGATTATTATGCAGGGTTTTGGGTTTGTAAAGCGTTTTTGTTTTCTAATTACAGGAATAGATGGGGTAATTCCGGACCGGACGATTTTGGGGTATGGGCTTATTGATCGTGGGCTTAATAAGCGGCGACTACTGTATTTATAGGTGATAAGTGCTTTCACATTCTGCTTCTGTTATCAGACCACACGCTATTCATGACAGAACAAATTCTCTCAACGAGAGCTGATGTACCAGGTGTAGGACTATGCTGGCTGACTGAATGTGTAACCGGGACTTTTTGGCTGACTGACCGGGAAGCCGGGTCAAAGCCTTAAAACCGGGACTGTCCCGGCTGAAACGAGACGTATGGTATGTCTATATATTAGTCATTTTCTAAACATAGGCATTTGCTAGACAATTTAAGCTTAGATTAAAAGGCTTGATTCTAACCTCCTTCATATAATGTTGAAAATGCAATTATTTTGCCTTGCGAGTTTATTGAGCAGATGGTAAGAGAACTCCAGATGTCGCTGGTAAAGCAACAGCTTTCTGGATTTTTAAGTGCCAAGAGTGTCTTAAGAATAAAAGGTAAAAGCGTTGAAAATACTGACGTTGAAGGTTTAGCAAGACACATAATGCACAACAGCTATTGTTTTAAGTTAACTAAAATTCAAATGTAGACTTTCATAGCTTCGCTGATAAAGCTGTAGCCTGTAGTTGCTTGGATATAAAAGTACAATTGCAGAAATCCGTGCTTCAGCGACAGTATATGAGCACAATGAAATCAAACACGATAGTGGTCAGTTTAAGTAAATTCTCAAAGCGCTCGTACGCTTGCTAGTGTTCCTGATGTTTGAAATAAAGCGTCAATGCGATCACACCTATCCTTCAGCAGTGTTGAGCACGTTGATGACTAAAAATCAGTTTCGGGTGCTTGACGATACAGACCGGTCAATAAGTTTTTTCGATGTCCCAACGTTTTGACTTCACTTCAAATGAAACAGTTTGTGTTTGAGCGACTAAGTCCAACTCAGCGATCTTCAAACTTTTAGAGCAGGGATTCCCAACCTTTTATTGACCATGTACCCCTGCAGCATTTTGACAGATGAGCATGTACCCTTAGAATATGTTATGACAAAAAAGCTAAGTAAAATAATAAATATCCACTGGATTTTTAATAGAACTTTTAGATTTTTAGAACTGTAAAGACGCACCCCATTTTTATGTCTCAAAGTTAATTTGTTGCGATAGTGCAATAAATGATCCCCTTCAGGTAGGCAAATGTACCCCAAGGGGTACATGCAACCTAGGTTATGAACCCCTGTTTTAGAGTAATATTCCTTCTTAAAAAACTGTCAAGAACTTTAAATGACGTCAATTTGCGAAATAAGACAAAGCATTGTGTTGCCAATACCAGCGAGGGACTAAACGTATGATGTGATTTTGATGTGTTACTATTCTTGCAAAATAGGTTATCTGCAAAGTGAGTATTAAATTTGTTTAACAGTTCGATTAAGCATAAAAACGTACATTTGTAGAGGTTTAAATGAAAGGCCACAACTTGCAATCGCTTAACTTCTGCGAAATAATGCGTTATTTATATCTTGCTTGTAAAAAGAAAAGCAAAAGAAACTTCCAAATAAAGGTATTAACCCAGGCAAACTTTTTTGCAAATCTTTTCCTGACACTTTCTCTCTCCAAAATAACCTTTACCGTGTCTCACTAAAAAGATCCGATGATATAGGCTAACTTTAAACATATCTCAGCCACCGGGGATATTTTGTATTGGGAAGTTTTGTGATAGGTAATATAGACACATTATAATAAAAGCGACGCACTAAGTGAAATCATTGCGAATCAAATCGGTTTGCAAGCTTTTTCGTTAGGAGATGATTTTTAGCTAATGCCGGGCTCGGCAACCTACGGCCCGCTGGCCGGATCCGGCCTACCAAGCTAAATCATCCGGCCCGCAGCCCCTTTACAAATCGTAGTAACTGTATGGCCCGCCTAGTCGTATTATATTTTATGAATCTGCTCTCCTTGCAACTTCTTGTATTGAATACTTATGAGGAACTAGTTACGAGAAACCGCAGTGTGTTATAAATGTACTGTACGAGTACAGCGTATTTTTGGTTTTCGTTATTAACTGTGAAAATCAGGAGTTAATCTGATTAAAATTCCAAAATGCCCAGGTTTTAACAACAAAGGTAACGGAATTGTTGGTAGAAACTTAGTACGGCCCGCCATATCTTTTAGAGTGTGGTTTTGACCCACGACTAGGGAGAAGTTGCCCATCCCTCGTCTAATGTCTTGCATTCACTAAAGTAGAAGAGATGAGTCTTATTCGGACCTCGTTTCTGAGAAGTATAAGAAAAACTTGTTTCTCTTGAAACATAACCAAGCTTGGTCATTACTCTTGTTCAAAATTTTAGTAGAAAACTAATAAAGTTAAAAGCGACCAATGTGGTATGCGCCCCCGCAGGTACAAAGTGGCATTCCGACAGCTAAATCCAGGCGACACTTGATTTTGCAACTTGGTGTTCGTCTGCACAAAATTCATGGTTTCCCTTTGCTGCTGTTATATGGCGCCGTGCGCCGCTGAGCACACCCATCCGATATGTTATTGTTCTGTTGGCCGTTTACCTCAAAATCTGATGCTTGAATGTCTTCATTTCTCTCCCACTGCCGGATCCCTGTATGACGGTTAGTGAATAACGTTATAGTTGGGGCGCTGTCAAAGTGGCTTGTTGCTTACAGTGCTTAATGTGTGCTACCACCTACACTGCAATGCGCTATGACTAACGATTTTTGTGCTCTTGTGTTATTCGATTACCTTTGTGATATTGACCATGAATCTGCGACAAATCAATAAAATAAAAATTAAATTTACACTAATTCAATTCTAACCCAGAGTAGGACCGTTAAGCTCTGTAGTTACAGCACAGACATTTAGCATTAATCGAACGAACAGCCCTGTTTTACTATCAAATCGATGATCGTTGTTTAGCAGTACGATTGTTCAGGGCATCCTCTACTGATACTGCTCAATACCCATTTGCATCTGTAGGTTACAGACATCAAGCTGTCCAAGTAATAAAAAGACAAAAATTATTTTGAAAAATTTGATGCGGTTGATACCAACAAAACGTAACTTGAAGTAAATGTAATGTCAAGCTTCAGAAATATTCAATTACCTTATATTATTTGAACACTAATGAGAACATCGGGGTAATGAATTTAAGCCCTGAGCAAACACTGCAAGTGGTTCTCATAAGTAAAGCATCCACATCAAAACGAGGAATGCCTGGCTTTACAAAAGATTGTTTAAAGGCCTCTTTCATTGTGTTCCGACAGTTGGTGTCACAGAGCGACCACACAGACGGCAACAGTCCTAGAGCATTCCTTGAAGTCGTACATTCCACTTTCATTCACAATGATAATTTTTTGTGTGCTTCCAACAAATGTCGAAACAGAAAAAAGAAACACGGTCAAGTCGTTAATTTTTTTCCTTACACCTTAACGTGCTACACCAATACTTTTTCATGAGAAAATGAATCTAAATGTGTATAGTTCTTAATTAAAAGTTTATTCATATATTGTGTTTTTCAGCTCACCTATCGTATTTGGACCTGAACACAGATATCATAGCAGAGTTAAAACAAATGGCAGATGGAATTAAACAATTCATATTGCATCATCTTGATATACGCCTTCATGGCGTGGAGTTACCAAGTTTACTTGTTCATTTCGAGTGGTCTGCTTAATGTCTGAAAATGAAAACAGTTTTCAACAGCAGGTCTGTCTTGCTCTATCCGTTGAAACACTGTTGTTTTCAACCAAGATAAAACTGTTCTCCTGTGAATGAAGTTGCGTAGAAGCTGCCTTTTCGTTTTTCTGTGAAGCTTTCTGCAATGCTTTTCCCGATTTTCGTTGTCTTCCATTTATTTTTGCCAGTGGTCGCCACGTCGGATGCTGCCAATTGATTCACCTCCGGCAAGTTTTAGCGAAATGCAAAGCTTTCGAGCCAATGACGTGACCCTCATTCTGCACAAAATCTACTTCCCTCGACTAAAAACAAGAGATTTCGATCTCTCCCACCAACTCCTTGTCGAAACATAGTGAAAACTATGTCGTTAACGACAGCTATCAGAAACACAAGTTCCGTTCATCACACTTTTTTAGACAAGCATCATCGAGGACACTACCACAACTCACGCATCTTACTTATATGGAATGCTGTGACGTGACTGGTTTAAAGATTGACCACAAACTAAAAAGCATAGTAAAGTCGATAACAAAGCAGCAATTTCTGCTAGAATAGCGTTTAACCAAGGTAACTGTCATAGGCGTAACCAGGGTGGCCATGACCCCCAAAACTTTTGAGAATATCTAGTAAATTTGTGCTTTTGAGAGGCAGTATACCAAAAAAATACTGTTGCTAGCCTAAAATCAAAAACTTTGTTCCCCCCAATTTTTTCCCCAAAAAAAATTTTGGCTTAGCTACGCCACTGGCAAAGGTTCTTTGAATTCCATTTGCAATTATGTGAGTGCACCAACCCGTGAAATTAAGGGTCGTAAGAATGATGTTTGCCAATTTTTTATATTAATGGCTGCGTCGCCTGCGTGGGTAAACTATACTGACTTTCAGCAACGTTCGACACAACGAATCCAAAACAACGAAAGCGACAAAAAAGAAAGTCATACATAATTTGCATCCCTATTTTGGCTAAAAATGAGTAAACGCAGTTATTGACCAACACAGCATCTTTCTTGTTTCATTGTGTTTCCCACTTCTTTGCGATGGATGTGGGTGCTTTTCAATGAAGTTCATCTAATCTAAGAAAAAACACAGCGTACACGTTGTTTTCTCCTTTTCAAGTTATTTCGTTCGTTTTCAAAGTTTTGCCATGAACTGAGCATTGTTTCTTCGTCTTGTAATCGCCCACTTGTTTTTATTTACTATCCAATAAGCTAATCAGTCACATCTGCAGGCATGTCCTGTGATATTACGACATCTCACATTTACTATGAAGAACGTGCGAACAATGACGAAAAAACTACCGGTCCATCTTTTGAATCACTCTGAGCTGCCGTTTCGGAGTCCAACTTTTATGAATCACGCATCTGCTTGAGTGCTCTCGTAACATCCCTCTCTGCACCACGCATCGACCTCAAAAAATTGATGTAAGTTTCTATGGCAAAATAACTGGGTCCACACACCATTAACCTGATCGAGTGTCGTCAAGCAGGTTTTTCCAAACTTTTTTCACGTAGGCCAAGATGTAATGACGGAAATTCCCGAGAGTCAGCATCCCCTGATCACATCAACTGCATAACGAAAGATGCAAATGAAAACTGTGTTAATTAAGGTTTGACTTTTACTCAGTGAAAAATATACAAATTGGAAGTGACGTCCTTCACCTTTGACTTTTTTTCTTACCTGATCTCGAAATTAAAATCGTAGCTACAAAATCAAATTCACTTTTTCCATTGCGACAATCCAGATTATATATAAGGCCGCAAATAGTTCAAATTCGCGGTTGTTTCGTAAATAATGGTTCCAACTTTTTCTCTCTGCCTTTTTTCAGCAAGTGCTGCCACCATGAGTTTGAAAAAGATGCTGTATTTATGGTCGGTGTGCTTCATCAGTACGCATGAGACTTACAAAAGACCCACTGCCGAATCTTAGGCGTTTCTGCCTTCAGTTAACGACAGGTAGAAGAAAGACATGTGAGTTCTCAGAAACAGTATCTAAACAATTATTTGAAAATATCGCGGTAAGAAAGCTCGAAAAAAGTGAAAGATGTACCAATACGGGTAATTTCTATCCAAAAACATAGACTATCTTCCTCTATATCTAAAACACAAATCGAACCAAATTTTTCATTTCACCTGCGGTAAAGATTTTCATTTTTAAATTCACGAATGTTTTTGAAGTTGTTGATAGATACATTTCTGGGTTTGAGGAACAGCAAGCAGAACAAAGGCAGAAATTGTGAAATTGTTTCAAGTGAGAAATAAAATAAAAATTGGTGTTTTAGTGCACAACCACTCGCACGTTTCGGAATTTTTTGTTGTTTAATAACGTCCAGGATAGTTTTGAACTTTCTAACAGATTGCCAAAACGTGTTTTTTTCTTTCTTTAAAATCTCTACAAGGTCTCCAGTGTAGGTGCGTCTGGTGTAGAAACATCTTTCAAGGTCCTTTCTATTGGAGCACTCTCTATGAGATTGCGTGACTATCAGGAAAAGTAACGATCAGGAATATGTTTGTGTGAGAAGTCGTAAACACAAACCGCAGTGGCAGCTCGGCTTGAGCACGAACAACGATGAGGTAGAAGTTACTGTAACATTTTGCAATTCTGACGCAAGAACTTCTCTTGAAATTACTCAATCCATTAGCTATGAATTTTTCTGATCTTTAGGCTAACATCCATCCAGTTCAACAGAGCTCAACAAAGGTTTGGGCTGTGTTGTAAATTGTAACTAAAGTGATTAGTATTGCTTTCACTGCTCTGTCTGTTCTGCAAATACTGATTTTCTATTCAAAAACACCTGCTTCCTTCATCTGTTTCTATCATCACCTGAATCAGTTCGAACTGGTTGGCTTCTGCTGGTCTTCTGATCTGTAATACATCTCAACCTGCATGCGGCTGAGAAGCATGGCTGTTCCTGCAACCAAAGTTGATGTCAAAAACATCAATGACAATCTAGACAAGATGTCGAAAACTCTTGTCGAGAACAGCATCAACCTTGTCCAGCTGATAGAGGAGATGAGGGAGATTCGAAAGAGCCAGCAGTTCTTGTCTGACCAGTATGAAGAGATGAAGAAACATCTAGATGAGGAAGTGAAGACCCTGCGCATTGAGAACCAGGACCTTAAAGATCATGTCTGCAAGCTTGAGGCTGAGTCTGGCCAAATGCAAGAGGATATTAACGACCTTGAGCAGTATGGCCGCCGTGAATGCCTTGAGTTTCAAGGACTGTCCTGGAAAGAAAGTGAGAACACTGATCAACTGGTGATAGGTGTTTCCAAGCTTTTGCAGGTAGACCTATCTGCCAAAGATGTTAGTGTCTCACACAGACTGTCTCCAGCCTCTGAGAGTAACCGGCAACCCACCATCATTGCACGGTTTTGCTCAAGGAGAATCAGAGATTCAGTCTTCAACAATCGACATTGGTTGCGTGCTCATAACAAGGACCATCCTAAAGCACGCTTATTTATTAATGAAAGCCTAACCAAAACCAACCGTCGTCGCTTCAACCAATGCTTACGGTTCAAAAAGGAAAACAACTTCAAGTTCATATGGACAAAGAATGGAATAACATACTTACGGAAGGATGAAGGAACCACAGCTTTCGCAATCAAATCTGAAACAGATTTGGTAAGACATGGTATTGTTGCTTCTTAGTTTTTCTACATAATTTTTTATATAATTAAGTAAACCACATATCGATATGGATAATTGCCCAGATTGTGGAAAACTAATTGATCAAGAAACAAAAGCTATCTATTGTAGTATCTGTAAGAGTTGGCTACACAAAATATGTTCCAATGTAACTGATGAGCAATATGCTGAAGTAACTTCAAGCCCAGAACCATTTTACTGCCACATCTGTATATCTGAGAGTTTGCCTACTAACTTAGTGAGCTTAAGAGATGAAAGTGTTAGTGAAGAGTCACCATCAGAAATTGTCACTGATTGTTTGGAGATTAACAGCAATTATCATGATCTTAACTCTTTTAATTCAATTATGAGAAATAGAAAGCCAAATGACATTTGCATCTTTCATATAAACATTAGAAGTTTGAGGAAAAATATTGATAAACTGTCTAACATGCTATCAACCATGCAGAAACCGCCACATATAGTAGCAGTAAGCAAAACAAAAATTAACAAAAAGATGGTTTGTCATTTCCAAATACTATAACTGGCTATAACTTTTTACATTCAGATTCTGAAAAAAAATCAGGTGGAATAGGAATTTGCATAGATAGCAGTGTATCATATCAAATTAAAACTGATATACCTAATGCACTTAATGATTCTGAAAGTCTCTGGATTGAAATTAATCTTCACAAGAAACCTTGCATGATTGAGGTAATATATCCACATCCAGGATATGACATTAGTGCATTTACTTAAAAAATATGTGAAATTCTTCACAATCTCAGTGACAAAAAGCTACCATTTATCATATGTGGTGACATCAACATAAGCTTGATGCAACAGACTGCAATACCCCAAGTAAGAAACTATGTTAATGCATACAAAAGTTACAACTGTTTACAACTTATAGCCAAACCTACTAGAATAACTCCAAGTAGCTCTACCTTAAATGACATCCCAATACATATACTAAAATTGTGTAAAAGTGCCTTATCCCCATTTCTAGCCCAAATCTTTAACCTTTGTATATGGAAGGGTACCTACCCCAAAAGTTTAAAATGTGCACAAATAGTTCCTATTCGCAAAGGGGGGAAAAAGACCTTTGCAACAACTACAGGCCAATATCACTTCTCTCACCCATAAACAAAATATTTGAAAAATTACTTTATAGTCGCTTGTATTCCTGTATTGAACAACACAATATGCTTTCTGAACACTAGTATGGTTTTAGAAGTGGATTTTCAACATCCTTGGCTATATATGACATACATGAAAACTTTCTGCAAAACACAGAGGAAGGGCTTACTACTTGTGCTGTATTATGTGATTTGTCTAAGGCCTTTGATACCCTTGATCATGAGATGCTTCTATGGAAGTTGGAACATTTTTATGGGATTAGAGGATTACCACACAAACTTCTTACTAGTTATTAGCAAGACAGACAGCAGTATACTGTTGTTGGGGGGTATAGGTCAAGTACCCATGGGGTAAGGCTTGGGGTCCCTCAGGGTTCATCGCTAGGGCCCCTGTTATTTGACTTATATGTGAATGACCTCCCACAAGCATCAAACGTAACTCCTACACTCTTTGATGATGACACATTGTTGACAATAGCCTGTGCCAATTCCGCCAGCCTGAAAAATGGAGTGAATAATGAACTGCAAAAAGTTGATGAATGGATGAGATATAATAAGTTGTTGTTAAATTACTCAAAAACTACATATATGCTTCTCAATAGCAGCTAAAGCCAATCTTGTAATTTTAATGTAAAAATCAATGACAATAAAATAAAACACACAACTTGCACATGGGGTGTATGTCGATCAAAATCTTTCCTGGACAGACCACATACATAACCTTGAAATAAAACTCTTCCGAAGTGTTGCAATGCTTTATAGGATACAATGTTACCTAAGTAATAATGCATTGAGATCAGTTTACTACAGTTTAACTTATAGTCATCTCTAATATGCAATTGATGTCTAGGGTGGAGCTGGAAAAACAGCTTTGAACCGACTGAATGTTTTACATAACAAAGTATTAAGAGCAATGACCTATAGCTCTTACAAGTCGAGAGTCTCACCATCGTATAAAAACTTAAACCTTCTTAAAATTGATGATATATACATTCTGGAAATAGGTAAGTTCATGCATAATTTGCACTGGGGTAGAATACCTGTTAATTTCGATCATTTGTTTACTTCTGTAAATCAGGCCCACTCCCATGCAACCCGTGCTGCCACACGAGGTGGATACATTCGGCAACTGGCTTCGACAGTCAAAGGCAAAAGATCTCCGGAACACTTTGGCCCAAAAATCTGAAACTCCATTGATCCTTCTTTATATGATATTTCACCACCTGCTTTCAAAAGGCAGTTAAAAGACAAACTGGTTAATGAATATAGTGATTGATTATCCTATGCGATATTATGAAACTACGCTAAGTTTAGGGCTGTACACCTGGGATTTTCCGATCTCTGCCTGTTTGTAATGTACCATTGAT
>Ga0210059_1010343_pt1 | contig 14430 bp, 8 predicted proteins | sample Ectturendosymbi2_FD_188042 | JGI IMG/M metagenome (GOLD analysis project Ga0210059, IMG submission 188042) | Ecteinascidia turbinata endosymbiont from Florida, USA - Sample 2 (SPAdes) (version 2) | ecosystem: Host-associated > Tunicates > Ascidians > Unclassified | place: Key West, Florida... | reverse complement strand
CAAACGAATTATCGTAGTTCTCTTATCCCTATATAATGATAGTGCAACCTAGTAGTAGTAGAGTGAGCATGGCATGTGAGCTCTATTGCTGCTGGTTGCTTTCCCGTTAGTTAAATGCCCCGAATTACCATAATTCGCTAGTGCTTGCCTCAGTAGTTCAAGGCGATGCAGACGACTGTAACATTGGTGATCTTGATGAGATTTTGCAACTGGATAACAGCCGTTGGCGTTTGACAATTTGTAAATCATATTTATTAGCATCCGCTGACATTTGACATTCCAGAAGTATTACGTAACATTCCGACCTCAATTTGGCGCCCCCAAAGTTCTGCGCCCGGGAGCAAAGGACCCCCCTTGCTCCTCCTAGTTACGCCACCGCTTCATGGTGTTCACTAGACAGCAATTTTCGCCAATAACAGCTTTCAGACTATAGAGTGGGCTATTCACAACACACAAATCAAACACATTTGCAGCATTTGCCAATGTCCCATCAGGTTTCCGGAAAATAACAGATACTAAAATCATCAGTGACTTCATAGGTCTGTTTGATCGCAGGAGGCAAAATACAAGCAGCTGTGCTTAAGCATGACTTGAAGTCTACACAATTCATCAAACGCTACAAGCAAACAGATCCACAACGTTACGAAGTAATGGCGTAAACATTCTGAGCAAATGTTTAGCTCCTTTTCTCCTCAGGCTCCTTCATTTTGTGGAGAATCAGTTCTACGTCTCTCATCATTTGTTTCTGCAAAGTAGAGATGAGCATTGGTGATACTTGCCTCCCGGTGCAGGTTAAAACTCCGCGAACATGGTGCAAATTCTAAATATGCCAAAACGGCCAGTTATGTGTCAGCAACTGGCCGCAACCCCTTTGCGCCCACTGTAAATTACAGCAGCCATCTGGAATGCAACGCGGCGAAGTTCGGAGAGTCGAGCAGCTAGCATGCGCACAGCGAAAGTTTTGTGAAAATTTTAGGTGTTAAAGAGTGGAACGCCGTATGTGTTATAAAAGGTGAAACCCCGTATGCGGCAGTATGGTTCTTTTCTTACATCGTTAGCATCACAGATCATCAGAGACTAGGCGTCGTGTAGGACGCAAGTTTTACTTCACTCTCGGGGGCAGTTTTCGACACGTTGAACAGCAAAAGGTGTTATACCGCTGCACAACAGAAAACTGCTCCAGAGAATCGACCCAAGCGATTATTTTGCTTGAAAGACATTGCCCGGAAGATGACTTTAAACAAAATAATGGAGCAGGAGGGAAACAATCAAAAAGGAGACGATCTTGAATATCATTTCCTTTTTTGGAAGCACCTATTGTTGTGAACAATTTTTTTCAAATATGAAACATTGCAAGGAAAATCACAGAGGTCAGTTATCAGACCAACATTGGATTGGTCGACTTCGAGTTGCTTACAGTTCTATGAAAGCAAATGTTCCGAAACTCCGTAAAGACATTCAACATCAAGCATCGCATTAGTGAAATCAACTCTAAAAGAGACGGCGTAACGACATGTAACGAGTAAAGATAAGTAAATTATGTTTGACTGAATTGAGAAACGTCATAATGTCATATGTCTCATCCATACTTCACAGTTTTTCAATAATCCTGTCGCTGGCCGGTGGTTGTTAGCTTTAAACAGAGGAAATTACACCATATACTCCATATCTGTTGAGTGACAACTTGAACTTATTTTTTAGAGAATGAATAAAGTTTCATCCAATAAAAATTGATGCGACCCGCGATAACTTTCCAAAAATCAAATGTGGCCCGTTAGTGAAAAATGTTGCACATGCCTGGATTAGTAAAAACATTACTGATTATCTTGTTTATAAAAATAGGCATGCTCTGTGTTCCCTCTGTGGAAGAGGACCTTATTGCCACTTTCCGGCGTTCCTGTTTTTTGCGTTTATGGAATGTTCTTCATGAAAACATTTCTCTGCTGGTGTTTGTGCTTAACTCGGCTCAACCATGAAGGCGGATAAGGTCTTTGTAGATGTGGAAAGTTTGTTTCGAATTATTATCTGTTCCGCTGACAGCGCGCAAAAGAAAAGAGCAGTCATAGTGCTGGTCAGGGCCGCAACCAGCTGATATTTTCGGGCGGGGGAAAAATGCTTGTAACTTCTTGCACATAACAGCTAAACATGTTCTTGAAAATTTCGGGAGGAAACATTGCCCGGTTGCTCTGGTTGCGGGCCTGGTGGTGGTTGCCATAAGTAACTTTCTCACTGCAATGTAGTAATGTACCTCACCGCGTATAAACCCAACCCATTCGTTTTTACTGAAAAAAAAATTTGCGCTTGAAATTGAATCCATGTTTTTGCAGCCAATTACTTCCTTGAAGATTGTTTTAAAACGTGAAAACCATGAAAGCTGCTCTTAAGTTCATTATCTGTCACTTAGTACTGATGTTATTAATGAATAAACTTAGTAATATAAAGTTTTCATAAAACACAAGGATGACTGGCAAACAAGCTCACTTTTAAATAAAATTGCAAATTTGACAAAAATTGGTGAAGTTACGCTGATTCAAGATTTACTATTAAAAATTCTTTCCAAATTTTGCAGCAATTGTATATACTGTACGAAACCACATACTTTTCTATCGACCAGTTTGAATTCATGTTTACTGCGAAGAAAAAAATAAAACAGTTCACAAATTTTCACTGAAAATGTCTTACTATAAATCTCTTTTTCACGTTTTATGAGTAGATGAATAAAAGCACTTAAATAAATTTACACAAAAAATTAAAGAAAAACTTGCGAAGTTATAAGGATTCGTGTACAAAATCACTTACCATTGCCAATCAGTCTCATGAAAGAACTAAAACGATTGTGACCAAACTATTCGTGTTATGTGAACAAATAAAGTGCTTCGTAGTAAAACATCACGTGATTTCGGTACGAGTACGCCCTGATTCGTGAGATCAGGACCAATTTAAAGGAAACTGAGACGCGTTTTATGTGTAAGAAAAAAGATTTTGTCAAAAGACACTTTGCACAAAAAACGAAGAAGGTTTAAATGTACACTCACCGGCTGTTGTAAAGACAAAACCAGTTTGGAAAAATTTCCGCATTCGCGTAGAATAATGATGTGTTACACAAATTAAGTTTTATTTGTTACATGTAAGTAGGAGTTAGCGACAAAAAAGAAATGCCCTAAAAAGGCATGCGTTGTGATAATAATTATAAGTCGAAAACCAGCGTTTCCTTTGCTAGTGACTAGACGTGGACAGTATTTTCTAAGCAAAAGGAAATCTTAGCCTAACTGAAATTTACTTCTATAGTCTGAGCTTTCAAGTCGCCACAGACCAATCAAAATTTGTTTATTCGTCTGGCTCAGATATGTGGTCCGCATCACACTGGGAAGTCAAAGAACACACGGGCACAAAAATGCATATACACAACAGTGACAACACATCGCAAGGCAGGTCTTAGGTGATACACACAGATAATGCTGAAGATGAACAGACACGGAAACAGCGCACCAATAATTATTGCATTCGGTACTTGAATGAAAACATCCATTCTTGTAATTTTACCCTTAACACGAGCCGGAGTTGTAAGAACGACCAAACATTCCGCAAAGTGAGGAGGAAATATCTCTAACCTGTTGAAGCAACACGATTTCGATTAAATAGTTCGAACTTCTAAATTACGTAGAGTGTTGAAAATCTCGAATAGTCTACTACTCTACACAACATGTCAGCAAAATGTGGAGCTGCGTCATTGACATACGCATCATGAACACAAATAAGACACTTGTTTTTAAGGTCTGTAGTGACTGGGTTGTTTCTATGGAAGCTATTTTTGATAATTAGCGTGCGGTGTTGCGTCGAGATATGTTAAATGGAACAACAAGATATGTTAAATGGAACAACAAGGGGCAGGCTAAAGATTTACGAAATTTTTTTTGTGGTTGGCTGGTGGTGAAAAATGTTCCATTCTTTTTCGTTTGAAAGAGTATAGCATTGTAGGAACCACACGAAATGATAATGGACCTCACGCTTGTTGGGTAACGCTTAAAGCACAGAAACACTGTTGAGCAAAAGCAAAAAAGTTGCACACGAATGAACAAGACAAGCCTTTCCATTTCAAGTAACCATCAGCTCAGCTGCGGAAAGAACATTTAAGCTGGCTATCGAAATTTGCTGCCTGACTTCATTCCAGGATCCGCCTCTCTCAGCAGCGAAAATGCTGTCCACTATTCCGGGAAAACCAGATCCGTTGTAACTGTTGTGGGAAGACGGTGCAAAAATAACGTGCCGGTATTGGTGTTCGCCAAAAACGCCGCTGAAGTCCAAAAATCCTCGGTTAATATATTGCAGTTTGTCGTTAAGTTGTCGCAACGCTAAAGGATCTGCAACGTGCACGAATTTTTTGATGATGTCATTCAAAGCTTTAGCTGAAGCGTTAAACTCTGAAATGGCGTCAGTCAAGTTTTGCAAGATTATGTCGTTCCGCTTTAAAACAGAACCATAAGTTACCTGCAACTGCTGTACCATCTGGTGCAGCTTCCTGGCATAACCCAGCGGATGAAATGGCAAAATCGTCGAATCGCTTATTTTCAAGAGGAGTCTAGCGGCCACTTTTCCTACACTTTGAGAAATATTAAAATCACTGTCCTGGAACCTTTCAAAATAGTCAAAAGTATCATGAATGGAATGATACGCAGGATATGCCACAGCACTTCGTTGAGTTGTGTACGAAATATCAGCCGCCGAAACTCCTGTCTTTTGTAAAAATGCTATAAAATCGCTTCCAGAACCGAGATTTTTAACTTTCGGTCGGTCTGGATCAAACGGGTCTCGGTTTTTCGCAAGCCAAGTTTCGTAAACTGTAAGGCGACCTTGTTCGAGCTCCTGCGTCAGCGGATTGTCGACGGATTTTGTGGAATTGTAAATAAGAGAAACAAGTTCAGGAGTCGCGTAAGCGTCGAATGTGTCGTTGCCGCCTACGGCCTTGTCGATATTAATGTAAGCGACCGCGCGAAACAACAACCTTTTCTCCATCTGCTCCACCCACTCCGTAGAACCAATTGTACCGAACTCCTCGGCCGCCCAGTTGCAGAAAACGACAGTTCTACGTGGACGCCATTTGCTGTCAGTCACTTGCTTGGCCAATGCCCTCGAAACTTCAAGTACAACAGCCGTTCCGCTGTTCGGGTCGTCCCCTCCGAACGTCCACGCATCTCTGTGATTTCCTACTAACACAAATCGATCAGGTTCCTGCCAGCCGTACAAGTAACCAATGACTGTGTGTACCGTCTTTATTTGTTTGTAGTTGGACACATGCACTTGGGTTTTAAATTTTGCGTAAGGCCCTCTAAACGAGCCGCCTGTCCTGTAGACAACGCTGAAGCCTCCCTGCCATAGATCCGGAGCAGGAATTCCATCTAGAAGTGATATATAATGATACGCGTCCCCATAACTGATTGGCTGAACCGGAATTGTAGGCAACGCTGCTTGACTTTCTGGTATTCTGTAAGCGATTTTCACAGCAGGGTATCCGGGCGTCAGAGGATCACCCTCTAAAATCAACGTGCCCCTTTGAAAACCGGTCGACGGCAGCCACCAAGTGTTAGGATAAGCGCCCTTGTCCCCCTTCGCGGGATCCCATGAATGTTTGCCGACTCCGCCATAGTCCACTGGGTCAGAATAAATGATCAAAGCAATGCATCCATGCTTTTCAGCTTCTTTCGCTTTGCTGCCCCTGAAAAGATAACCGTACCTCGCAATGCAAACGCCCCCGGTCACATTGACTGCTAGAGATGCAAGCATTTCATAGTCCTCATACCGTCCGTAATTTACATAAAACAAGTGGCCTTCAACATGTCCCTGAGCACCGTAAGCATTGAAAGCTGGCAAGACACCGGGCTGCGCCTCATCGGCTGTAACAGGCTTTTCTGTCCAGTTGGATTTGAACCGCAGTGAGCCTTTATCGTCAACGAGGGCAATGTAGTTTGGATCAGACATATTTGGTAAGGACAAAAGAACTTGGTAGGGGTAAACCTCAACGTGATCTAAGTAACCTTTCCAAGTTTTCTCGACAAATTTTACCAAAACTTCTTCATCGTTCTCACTGCCAGCCGAATGTGGTCGAATAGTGAGTTTTCTGAGATTGTCCCTGATGTTTTTCTTGTCAATATCGTTCAAAACAGATGAATGAATTTTTGCAAGTTTCCAACCGTTTGATTTGTCAAGAGAAACTGAATATCGACCGATTAATATTCCAAATAGAAAAACCAACGACGCCGAACCAATACACCAGCAGACCAAAGAGTTTGTTGATCGTTTAATGTTGGGATTTGTGTGTTTGTAGTACTTCTTTCTAGAATAACCAAAGCCAGATGATCCCATCTCGTTGCAATGTGGAAAAGATTGTTGCCTTCCTTCGGCCAGTTTCCTAATAAATTCTAGTTTTATAAACATCTTCAAAATTTAGAATAGGCCGGTTTCTGCTCTTTTTGTGAAAAAATAAAAAGTGATTTTCAAGCTTTCATTTGCAGTGACGCGAATGTTTCTTTCTTAACAGTTTACGCAAAGCAAGTATGAACAAATTTAATTCAATAAACAAACTACAATTTCACAGTGAAGCTTGTAAAACATGATAAGTAGCCTTTTGCAATAAAGTTATAACTTGGAAATATGAGATTAGGATTTAAAGAGGTTGAAGATTTTATAGCAGTGCCGTTGCTGTAAACATTCCCCGCAATGCCATTGTCAGATAGTTGGATTTTATCCATACATTGACTAATAGGTGAACTGCAAAAGATAATACCCAAGACATCCTCAAAATTTGCAGAGGTTTTCGGTTAATTTTGGAGTTTTGCTGCTCTAAGATTTTGACCTGGTTGAGATCATGATCTGCCAAAAGTAATGGTTTATTATTTGTCAGTAACAACTATTTTGTAAAAGCTTATAGATTCAGTTTTTGAAAAGCGTGGATCAGCACGAAACACGCTGTGGAAGGGCCGCAACCGGTTGATATTTTCTGGGGGACAATTGCCCGGTTGCCTCCCCTGGTTACGGGCCTGCGCTAAGGCAACCCGATGTGATGCATTCAAAAGACAAAGAAAGACACCTTTAAAGTTGCTTTATGTGGGAAAAACGACTCTGTCTTTTATTTTTTACGCCTATTTGCAGATTTCTTCAGAAACATATTTCCTTGAATGAAAATCAAAGTATGCAACTAATTAAATAGACGAACTTCAGTATCGTTGATGTGTTCGATGGTGCGACCCCATAATGGACACCTTGCTTGTGAATGCAAAAGTAATTGACCATGCCTTTTTGGTCATGGAGCCTAACAACAGCCTTGTACAAGCTCTAAAATATTTCGCACTGGCCCAAACGTCAAATAAAGTTGCACAGAGGATCTCATTAGGCGTACGGGCCTATACACGTGCTTTTGTGTCCTTTGGCGTGTCAGTGAAATAAAAGAACAGCCTTCGCCAAATAATTCTGGAACCAAAAGCATTTTTTTCTGATAAACTAAAGCGTTTATTTCTCGAACAGACAGAACTTCTTATTTCATCGCACCAACTACAAGTCCGGTGCTGCTTTCATAAAATGCTCCTCGACTGAAGTGTCCGGATCAGGCCCACAACCAACCTAGGGATAGTGGGATAATGCACCCCCCAAAAAATTGTAAACATAAATTTTACTGTAAATTCGCCAATGAATGACGTCAAACGCTTCATGTCAGATCTCAACAAAAGCTGAGGATTTTTTAAGCACTTCCAGCCAATTTTTAGAGCACCCTAAGACAAAGTCACTTCAGGCGCCCCCACCCAGTCCGTTCGTGGGAGCATAGATGCGAACGAGAGTGAGTTGGGGTGAAGGGACGTCTAAAGCTGACTAGGGAGCCGCATATAGTTTCTAGACCCGTCCGAAAACTTCTTATGACTGTGACGCAGTGGCGTAGCCAGCCCAAAAATTTGGGGGGTCCAAAATATTTGATTTTAGGCGGATAACACCATTTTGTTTGGGAAAACGCCTCTCAAAGCACAAAATGACTATATTTTCTAAAAATTTTGGGGTGGGGCCATGGCCCTTTTGCCCCCCCTGGCTACGCCTATGCTGTGACGTCACGGTCTTTGAATCATGAAAAGTATCGACTATCGTTTCGCACTTTTAAATTTCGGTCACGACTGAACATTCCCACTGTTGTATTGCGATGTTTTCAAATTTTGATAATACCTTCGAACTGCAGCGACTAGTGGAACAAAATGCAAAAACTAGGCAATAAGTTCCCTGACCATCTGCAAAATCTGTTTGAATGACAAAATTTTATGGGCCCAAAAATCTTCTGATAATACAGCATGAAATCGGCCAGAGTTGCACTTTGCTTTTTTGTTTTTTCTAAAGCACGTTATTGTCAGAGGCTTTTGAAGATCCCGAATGCAGCGTACCCAGGGACCAAGTTTGCTAGAAAACTTTGGAGGGGACAAACCGTTATCTTTTGCGTTTCGATGACGTCACGATGTTCACTCGACCGTAGTACGACCTTTTTGTAAAATTGGCAAAATTGGGGGCGAATTAAGAAAATTATATATTTTGGAGCCCAACTGCATTTAATATCAAAACACATTACTTCTGAGAGCTGCATCTAGATAAAGTTATGCTGAAAAATTGTAACATTCAATTCAAATTTGGTCGTTCCGAAATGAAATGTACTGCCACTAACAACCACAAGATTTTCACTAGAACCACTAAATCACATAAATCAAATAAAAAAACACAAGATCTTTTGGTAAATACTAGCAGTGGCAACCGTGCTCTGTATATTGCAGGCTACAGACCAGCGCAGGAAATCGAATCACAAGAATATGACAAGAACCAGTGGTTTATGCAGAACCGTCGCCAGAAAGTTGTCAATAAGGAGGCTTTGCGTTTCTGCTGGGGGGTTTGACATTCAAAATTGACAAAAACCCCACTGATTCATTAGTGTTTCATGTTTCAATTTGGGGGGATTTGAGCTTCGTTTGGGGGGGCTAAGTCCACCAAAGTCCTCCGTGGTAACGGGACTGGGTTTATGTACGCACTGATTCGGCTAATTCAAATTACACGACGCAGTTATTCAGTTTACATAGTAAATCTGTACATTGTGTCCAGTGGCGTACGCAGAAAATTATCATGGGGGTTCATTCAGTGGCTTATGGTGGTCATTTGTATTTGGTGTGCGTTGTTTGTGACATCACAATTTGACGTTATATTTATGTTTCCAATCCAACGTTTTGGCGAAGTTTGTTAACATAATATGCATATTCTTCTGCACGCACGCCCCTTATTTTATGTGTCATTGCACTGAGTATAAACTATCAGCGCTCCAAGTTAGGATATCGGAAGAAAATACACTCAAAGCTGCGACCCAGCAGTTCATAACTGAAAAAATATCAGGCTGCACATTAAAACAAGGGAGTAAAACACACTCATCACTGCGTCAGAGCAGGTTGCAACTGCAAAATGAGACTGCGCTAATGTCATATAGAATACGAGCAGTTGAGCATAGAAAGTGTGCGGCTGGACTGGCTGGAGTACACGAATCTTGCTAAACTACACAGGAATTGCGAATGCGCATAAAATACGCAAGGAAACTTTCGATTTTTTGTTATTTATAGACTTCCAGGAAACTTTTAGGTTTCCTTTTTTCCTGCTGAAACATTATCAAATGCCTGAATCCTTCTGTGTTAACAACTGGTCTTTTTGAGCTCGTGCAACAGTTCTATCATGCTACTGTTGCAACTTTTTCCGTTGGCGTTGCGTCGAATGTGCGCTTCACCACGAACGGGATGTGCGCGAAGAACAACACCCATATATACGTGGCACGAACAAGCAATAACAGAGTGATCTCGTCGGGTGATCTCTATTGTTGCTTGATGCTACAGTATGAAGCTTTGCGCACATGCCGCTCGGGCTTTCCCATCGCAACACTACAGAAACTGGTAATGTAGCCAACGCGGTCAGCGCATGCGCTGATCAGCCTTAGCAGACAAAATAAAGACAACTGTTTTGGATAAAGTGGACTATCGCGGAACACAATCTCAAACATGCGTTATGGACAAAAAGTGTGCAAAAAGTGGTGAGATGGTTACTGGATGCAGACGATAACCCAAATTCCCACCAAAACCTAATTATTACTTTTTCGCCCATTTACAATCTTCCTTAAAATTTGCATGCAAATTCATTCCGTGGTATTTGCATTACGTCGACAAATTAACAAGCAAAAAGTACGCGAAAACAATTAATCCCCTTTGCGAAGGTACTAAAGTTTTTGTAAAGTATCAAATGCAAGGGGGAGTTAACCCCAACCCCGCCATTGCGTACGCCCTTGACTGTGTCTATGGATAATCCAGTGATAATTCCCATTTTTTTGTTTATTCCTTGGATTTTTGCTGAGGGTTTCCAACAGCAATGTAACCATGAAATTTGTACAACTACAATATTTTTATCACAAACTATTGGGGGGAAAAACGATATTATGTTTCCCCCTGCCCAAAAGTTGAGGGGGACATGTCCCCCGTCCCCCCATAAACTTGGTCCCTAAGCGTACCCGCTTGGTCCCCACTCTCGTAAGGTCTGGTTCACAGTCACCGCTGCCGTTGCGAGCTATAGGGGGTTATGGAGCATGCACTCCCAGAGTTTTGAGCTTTAGAACGTCATAAAAGAATGACTGAGGACAGACTCACGAACACACAACAGAGAAGGACACAGACAAAAATGCATAGAGAAAGCTGAAGGCAAATAATTTTGTGCAAAACTACTAGACAAATACATATTGCAAAATCCTAAAGCAGCTATGTCCAAGCCGCGGCCCGCATGTGGCCCAGTCGTAGGTTTTGTACGGCCCAGTTTAGGTCTTCGCTGTAGTATGAGTAGCTTGCTGTACATACTGACAATTCCTGTTTGTATTTTCATAATCCTAAATTTGACATTCTTGAGTCAGGTGATCGTCAGTGCCACATTATCACGTCTGTATTGCCTGCTGGGAGATTTCCATTATGTCCACTGACACCTTGGTGCAAAATGTTTTACTAGTTTTGTGATTTCTACCCTTGTTCCATTGGCACCAAATTTCCCTATGAAATCACCACTTACGTAGGTGCCAAACAGTCGTTACCATTGCAGTTAGGATTCGAAAGCTTTCAGTACATTAGCTTAATATGTCATTCAGCTTAATATGTCATGGCGTACGCAGGAAATTTTCATGGGGGGAGGTTTCATTCAGTGGCATATTTTGGTCATTTGTATTTGGTGTGCGCTGTTTGTGATGTCACAATTGGAGGTCATATTCATGTTTCCAAATCAACGTTTTCGCGAAATTTCTTGACACAATATACTGTACGTATTCTTCTGCACTCGCTCCCCTTATTTTATGCGTCATGCACTGAATGTAAACTATCAGCCCTCCAAGTTAGGATATCGGAGGAAAATAAACTCAACGCTACGACACAGTTTTGCAGTTCATAACTGCAAAACTATCGGGTTGCCCGTTAAAACAGGGGAAAAAAACACACTCATCACTGCGTCAGAGCAATTTACAACGACAAAATCAAACTGCGCTAATGTCTTGTCAGATACGAGTAGTGAAGCATAGAAAGTGTGCGGCAGGACTAGCTGGTGCACACCTCAGTTTGCAAGATCGAATCTTGCTAAACTACACAAGAATTGAGAATGTGCATAAAATACGCAAGAAAACTTTCGATTATTTTATTATGTATAGAAGTCTAGCAAAGTTTTAGTTTTCCTTTTTCCCTGCTGAGACATTATCAAATGCCTGAATGCTTCTATTTTAACAACTGGTATTTTTTTGCTTGTGCAACAGTTTTATCATGCTACAGAATTTGATATGTAGGCAATTCAGTCAGCACTTGGGCTAATCAGCCATAGTAGACAAAATAAAGACAATTGTTTCGCACAAAGTGAACTATCGCGGAACACAATCATAAACATGCGTTGTGTACGAAAGGTCTGCAAAAAGTGGTGAGATGGTTTCTCGATGCAGACGATAACCCAGACTCCCATCAACACCTCATTATTACTTTTTGGCCCATTTACAATGTTCCTTGAAATTTGCATGCAAATTCATTCCGTGCTGTTTGCATCAACCGACAAATTAACAAGCAAAAAGTATGCGAAAGCAATTAATTTCCTTTGCACAGGTAATAAAGTTTTGTAAAATATCAAGCTCAAGGGGGGGGGGGGTTAACCCCAACCCCCTTGCGTGCGCCCTTGCATTCAATGTGCGGCCCCTGGTTAAAATAGTGACATAATTTTTGACTCAATGAACAATTTCGGTTGGCCATAACTGTCCTAAAACATTTCTTTGGATATAGTAGTAACAGTACCCTGAAAAGTTAACAGAGAATATAAAGAAATACTGCGATGTAATGCTTTACTTGTTATGATCTAACTTGAAATACAAAGTTTTCTTGCCTTTACTGCTGAAAATGCATCGATTATTTCGTCAAAAAACAGATTTAATTCAAATGTGTCAAATGCAGAGGTGGATATTAAAATTAAGGGCCCCGAGGCAAACTCTCAGAAAGGGACCCCAAAACAAGTTGTTCAGGGGCACTTTGGCGCTTTTGCCCATAATTTTTGCTTTATTTTGAAAATCATATGACTTGCTTCAGAGCTTATCAACCGTGGCTCTAGGGTGACTCATAACAAAACAATGCAGAAACTAAGTGCGAAACTCGAAAAGGGAGCCTCACAGCATCTCCGAAAAGGGGGAGGCCCGAGGCGAGCGCCACGTTCGCCTCCCCATCCACACCTGGTCACATGTAAAAGTGTTAACTTAGGAAATATTTGAGGCCAGTGACGCTCCATAAGTTTTAGATTAGCAATTTTGTAACCTGAATTTCGACAATCATGTACATGGAGATGCTCAGTTTATAGGTCGATTTAATATAAAACACATGTAGTAGTAACTGAAAAGTTCACAATTATAACTCACATACTCAATGCCAGTGGCGTATCTATGCCAAATGGCGCCCATGGCAAAGTTTAAATGTGCTCCCTTTTTAATAATGTAAATATTTTATATAGGCACAATTTTTATGAAAGATGAACCATGAAGAAATAAATGTTTTAAACAGAAAATATGTGTTTGTTTTTGCTTTGGACTTTTCAGCAAATATAATATAAACTATCCATAATGACTACAACATGTTTCCATACTCATTTATTCTTATTATAAAGAATACCAAACAATTCAAATAATAACTTTATCATAATTTATACATAGTATTGGCTTACGAAATTGTAGATCTTAAAAACATCATACAACAGATTGCAACTGCAAATGACAAATCCTTGTAAACAGAAGCGCATTGATTTGGATGGTAAAATAAATTGTTTAATGCAATATGCAATTCATGTATAACTTGTGGTCTAACGACAATTCCATCGAAACGTCAGTACAGTACATCTAGCCTTTTGTAGTTTAATCAACACAACATGCTAATTTAAAACATTTCCGTGCCTTTATCGCAGCAAATTCGTCTATGATTTCATCAAAGTCAGTTTTCTCTGTTTCATCCCTTTCTGCATTCATCAAAGCTAGATCACACAATCTGCCCTGACTCATTGAGGTTGAGAGTTATGACAGGATTATAGTTTCAGTTCACCGAAAGATCGCTCGCAGCTTGGAATAGATATAGCCATCGTCAGCATTATTTGCAAAGAAATTCGAAAGATTTAGAAAGACGCTTTCATCACCATAGTCAACTATGAATGTCAGGAGGTCTTCAGGACGCGGTAATTTTAAACAGCACGACGTGATATTAACATTTTGCAATTTAGAATCTTGTATAATTGCTTGCCATCTACATTTGAGCTGTACACAGCTTCTAAATCTTTACATATATATTTTAGTTTTTGACAGTCAGGACCGTAACAAAGCCTTGCACATGCAACGGAAAGCCAAAATTGGACAGAAAAAGCTAGCTCTAAATAAGACTAACAAATCTCCTCTTTCATGTGTTAACATTTTTTGCTCAACTGCTGGTACGGTACCGATACCAACTGCAGATATTTTGGTAATGACTATTAACTAAGGTGCTCTTCCTTATTGTCTGGATTGGAGCATTGTGTTTAACCTATATCCGAGATTAATTGCCAGTGAAGAATTTTTGTTAAGTCGGAGTGGGTCGCATCAGTTTAAGTAATCTCTAAATCTGTGGGAGCTCAACATGCGCAACAGTCCGATTCTCACAGCCACCGACCTAAACTCGTCTCAACCAGATTGTGCCTGATATCTTCTAGCCTAAAATGCAGTAACAAGGCTGACTGAGCCTTTCATATGGAGCAGCGCTTCTCAACCGGTGGGCCGCGGCCCACTGGTGGGCCGCGAAGCTCCTTCAGGTGGGCCGCGAAATGTTCCGAGAGAACGCAATAATTACCCCTAGTCATGAGTTCTGAAAC
>Ga0210059_1010342_pt1 | contig 14430 bp, 11 predicted proteins | sample Ectturendosymbi2_FD_188042 | JGI IMG/M metagenome (GOLD analysis project Ga0210059, IMG submission 188042) | Ecteinascidia turbinata endosymbiont from Florida, USA - Sample 2 (SPAdes) (version 2) | ecosystem: Host-associated > Tunicates > Ascidians > Unclassified | place: Key West, Florida... | reverse complement strand
AAAATATGTGGACACTGTGTACACATCAAGCATAAAAAGTAAGTGCTGAGATAGGTCTTGCTCGTCTCAAGGTTGGACACGTACTAACACCGGTTGTGTAATGCCCTACTGTATGGTTATCCATTTTCTGTGCTTTTGCAAATGACGATACAGCTGTGGAGAGGATAAACTGCTTTGCTCCTCCCATTGTTGGTCATGTGCTAACACCGTTTCTGTAATGTGTGCTGATGTCTGTAATGTGCGCTGATGTAAAACACTTTTTGTGCTCTTGTGTCTGTAATATGGACCATGAGTCCGCAATAAAATATCATTATTAATATAATTATTATATAAAATCTTTTGTCCTCCCAACATTTTGTGATAAAAGTAATGTAGTTGTGCAAATTTCATGGTTGCATTACTGTTGGAAACGTTTCCCCAGCATGAACCCAGGGAACATATGAGAAAAATGAACGTTATCACAGGATTATTTGTAGACACGGTATACTGATTTCCTATGTAAACTGAATTGCCATAATTGTTGAAAACTGTGTTAGTTAATTTGAATTACTGAATCGGTGTGCACATGAACGTCACTCAATCACGAATTCCTGCTCTGGTCTGTAGCCCGCAATCAGAATACGGTTGCCACCAAGCGCGTAGCCAGGGGGCAGCAACGGGGTAATGCCATCCCCAATTCAAAAGTTTTCAGGTTAATGAAACATTTGAAGTATAAGCGAAAGAAATATTTCAGGGCGAATCAACAAAACTGCCTCAAGGAACCCATCCTACTTCAGCTTTTAGTCGAACACAAACTTGCATATGACCTTTTGCAATCATCAATGACAGCAGGTAAAAGCAATTGGAGTAACGTTTTTCGCTTTGTTTTTGGCACACCAGCTTGCTGTATCCCACCTAATGGTTATGTAAGCTTCATTACAAGACCATTGCAAGTTCCTCTCTGATAACTGTGGGTGTTACAAATATACTGTAAACTATCCTTGTTTCTAGTGTCAGCTTAGCCTTAAATCAATATCGTAGTTTTTGTTTTTGCACAGTTTTAAAACTACATGCGTGAATATGGCGATGAGATAAATTTTAAATGTCTTGAAGCTCAAACTTTAACTTTGGCTAAGAAGCGATTCAGTTTCACAGTCTTCTTCATTGCGCACAGACACTGTTTAGCGACAATATCATTCATGCTAGATATTTATTTGTGATGACATGTGTTACAGACACGTGGGTGTCTGCATCTTTCTTAGGTCAATCCCCCAAGAGCACTGGTTAAACGAGGATTGGCCAAGGTGCGCCCAAAATTATAATGAAGAAAGTCAGACCCATCCGTTACACTCGACCCACTCAGTTTATCACAAAAGAATTGCATTCGTTCATGGTTTTATTAATATATTACTTTAAACAATGTGTAGTTACTTTCACATGCATCATTCATATGGATACATTACAATGCCATTTATAGGGGTTATAATGCGAGTTCAGGGGTTGACGCAATCAGTTGGAATGGAGGAGAGAGTGACCCGGATTATCATAGAGCATCAGGGGTAAAACAAGCCACTAGGCTAGAAATCTCTTTCGATAATCTAGTCCATTGGTATGCCCACTTGGACCAACCAGCTTGGAATGCCCACTGCTGGATATTCTGACTAAGCCAGCTTGGTATTGTGGCGGCAGACGGATGGCGCCACATGTAAATAAATAATCACCGCTAGATGGTGCCTATAAGTTACAAGTCACTGTGATAGTCACCACAAGCGAATTATCGTAGATCACTTATCCCTATATAATGATAGTGCAACCTAGTAGTAATAGAGTGAACCCAGTGAGGTAGCTCTATTGCTGCTGGTTGCTTTCCTGTTAGTTAATGCTCCGAATTGCCATATTTCGCATGTGCTTGTCTCAGTAGTTCAAAGCGATGCAGTCAACTGCAACAGTATGCCCACTGCTGGTTTAGGTGTTAAGCTTGGTATGATGCCCACTGCTCAACTGAGTTTCTGCTCTGACCGTCACAGTATTTATCACTTTTGTCATGTATTTTCATTGGCTAAAACCAAAGGGATATCTAAACTTACGACAATGCTAAAAGGAGGCCTTTCCAATCCTGGCAACTTTAAGTCACATTACCTCAGATAAGATGATCTTAAATGCGACTCTGGTATTCATACTTAACGTTTCGCCGAAGTTCGAAATCGTTGTTCCCGATTTAAGGCCATCTTATATTCTCCTAGCGACTCTTGTGTCACTTCGTCGAAATCCGAAATCGTTTTTCAGTGTAAAGAGTTTTTATCCGTTTGAATCGCAAGCATCGCCTTCGAATCCTAATTAAAGGTTAATTCAAATTATTTTTGTATTATTATAGGTCACTCTCATTCTTAATATGGGTTGCAACTAAAATGCAAAATACAAATACACAACACTACAATGAATGTGTTTTACAATGTCCTTTTAGACGTAATATCTCAGTCTTTACATTGTTCCAGTTTCATGTTGAGGTTGCAACGCGAACTCAAGGTTTTCATCAGGTTTGCAACGCGAACTTAAGGTTTTCATCAATGATTTCCCTTTACCTTGCCGGCAAGTAAAAAATCGGTTTTCAAGATATTAAACTCCGACCTGCTGTTCATAAGCCCAGATTTTCAACTTTCATCTGATGTTAATTGCCATCCTATCCTACAGAAAATTATTTGAAATCATTTAACTGCAACGAGAAGAGTCAGCAGCAAAATCTAACGTAAGTAGCAAGAGTTTTTTTATTTCTCAAGTGCTGAGGGAATTGGCACTGCCATTACTTACACATACTGAGATAACTTGCGCAGGGGTGGATATGATAATTTACGGGCAATCTCTCAGAAAGGGGCCCCAAAACATCACCATTGCAAGAGGTAGATGTGGGATTAGGTGAATAAAAGAGTTAAATTTGTATCACATTTCAATTTATGAATTAAACTCAAGAACATAAGATAGCCTACATACAAAAGGAACAAAAATTGTAAAGTTTTGCAGCTATACAATTGAAAACTGCGTCCTATGGCACGTTTTTCCATAATTCTGCTTTATTTTGAAAAACACATGCCTTGCTTCAGGCCTTCATTAAATGTGGCTCTAAAGTGGTACATAACTTTTTTAACTAAAAATGGTGCAAAGCTCTCAAGGGGGTGCACGGTATCTCTGAAAAAGAAAGGCCCGAGGCGACTGCCATCCTTCCTTAATATCCATCCCTGAGCTTTCAATCTCTCTTGTTGGCAAAGTGCATGTGACTAAAATGAAACTAGATTGAATTTTTTCCCATTAGGGCTTCAAATTCCGCAGATAAGTTATTGTATTTTCAAGGAGACCGTGATTTGTATTTCAATAAAATTCCATCTTATATTTCAATGAAGTCAGTTAAATTTAACAAAGTCTCATCAAACAATTAAACGAAGGAAGTTTAAAGTAACTACGAAGGTTATACGAAATAGGTTAAACATAGCCAAAAAATCTTACGGATTATCAAAAATCCAAACATTTTTCAAACGCGTTTAATGACTCCAGCGTTTACGGTTATCAACTATACACGTGAAAAAGTCGCTGCTAAGCTTCGATTGAACGTGTTGTGTTGGTGTACATCCGCAGCACGAAAATACAATATAAGAAACGCAATCTTAAGGTGCCCACGATAACTATTTGCTCAACTGCAGTATTAGCTGCAAAAAGCATACTGCAGATCGTGCACTTACAGCATTGAGAGGTTTACTAGCGCTTATGCAGGAAAGGTTATGAGCAAATGGTGGAATCGATCCAAAGTAAAAACTTGGAACTTCACGATCAAAACTTTTAAAACTTGCCAATCTATTGAAAGCAGACTTTTTATTTGTTGAATTAAATCTGAGCACAAATTTTCAGGCGAAAACGCCAGAAACATGCACGTTTCATGGCTTATGCTTTAAAAAGAAGAAGCATCAAAAATATTTAAATGTTGAAACTCGGTTGTTGTTTTCCCCAGACCTAATGAATATTCTGGCTACGCGGCTGGTTGGTGGTTGCACTGCTAGTATTTACCAAAACATCTTGTGGTTTGTTTTTGGTTTTATCTATGTGGTGATTGTTACTAGTAGTACATTTTATTTATCGGAACTGACCAAATTTGAATTGATTATCACAGTTTTTTAGCATAAGTGTGTCTATTTGAGCCCAACTCGCTAAGTGCTAGATATCTAGATGTAGCACCATTGTATATTTATATACACTGCTAGTTGCTATACCACCACCATGGGCGTAGCCAGGGGGCATGTTCACCAAAATATATCAATTCCATAATGTGCCCCCAATTTTGCCAATTTTACAGAAAGGTCGCACTACGGTTGAGTGAACATGGTGACGTCATCGAAACGCAAACAATAAGATTTGTTCCCCCCAAAGTTTTTTAGCAAACTCGGTCCCTGATGAAAACCCATATTCAAAAGATGTGAGAGAGTGCCAACAAGTTTCTATTTTGAGAAGCCAAACAAAAAAGAGGTCTTTTCTTCGAAGTTCTTTTCAAAGCAGTCTGTTGAAACACGCTGGTGAGTTTGCTTTTTTTTTTTTTGTTCTGCATAATGCCGACTTTGCAAAGTTCAGAAATGCGTCGGAACTCTCGTGAGAAAACGTTTTGCTCATAAGAGTTCTATACAAAGAGCAAACAATGCGTCATGGCTCATCAGCTACTCTGACGTACGAAAATTTCGTGAATGATTGGTATTCAACCACAAATATGCTAGAAGTGTCAACTTGGGAGATAGTTTAAACTGTTCGCATTAAGGCATTTTTTTCTATTTGTTCGTGTACTATTTTGTTTTAGACAGCTTCGAAACCTGATAGTTTTTAACTAAATTTAGGTTGTGGACTGTTTCACGTTTTAGTGTCTTTCTGGGTTGATCCCAGTACCACGGCTTGGGAAAAAGGTTTAGTGAAGTTTTGTACGAGTGCTAGTCAAGTGTTGAACGCACCTACCTACTACATCACTTTGGCTCCAAATGACGCTTTACAAGACCCTGACTTTTGCAACCAGCGCAATCCTGAAAGCTCATAGCCTTAAACTTGCTTCTAAAAGCCTTCACACAACTTATGGATGCCAGAAAAAGCCGTTTTGCCCCAAACACAACTGGTCGGTTATGCACCAAAGACACAAGACACCTGATCCGTTTTGTCCGGAATGGTAGCATTCAAAGATCCCCTCACCCTTGACATAAGCTATCTCTCAAGTTTGGATCTTCATTTGTGATAGAAATTCGAGCACATGCTAGAAGAATAGGGCAAGAACGAATTTCCTAATACTAGACGAAAATTAGACAGGTTTACTACTGTAGTAGCCTATACATCTGTCACATTAAAAGCCATGACTAATCTAGTTGAGTACGGAACCAGGTGTTTGTATGAGAATACAAATTTTTACTCTGTCCTGATCGTTCGGTCTGCATCTTGATTAAAACTGAAAAGTTCTCATTTTCGGAAATGTTGCGAATAGAACTTCAACTGTGTGTCAGGCTAATGCAGAATCACATGGAAATATATTTAACTACACCAAAACAGTTTGTCTGACGTCACAAGACAACAAATTTTTGCTTATCTGATTTTGTAGTGTTTTAAGATGTTTTTTGGGTCGCTGAAACGGAATTCGCCATTAGTTTTTGTCTAATGTCAACGATTTTGAAGATGTTTGCAAAAATATGTTTTCGCCGAATTTTACCTTACTGATTGTGAATGCTTGATTAATTTACACCAGTATACAGGATTTTTGGGGACTTGAAGTTTGTAACGGATTTGGGGTTTTTGGAGGCGCTGAGTCCAAAAATTGCATCCGTTTTTGTCCATCTGGTCAGGATTAGCTGTTAGGGGGCATACGTTTTGCGGTTTTTCGCAAAATATCGAAAAACTTCACCAAAAGTTTTAAAAGTTGTCTCCTACCATTTTTGACTTGAAAACAGATTTTGTAATCAGTAGTTGTGCTTTTCAATGCTGAAATGCTTTATCAGCTGATGTTGCACCGCGTAGACCCATAGGGAGTGAGTTTGTGGCAGCCTGTAATAAGCAGCGGTAACTACAATAAAATCCTATGTCAGAATAGTCTGTGCCTGGTACCATAGTTGATGAGCATGACTAGATGATTTGCAGTAAATTAGAAGAACTCGTGCATATTGGTTGCAACAAAGTGGATACACAAACTTTCCGTGTTTTTTGTGTCTGTGGGACAGCAGGAGATGCCAAGAGCATTGGACTAGGGGAAGTTGGACAAAGAGAGAAATATGTGAGATTGGTTAAAGAAATATTATGCACTTTCCTTTGATTATCCAAACGAGATGTTACTTCCTTCTTTCCATATCAAAGTATGAAAACAGTATGCAAAAGCTTTAAATAGGTAAAAGTGACTGCTTAGCACAGTTGTATGAAAAGTTCTCTGTGCTGAGCACTGAAAAGTTGAGGGCTGGAATTTTTTATATTTCTCAGATAAGACGTTTAAATTCAGGACAAATATTTTCCACATACCTTGACAATCCTCGTAAAAATGCTTGGCGGTCACTAGCAGTTGTCGAAAGCTTCCTTGGATATTTTAAAGCTCCTAACTATTATGACCTTTCAAAACAGCTGTCAAATTCTTACGAAAAATTAGGATGCAATATGAGTGTGAAGGTTCATTTTTTTCATAGTCATGTAAAATATTTTCCTGAAAACCTAGAAGCAATGATTGACAGCAAGGAAAGTCTTTCCGCCAAGATAGAAAAACAATGGAAAAAACACCAGGGATGCTGGAATACCAACATGTTGGCAGACTATTGCTGGTGCTTAGAAAGAGGTTGGTGGCAGTAGCTACTCCCGAAAAACACAGAAAGGACATTTCTGGATTAGCAACCGTGCAATACTTTCTGTCATGAAAAAAGGGTATGCTATCATATTTGGGCAATTCTTTGCATTTTAACGTTGTTTTTTCACCGCAATCTTTGCATTGCAAGGCCATAATATCTGTGTAGTTTCTCATCTGTGTCTTGTAAGTCACAGTTGCAAGTATACACTATACACTAACTGACGTTTTGTGTTTGTTTAACCTCTGAGTGTTTTCTATGCTGCACACTGCTCTTCATATGCTAGTTTGCAAATCACTGTTATTACAAGAAGTCGCTAGTGCTTAAATAACATGCAAGCCAGTTTAACAAATCACGAAATGTGCAACCCTCTTATGCAACAGTATGCTTAAAATGCTACAACTGCATCTATTAAAAATATTAAAAAGCTCAAAAACTTAACAATCTGACATCACCTGTGAAAAAATGATTATTTTATTAACCTGTGAAAAATGTAACGAAAATGTTTATTTTATTCCGTAATTATTACGTTCGAGTCGTGTTTTCTTGCGTGTTTAGGTACCATCCTGAGTCGTGCATAAATGCTATTTGTACACCAAGGTCATTTCATAAGATTAAAAATTGTGGTCAAGCCGTTGACATTACAAAAATTTTAGCATCATTTTTTTAATCAGCGCCCCAATAAACATCTAAAAACACTTAAAAATTCAGGTAAAAAAAAATTTGTTAAAAATTTGTTGTCTAGTACGTTTAAGGCTAAGAGTGCAAAAAGCAAAGTCACCCCATAACTGACACATGGGTGGTAAAAATCTAAAATCTGTTAACCAATGCAATTATCTGGGAGCTGTACTGTATACTGAGCTCCCAGATGACAAAGACATTCAGAGAAAACTGCGATAAAAATATTGTGCAGCAAACAACCTGCGAGCCTCTTCTCCTGATGTTCAAATGCAGTTAATAATGTACTTTTTCGTTCCTTTTCTACTCCCGTGTATGCATCACAATTATAGTGGAATTTGAGAAAGTCATGTGTGCTATGATTGTGTGTGGCCTATAATTTTGCATGTAAGGCTCCATACAACCTGCCCTGGAGAGCAAGTGTTAGTAGTCATGAATCATCAGGTTCAACGTAACATTCCTACATTTGAGGCCGTATTAAGAAAAGATATGCACTTGTTTCTCGAAAGATGCAGAAGGTCTAATAACGTAATGGTTGCCTGCTTTGATGCAGTCAGATTGTTTATATTCTTCCTTATTCTTTGAACATTACAACCGCATTACACCTTGTGACTGAGGGTTCGGACATTGCAGTGTTTGTTCGTTTGAGGGTGTTCATGTCACAATGCATTCGTACTTTACCTGGGCTTGACCAGTTTAGGAATTAGCGTCCCACTCTGCAGTAGTGTTGCACCAAGTAAACAAATAATGTTAAGAACGCGCCTGTAAACCTGAGGCTCGGCCTCCAACGCTATCACAAAACGTTATGTTAAGTAAATTTCTGTATCCCGGTGTCAAGCGAAATTTCTGACCTATTACTTTTTGTCAGTTATTTTGATTCTCAGAGTAAAGGAATAAAGTTTGGCGATTACTTTTTTGATGTGTGCTGTGTAAATTAAACTTTTTGGTTAGATGTCAGATACCCAAAACAAGCTACAGTACGGGAATAAGTAAAACCAGTGAAAAGTATTGGACTTAATATTGGATCTGAATTATTTTTCTTTTTCTGACTGTAACATAAACCCTAACCCGACACACTCACCTAAACACCAAATCCTAAGCCCTAATCATCAGTTTTCTCAGCGTATTTGATATGTTGAATGTTGCTCTGTGCATGCACATATGGCGTGAAGTCAGAAATTTCGCAAGTCAGAAATTTCGCTTGACACCGGTGACTCAGCTTCCAACGCTATTGTAAAACGTTCTGTTTTGTCTGTTTTTATTAACCAGTGTTGTGTCGAATGTGTGTATTTGTACTACGGACTTCATGTCTGCGGGCAAAAATACATTGTTATTATATGTTACCTTTTGCGAAAAAGTTGTACCACGGTTGAATAAGCACGATGACGTCATCGAATGAAATTTCATGAAAATTGCCCCCTCCGATACGAAGAGCTGGCTGCGTCCCTGGTCTGTAATGATTCGGGAGCAGTTTTTTCCGGTTTTTCAAGCAGGTCAAACGTGTTTATCATAAGAACACTTGAGAAATTCGTAAATGCATATTCAATCAGTGAAAATGATTTAAAACATGAACACCTCTGGCAAAGAATTTGCTTCGGAAGAAGTCGCAGATCCCTACATCGCTCGAACAATTTTTTTCATTTGTATAGCACCTTACAAATCTGCGTTTGATTGTTCATACAACTTGAAACTGATAGCTCTAACTCTACCATCACCAGCGTTTCATGCGAGAGAAGTTTTTCAAAAATGCATTTAGTGAAAACAGTTCTCAGAAATTTCATGACCAGTGAAAGATTGAGTAACATTGATTTACTTTCAATCGAAAGGGTACGAGCTGAAAAAAAATATTTGGATGGATTATTTGATGAATTTGTCATTTGACATGATAATGGAAGGATTAAGTTACGTTGAGTTGATGGTGATGTGAAATTCTAACGTGGACTGTGCAGGTATTTGTGTGAGGATCATATTGCTCATTGTCTATTTGTCTGAATCTTTTTTGTTTTATTTGAGATAGTGCATGTTCCGCTTATGACAAGACAGTCATAAGTTATGGCAGAGTTTGAAAGTCATCTTTTGAGGATTAGTCAGAGCAAAGTTTAGTGTGAATATTAAAAATGAACGACTTTTTAGGGAATATTCTGCTAAGCAAGTTTTACGCTTGTTGTTACATGTTGCTATCATAGGTACACGCGTTAAACGCCGATGCCGATACACACCTATTTGCGGCGCTGCTATGCTACTTACATGCAACTGTTGCCGAAACCTCGCTGTTGTTAACTGCATACCGCATTGAATAGTCTTCACCTATCCACGCTGAAGATGGGCATTACATTCATAATAGTAGTTGCATAACATTGCTGTGGTTACACCATAATCACAAAATGTCCATAAACAACCACAAAAACGGATTAGTCAGTAGTCACCAATCCGTTGGAAGATGGTTTATTTTTTATGTGCTTGTAAGAATTTTTTGATGAAACTAGTTAGCTATCCACAGCCTATTTGTCTCGTGTCAAGATAGAATTCGTGGTTGGAACCATTTTGCTTTCATGTGAATTGTATTCACTTTTGTGGAGCTGTTTTCGTTCATGTAGGATCGACACAATTGTGTACGGAAAATGGTATTTCGTTTTGCATGTGCAGTCAGGGCCGACCCTAGTAGGTATTGTTTGTATTGTTTATTGATTACTGCAAAAACCGGGTGCAATGCAATAAAAAACAAACGTCATTTGTAAACACTTGAAAGCATTCCCAAGCTTTCAGTTGGGAGACCGAAAAAAACCCTCAGGTTATCTAGTTGATACTCCCAGAAGCTCGCAAGATAACCAAAAACAGAGGAAACACATGAAACAAGAACACCAAAAAACAAAACAAGGACAAAAGTTCACCAATATTGATTTAATAGATGCTCCAATTTAATATATAAAACAATATTCTGTTGATTAAGTTTTCGCAATTTGACAGGCACTTTTGAAAATGAAACCAAGTATTTGGTACTGCGATAGCCAATAATTGCACATAGTTTTTTTAAAGTGGTGAAAAGGTAAATTTTTATATTCCGCAATTGATTTCTCTCCATATCACCGCTCCTTTATAAGATATTAGCTTTTTGCCAATATTACTATGGACACTGGGAATTAAATAGTTTTGATTGCTAGCAAATCTTGTATTATAGTTATGTAAATCCGAAGATCTCTGGAACAGACCATTATAAATACTGGGCAATAATCCATCATGAAATTTGTGCATTAATCTGGCCAATTCCAGTTTATATATATCCTGCGCTTTCAGAAAATTCACTCTCTTGTAAATGGGGGTTACCTGTGCGTCATAATTACTGAACGTCATGTTGCGCAAAATGTTATTTTGTTTCACATAGATTGGCTTTAAATGTGACGTGGTTGCAGACACCCAAGCTGTAACGCAGTAACTTAAATGTGTGTATGGAAAACTATAGTATAGTAATTTGAGCGTGTTTAACGGTAAAATGTTTCTCGTTTTGTAGATCACACTTGAGGCAAAGGCTAACTTTGTTTCAATTTGTTTTAGATGTGACGACCAATTAAGCTTTTCGTTTACAATAACACCGAGATATTTCACAGACTGCTCACGTTTAATCTGATGGTTGCCTAATCTAACTAAGAATTCCTCTGCTAAAATACTTTGTATCTTTTTTCCTGTCAGGAGATACATTGACTTAACATAATTTATAGACAGTTCATTTAGGAACATCAAATCATGTACTTTTAGTAATTCGTTATTAACCATACTCTGCAAAGTAGATAGACTAGAGTGTGAAAGAGACAGATAGGTATCGTCTGCTTAGAGGATTGTTTTGAATTTTGAACAAAGGGGTAGATCATTGATATACATTATAAACAACAATGGCCCAAGAGTGGAACCCTGAGGAATTTCACAAGCTATGTTTCTACAATTCGATTTTGCACCATTCACAACAGTATATTGCTTACGTTTGGTTAAATAAGATGTGAACAGCTGAAGTGCTGTTCCATTTAGACCACAATTTTGATGTAGTTTTTTAATAAGAATATTATGATTTACAGTATCAAAGGCCTTTGAAAGGTCTATGAAAAAAGAACAGGTAAACAAACCATTGTCATAATTGTGGAGTAAATCTGAGCATATACTTACCACAGCTAAGGACGTTGATGAGTTTGGTCTAAAACCAAATTGATGTCCAGTTAAAAGTTCAAAATCTTGTAGATGTGAATATAATCTATGGTGTAATATTCTTTCAAAAATTTTATTGAACTTAGATAATAAAGAAATTGGTCTGTAATTAGAGCATGCACTTTTATCTCCCATTTTTATGTACAGGAATTACCTGGTCTACCTTGAGAGAATTGGGATACACACCTTTTACCATGCATTTGTTAAATACTACTGACAAGAATAGTGCTAAAAGAGTTTTGGCCATTTTTAGAAATTTAGTTGGAATATCATCTACTTTTAAAAGGCTTTACCAATTTCAAATAATCAATTCCACATATAACTTCTTCTACATATGTATCGACCAAGGAAAATGTTGAGGTGCAGCTGTGGCTAAAATTTGAAGAGGCTAAAGTAGGGGGGTTATTGTTTTTGCAAGTTTATGCCCAATGTTGCAAAAGTATTGGTTAAAACTGTTAGCTATATCTTGAGGGTTGTTTAATTTATTTCCAGTCTCATCTACAATCCTTTCTATTGAAGATTTGCTTTTAGGGTTACTTTCCAATATGCTGTGTATAGTTTTCCAAAGCTGTTGTGGGTCATTCTTGTGTAATAAGATTTGCTGTTCATAATAGTTTTGTTTTGCAGCTTTGATTGTTCTATTAAGTACATTTCTGTATTGCTTATATGCATCACATTCAAATGTACCTTTTTTATTCCAAACTTTTGAATAAAGTTTATTTTTTGTTATGATAGATTTCAATAGGGCCCTAGTCATCCATGGGTTTTTGAAAACTTTGCTATGCTTTCTTGAAACATTACACAAGGGGGCATGCTTGTTAAGCACTTCTGAAAAGGTATGTGCTATTCTAAATAACTATCAGGTGGTACGTCTGGGTCAAGAACAATGCTTTGATAAGTTTGTTGAAGATCAGATAAAAAATTTTCAGGGCAAAACATTTCATATCCCTAAATTGGTTGTTTTTATAAATATTCCTAGCATTTGGTTTTATTTGTTTTGCAATACGAAAAATAGGTAGGTGATCTGATATTTCATATATCGGTATGTCAGATAATGTATCATGTTTATTGTCATTAGTGTACATATGGTCAATGATTGTAGCTGAATGATCTGAAACTCTGGTGGGTTTACTAATAAGTAATTTGCAAGACAGGCTAATTAGTGAATTGATATCGTATTTTATATTGTATTCAACCTCAAGGTTACCAAGATTAATACTAAAATCACCACAGATATAATATAAATGTTTATGGTCACTCAGGTACCTGATTGTGTTCAAAAACATTTCTCTAAAGAGTGCATGAGTTGAAACAGGATGTCTGTACACAACACCTAGAACAAAATTACCTTGATTAGTTAATATTTCAAGCCATAGGGATTCACAATCAGGGGAGCCCAATGCAAAGACCTAAGCGCGGGACCACTCTGAGCAATGGTTTTAAGCCGTCATTATGCTCATTCAACCGTGCTACGACCTTTTTGATGAAGATGTTTTAGCTTAGCAAAATGGCCTCGATGAATATCAAAAACACGGCAAATTATTGGAGTTCATCTGTGTTTCCTTTTAATATAAAGGGGCATAGCTCATGTGTCTAGGTGTGACCATATTTATAACTATAATAGCATGCTATTGTGGACATCAGGCAGTGCACCGTTACCACTGCGGCGGATCCAGGGGGTGCAAACCTCTGTGGCGCCCACTTGAATGGCGCCCCTTTGCCATAAATGCGCCCCTGTTTGGTGCCAATGGAAGTAGAAACAGCTTTAAAAATACCCTAAATTAAACAATGTTTTTCGCTTAGTCAAATGTCAGGGTTTACATGTCAGACTTTGCCCAACCTCTTAACGAATAGCGTGAACGATGCTATTGTTTCGTAATAGTTCCACTGTTTCGTTTTTTCTTTGCCGCGTGAGAACTGCCTAGACTTCACAAACACAGTCGCGTTCGCAGTTCTCGACTTGCTGCTGCACTGTATGAAAATGGTCTGTTTTTTACAAGTTTATTCTTTAATCCCTGATGACCGCCCTGACAGGAAAAGGAAAGGCAGCAGTAAAAATAGGAATGCAATGTAGGAAACGTATTACCGACTCAAGATTTTACAAGCCTCCAAAATGAAAACGAAGAACCAGATTCAGGGCTATTGTCAGTGCAGTTCGCGAGTCCGCAGTCTGTCTGCATCGTAGTTTCGCAACATAAAAGTGAGTGGATGGATTTCTTGACGGAACTAATCTCCAGATTCACAGAGGCGTAAACGAGGTTAGAAAGATGCAAGTTTGGCGCCCCCATTTTCGAACCTGAGGTCTTCCCGAAGCAAATGTACTGTATTGAAGAATGTACGTGTGACATTGTTGGGATTTTTTGGCGCCCCCGCCTTATTTCAGCGACTCAGAGTGATTCGGCGACCGGGTAATTGCGCCCCCTTGTCCCTTCGTTATGCCCTTGCTGATTGAACCATAATGCAGTGTGTGACTGTGAAAAGCTACAGATGTCTACGTTAGCAAACAACTTGCCGCTATGTGACAAAAATGCATTAAACGTGCTCGATTAGCTCAAGGAATTATGACCTACGTAACTATGCAATTGTGCAACTCTCCACTTCATATACATGGACAACGCAAAGGAGTATTGAATTACTGCTAGGGGCGTAACGAGGTTAGATAGCGCCTGGGGCAAGAAGCAAGTTTGGCGCCCCTATGTTCGAACCTGAGGTGTTTCGGAAGCACATGTACTGCATTGAAGTTCTTCTT
>Ga0210059_1010341_pt1 | contig 14433 bp, 8 predicted proteins | sample Ectturendosymbi2_FD_188042 | JGI IMG/M metagenome (GOLD analysis project Ga0210059, IMG submission 188042) | Ecteinascidia turbinata endosymbiont from Florida, USA - Sample 2 (SPAdes) (version 2) | ecosystem: Host-associated > Tunicates > Ascidians > Unclassified | place: Key West, Florida... | reverse complement strand
CCCGCCGAAATGGCAAGGTCATACCAGTCTCGTTACGGCGCCCACGCCCCATCGCAAACCAATCACCATAGCAACGCACACCAACTCGCTCCTTTATATCCGGGAAGCCAGCACCCGTTGCGCCATGGGGGCTCTCAGGAAAATCTGGCCGAATCAACCATGAGCTTGGCCCGATATCCCCCAGAACCTTCTCCGGTTCGCATGGCTCATCGAGGTCATAACAACGTTGACAGTCAACGGCCTGGTGTCCCCCGGACAAATCCGCACGTGAGGCACCATCGTCCGGGCGACTTCCACCGGTCAGTGTCCGAGGACCCCCGACACATGGCCCCAAGCGAACACTATCACGTGTATGAAGGGGACGACTCGCGTTCCCTGTGCGGCGACATCCCTTATGACGTCACCCGAACAGGTTACGAATATGCGCCGCACAACGGCCGGCGACGCCCTGCCCCCGCGCTAATGGACCCTTCGCGCAGTTCCTTTGTAACGGATTTATAACGCGTTGCTAGGGCGTTGCTGTTTGTTTCGATACCTTTTTTCTACGGTTTGAGCTGGTGCGCGTTCTTCAAGAAGTGTTGCTACTCTGTGGTGTTTTGTAACGTGTCGTCGATTTGCTCCCCCTCAGTAGGGGGGCAAAGATGTTCCCTCTGAACGTAAAACTGTTTTGATCCATAGTATTTATTGTCGACGTATCCATCTTTGCAAAACTCGAAATTGTGGGCGCAATTTGACAAATACCGGTCGAAGTAAAACGCAGACTATCTGATGCAATTAAAATAATTGCTAAACACTCAGCGATTTCTCCAAATTAATTTCTTTACTTTGACAGTTTATAAAAATTCTCAAGACGGAAACGCTTGCTTTGCGAAGCTGGCCTCAGAAAACGCGTATGAAATGAAAGACGATTTTCTTCCCGCACATTAAAAGTTGCCCGCGTGTACTTTGCTTTTATGTGAAAATCAGAGCTCGCACCGAATATTTCGCGTAATGTGAAGGTGGTATTTAATTTATTTTTCTGGGCATATCATCGGCCCTCACTTCTTTTATTTTGCTGCTACGTTTTAAGCCGCGCGTGAATTGCTTCAGGCTTCGTTCACTGCCTCATTTATTTGTCAGTGGAATTTATGCTTCGCTTACGCTAGTGGCGCTTCTTCAAGCCTAACAAAAAAGGCTTGCTGGGTAGGATTAATCATACCTACTCTGCTTAGCGTAAAAGCCAGACCTAGGCCCAGTTCTATAATGCCTTACTTGCATCGTTTTTTCGAGATTAGCGCTTCATACCGCTGTCCATACGTGACATTCACCTGAAGGATTTGCGGCGGCCCTATAAAATTGACTGGTATGGACATTTTTGCAGGTTGCCGTGCCAATTAGTTGTTTTTTTTAACATAGAAAAAGTCAGTAATATTTGTGTGCGCGGCGATTCACCTCTTATCTTCGGTTGTGGTCAAGAGTTTTTTCGGGATATTTACTACGATGGCGTCAGCCTGCATTTGTCAGTCGAATTAATCTATTTGCGTTCGGTGTCCTGGGTGCGTTCAGTCAGTTTGCAGCAGTAGAACGCAAACTGTGGCACCAGAACTGCATTTTCGTATCTAGTCGCAAAATGCAACTTTCAGGCTGAAGCCATATTCAATCCCATTGCACTAAAATGCTGACGTGACTTGATTTTACGACAGACCAATTATTTATTTTCGGCAATCGTTGTTAGAAAATCGACATTCGCGACGTTTTTTTAAGTTCTTTTTATAGTCGGATTGCAGAAGTTGGCTGCTGTGAAATTTTAGTGCACTATCGCAAAGTGATGGGTCCGGTTCTGCCGAAAGTTGTCGAGAGACAAAAGTTTATTGCGGGCCCCCTCCCCCGCAGTCGTGCCTGTGTACTGTCATTCATCGCAATCTGGCTGTTGTTCAAGCGTTTCTTTTTTTCGACGCGAATTCGCGGTGCAATGTCTCACGAACACGACCTTCTTGTGACAAATGCCGTTGTTGGGTTGGTCAGCTGAGCACGAGGCCGGTCTGAGTGACGTGAAAGTTCGCAGCGTCACTGTGTTCGGCCGATGGTCTGAAGCAAGGAGTGCGTGCAGGACACGTTAACCATCTAAGCTGAGAAGTCGGCGAAATCCTGAACCTTTTACTGGGACTACATGTCGGCTGCAAATCACCGCGGAACTAGCTTCAAAAGTTTAGGTTGAAAGACGACGTGAGACGGATTCGAAATAAATTTAGTGCAGTGTTCGCCCTCTCGATCCACTGCCTAATTGCATGTTAAGTCGATAGCAGAGTATTGATCAGTCAAACATCGTTTCACTATTGATGGAATAAAGTCTTTATTAAGTAACGACCTGCCTTTTTTGCTGAACTTTTGATAACGGAAAATGATTCTAGCTTTGCTAGCGTTCCAGACGAAAAGTCAACTCGAAGGACCTAAAAAGCATGTCGTAAAAACTTCTTTGTGAGCACATACCGACAACTCCCTTTTGACCACAACCCATATGTCACACAACAATTTTGCAGTAAGGCGTTCAGTTGAAGGCAGTCGTTTTTCGAACCCTCTAACATGCTTTTTAAGTTATTTTTATTTTAGTGTTTGTTTCCAACAACAGTCATCGAAACTGATGTCAAACTCTTTCCAAACAATGGTCATACAAACTGAAATTTGAGTTTATCCAGGGTCTACTTTTACGTAGGCACTTGTCACTAGAACAGTCGTTAGCAAAATGACCGTGCAGTTGGTTGAGCAAAACGTTCTCAGAACGTCTTTCCATGAAATCGATGGTGTTTTGTCGCTTTGTTTCTTTGACGGTATTTTTGGAACGAAAAATTCCCACGACTTCAAATTACAGTAAGCCCCAAGATGAAAACTAGACTGCGTTACAAAGTTGATTTCAAAGCTACATCGCTTGCATCCATTTCAAAAGGCTTAAAACTGTCCGAAAACCCTAAGCTTTACCAGGACAACGCCAATAAGCAACTCTGTGAAAATCTCTATCAACGTATTTAGAGAATTTTCATTTGAGTTCTCGAGACATGAAATGTGGTTCAAAATCAAGTTCCACGCCAAACACAGTCTTCATAACTTGGTAAATCTTTGATCGGTCTTGGTTGAGTTTCCCCGATTCATTCTGTGATAAGAGATTCGTCCGCTTTTCTCTCACAGTCAGAGGGTCTGAGAAGTGTCGTTCGATCAAAGTGCTTCCCCACAGCACAAATACAGCTTTCTCGGTGAAAATCTAATTTAAAAGTTTCTGTGTTAACTTGCAATGATGAAAATTAAAAAACTTTATAAGAAGGTTATAATCATTGAAAGAGATTATCTGTCACATACCAATATTTGATTAAGGGATTAATATCAGCATGGGCACTTTTAGGAAAACTCGGGAGCTATCAGAAATTTAAACAACTGAAAAAAAATCTAATTTTGTATGTAGTTCAACTGAAAGTAAATGAGTGCCTAACGGTTTAGGAAACCCAGACTTCTTCAAAGATTGAAACTTACCACGTGTAAGGTTCTTTCGCTGTAATGCAAAAGTTAAAACGACTTTGAATTGTAATATTTTTGAAAATTTTAGCAAATCAGATTGCAACAAGATAAGCTAAAGCAAAATAGAATCGTTTAAATATTGAATGTAATCCCATTACGTTAATATGAAATGAAACACCATAACAACTTTTAGGAAAACTGCATTGAAACTTTCACTGTTACTTTGCCAACTTAATGTTAAATATTTTAGCATAGAATAAATTTTTGGAATAGAGTTTTCAACTTTGAAGGTACTGACGCATCCTAAGTGGTATACGACATTACAATGAGTGCCAAAGTAATACTGAAAAAAGTAAAATCAGTTGTTTCCATGATGCTGTTTTTACCCAATTAAATTATCTCTGCTTGTATTTACCGTTACTTAAGCTGCAGGTGAAATCCCAATTGTAGTAAAAATCAACAGCGAATTTTCAAATGCGAACTAACCGTGCTAATTCCATCTGTCTTGGCAATCTGCACTTAAAACGAAAAACAGTAGGCATCTCCCTGTTTTCATTTATGGCCACATATCACGTTGTGATAGCTGAAAAGCTTTTCAGCTAAAAAGAAGGCCGGAACTGTGTTTGTCGACCTCACAGCAGCCTACGACATCGTATGGCACCGCGGACTCACCTGCAAGCTACTGCGATTGCTGCCTGATAGACACATGGTCCACATGATCACAGAGATGGTTGGTAATCGCAGCTTTACCCTTACCACCGGAAATGGCCAAAGGAGCAGGTTACGACTCCTCAAGAACGGTGTCCCACAGGAATCTGTCCTGGCGCTCCTTCTCTTCAACATCTACATCTCTGACCTGCCAACCACCATCTCCAGAAAGTAAGCATATGCTGACGACCTAGCAATCATACATGCTGATGGAGATTGGCCGGCAGTGGAAGGGGCGCTGAGCAAGGACAAGGCAACACTAGGTGAATACCTCCAGACGTGGAAGCTAAAGCTCAGCATCACGAAGACTGCGTCAACAGTCTTCCATCTCAACAACAAGGAAGCTAAGCGTGAGCTGAACTTCAACTTCAACAACGAAACCCTACCCTTCTGCTCCGAGCCCAAATACCTCGGAGTTACGTTGGACAGGTCGCTCACGTATCGCCGACACCTCGAGACACTTCGCAAGAAGTTGACATCACGCGTCGCACTCCTGAGGCGGCTTGCTGGCTCCGGCTGGGGTGCTGGAGCAACAACGTTGCGAACAGCCACCCTAGTCCTGGTGCATTCAACAGCAGAGTACTGCGTTCCTGTTTGGTGCCGCTGGTGCCGCAGTGCTCATACCCGCCTCATTGACCCCGCCATCAACGACGCCTTGCGAATTGTGCCTGCGTCCTACACCAGCGGACAACCTTCCAATCCTCGCAGGCATCCAACCTGCTGAGCTTCGTCGTAGTGAAGCCACACTATCTTAAGGACTCCGTGCCATGGAGCCTGGACACCTGCTCCACTCAGCGCTCACCCGTCCATCGAGTGCAGATGCACGGCGCCTCAAATGGAGACACCCATTTGTACCCGCCGCACAATAACTCATCAGTTTTTCTGACAACAACAACATACGTGCGGCGCAGTGGGCGGATCATCAATGGAATGCAGAGTGGGCGGACAACCCCACAAGACTCCGCATTTTAATTCCAGACACTGGTACCCACCCTCCCGGAATGACCCTCCCAAGAAGAGCCTGGGTCCGGTTCAACCGCCTCTGCACCGGTGTCGGACGTTTCCGCTTCTGCTTGTACAAATGGGGTATGGCCTCCTCTGCGGCCTGTGAGTGTGGCGCAGAAGAACAAACCGTCGACCGTGTTGTCCTCCAATGTCCAATCCATCGACCTCCCCATGGACTGCACGGCCTGACGGTTCCAGACGATGAGACAACCGAGTGGCTGCTCAACACCTGCCCCGAAATCTAGCGCGGCCAAGCAGTGGATAAATGAAGAACTCGCTCAAAAAAGAAGAAGAAGACGTTGTGATATCTAAATCGCATTATGAGAATCAGTAGCGGAGTTAGGGAGGGCTGACCTGGCTACAGCCCGGGGCCTCATCATTTAGGGGACCCCAATCCCTAAGTCGTTAAAAAAGGTGTAATGTCTAGATTTTAGAAAGGGCCTTTTTCTACGTTTCAGACAGGGCCTCATACAACCTTAATCCGTGTTGAGTAGCAATAGAGATCACGCGCCGCGATCACTCTACTGCTACTAGGGTGCGTTGTCTTTATATACTTTCCAGAGATCCTTATCTCTCATTTGTGGTACCCGAGATCGCATGTGATGGTACTCGTACCATTACATCCGCCACTTATGAGAATGTCAATACTAACGAAAAAGTTCATTTGGCAAACTTCGTAGGCTGCACGCCAGACCACTGTTAGCCAGAAACAAAATAGCGTTTCGCAGATTTACTGTTAACTTCCATATTTTCTTGTTTTATGCGGAGCTGATATGGTTGCTGAATGCATACTTTCATTGTAAACCTGTGGCATTTTTCAGAAAAACGTGGTTAAAGAACAAAGTATTGAAGTTCTTTCAATTACCTCCAAAAATGAGTTGTTTCTGAAGAACTTTTTCTCACTGCCAACTTGTTTGTTCCAAGGTTCCATGAACTCTTCCCACCGGTGGGGGGTGCAGCTACAATAATGCATTACGTGTTTTTGACAATACATAGACGCAGCTATCAGCGAACCCTTCTTCAACAAATTGCTTCACAGCTGTCATCGCCAAGTGTACATCTTCGAAAGAGTGTACTGGTGATACTTGCAAATATTTCACTTGCAAATTTTTCTTAAGAAATCAATACTTGCAAGTTTTTTCTTAACAAAGCAAATTACTTATGCTGAACTTCTTGACAAAGAATTTGTAAACAATCTGCTCAATTATTGGCGGCTACGTTCAGGGGCGGATCCAACGAGCAAGGTTAGCGGGGAATTTCAATAATATTTTGTTGCCAAGTCGCATTACGGGTTCACTACTGTAAAAGAGATCAAGTATATTTCACAACACTACTGTGACAAAACAATGGACGACAGGATGGCCTTAAATCGCCAATGTTGTTTTCCGAATTGTACAAAATTATGGTGAAAAAACTTACTTTCATAGGTTTTAGGGAGCGATCGCCCCAATTGTCCCCCTGGATAAGTTACAGATTCTGCATGAATCAAAGCTGACGATTACCACTCAGTCGATGAAATATATGCCTACTCTTATAAAATCAACGTGACTGATTCATTGCCGTAAAAGGTCTCTTTCGATAGGAAGGCCATTTCCGTAGAAAATCTTAGGTCTCTTAGATACTGTGGGTAGAAAATCTCAGGTTGCTAAAAAGCTGAAGTAATGTACTATTAGGCCACAGACCCAACGGAACAAAGAAGCAACCACTGAAATTTTAACATAATTTGAAGCTGTGACAAATGGGAATATCATCAGCAGGCATAGCAAAAATGATCTGTGAAGACAACCGCCACATCATTTGAAACGTGATTGGAAGCTTAACAAGTGCACGGTTTTAACGCAACGCTTACAAATGCAACGTGAAAGATCTTTTTTTGAACTAAATCAGCCGCAGAAATATGAGTTACCAGAAAGCAATCTTAGTACACATACCTAAATCTGAAAATCACATTCCAGTCTTCGCTTTCTTGGTACTTGCTTTTTTGAGATGGGGCTGCAATTTCTGCACCACCTATAAAATATTGCACAAAATATGTGTAGTTAGCTAATTACTTTCAGTTTTGCATCTGAAACACCGATAAAATGTGCAAGCTCCACTTTGCACAAAAGCACAAGCTTTCATTTTGAGTTTCACCCATTATACTAGGGGTCGGCAACCTACGGCCCGCTGATCGGATCCAGCCCGCCAAGCAAAACCATCCGGCCCAAAGCCCCTTTACAAATTGTAGTAACTGTACGACCCGCCTAGTGGTACAGTATTATGTTTCATGATTTTGCCTTCCTTGCAACTTTTTGTATTGCAATTCATATTACGATCTACGTATGAGAAACCACACTGTTCTATAAATGTTCTATATGTCATATTTTAGGCTTTTGTTATGAACTGTGAAAATCAGGAGTTTAATGTGATTGCAATACAACAAAATGAACGGAATTGTTGGTGGAAAATTAGTACGGCCCGCCATATTTTGCAGAACTTGTGTTTGGCCCGCGATTAAGGAAAGGTTGCCGACCCCTGCGTTATACTGTACACATTGCAACTTAGTTCGCAAATTTTTCTGTTATGATCTCACTTGCGCGCTGTTGTGCATAAAGCACAAATATGTCCATAGTAGAAAGTTAACTCAAATCGCAACTGCTTGCATCAAGAACATTTTGAGAATTCGAAAAGCAGAAACTATATTCTACTTACGAAATGCGTAAGATAAAATGTGCTCAGAATTAGCTTTTCATTACTTCGTTACTTTTCCAGTGCTAAAAACGTGTATTGGAAATTTTAAAGATTCGTTTACAGTTTTTTTCTCAAAAACGTGAGCAATAAGCTTACCAAAGAAATTTCTAGCTTGACCAAAAGCTGTACATTCGTTTTGTAATAACTTTGTTGCACATTTTCAACTACGTCAAGATAATTTCTTGCTGCGAATATTATGTCCGTTATTGACTTGGGTGTTCTAATCAATGTCTTCAGTTTGCAGTTTAGGTTAAATGTCATAAAATCTTGAAGACGTTCACCTTTGATGATTCAAAGAAACGTTTGCTCCACTGCAAGTACAATAGGGCAAGTATAAAAAATTCTGATAATTATTTATACAAAGTGTTTATTACCGTAGATCGCCATCATCAAGAAACTTATCGATTTCAACTTTTTTTGAAAATTCCAGTCTTTTTGAAGGCCTCATTTACATCTGGTTTGAGTCGAAATTATGGATAAATCAACGTTGTCTTTGGTCATGTTTTGGAAATAAAACTCTGAGAATACTTTCTTTTCTCTCTTTTTTACCAGAATTATCTTGTTCTGATCGTCGGTCTTATACGAATCGCTATTGTGTGGTCTTGCGTAAAATAGTTCACAAAACAGATCAATGATGATGACACCAGTAACTGTGCAAAAACGTTTGTTATCATTTGCAAGTAAGTGATGTGGCAAGACCTCTGATATAAATTAATGTAAATCATAACAAAAAAACATTCATCAGCACACCGCATGCACCCAGTACATTCCATCCAGTGATACCGCAAAAAGGACATTCTGAGTGATTCGTGCACTATGAAAAATGCGTATGCTGTATGCGACAGAACCTCTATGAGAGATGATGATTTGATTGATTCATTTACATGCTCCCCAGCACTAGTAGGACTCCAAATACCTCGCGGTCAACAGCAGATTCATTGCTTTGAGAAATACTAAAACAAGCCCGGACAAGGGTTAAGGGTCATTCATTTTCTCAGTCATCAGTAGACATTACTGCGCATCATCTAGTGATTCCCAAAGAAAGGCGTGGCCAATAAGTTGGGGCCAGTCCAGCTCTAGGGGCTGTCGGAGTGGAAAAATATTTACCACCTGTTGCACCTATCGGTTTCCCATAACTAGACTGATTGCCGTGCATGACTGAAGAGCTCAATCTACCCTCAAAGAGTCTATTTGAGTCCTGCTTGTAGCCCACCTCTCCCGGTCAAAATGGACCTGGAAAAAATGACGGCTGAAAGGGATTCCAGTTCCCAAACTCTTGCACTCCCTAACCACAACACTATTAGGGGATGCAGTTAAACACCATGCCCGGGTCTTAATTTGAATTTCGGTGAACTACTGCTATTGTAAAACTTGTACTTTACCCACACCTAATTAGTAAACCCTTTCATTGTTGCAAAATATTAATCGATCATGACGAAATACTGACGAAAGTACTGTACTAGCACAACATACTAATGTGCTTAAGTTTGATGGACAAGTTCAACAAAAACAAACTAAATAGTTAAGAAAAATTAGTTTTTATCACTCTATGCTGCTCGAAAACAATCTAAATTACAGTATTTGTTATCCTGTCTGAGTATAAATATCCTGAATTTTTTTGCCAAGTATCGAGGAAGCGAGGACATTTGCTAAACACCATTTCATCGTGCACGTTTCGATGATAGTGGTCATTTAAATGTGAACAAAATCTACTTATGAATTATTACTGAAAGCTCCATTACCTATTTTGAAAAAACACATCGATTAAACAAAGCTTCATATTTATCATACTTAACGCCAGCGACGGCGGAGAACGGGAACATGGCGGGGGCATTACCCCCCTTTTAGAAGAGGGAAATTTGTGGCAGAGGTGCCTTTTCATAACAGCGTGGTAGGTAATTACATGGTTTATCAAAACCGAATTGAAACAAATATGTTTGCAGCTTTCGCACACCCACAAAATTCAGAATGGTTTTCTATAATTTCTGTTATTATTTTTGAGGTCAACACTGTTCCTGAACAGAGACAAGCATAACTGGTGACAATTTTTTTGTTCTTTATATATATCCATTGCACTCAAGCCTTTCACTGCCCCCCTGTCGCTGCTCCAGCGTCCCTGCCTGACCTTTTATCATAACTGAATGAAACCAATCACTAAATTGCTACATCGCAGTTAGACACTTCAACCAGTCTAACTGCTTGGAAAAACAATAAGCTACTTTAAAATATTTTGGAGCCCTGATCATTGCAACACTAATTAGTCCCAAGCTTTCTTTTCAAAACGATTCAGAGGCTTAAAAAGGATTTTTTCCACCAAAACCTCACATTTCAAAGAGCCATCACCAGAGCTCAAAACACAAGTCCGACCACTAAAGCGCCCTAAAAAGCGTCAAGCTCAATGCTGCTCAAAAACGTGTTTACAATTACCCATGAAATGAAGTGAAACAGAATTACAATACTCACTGTCCATATCATAAAACTTTTGCAGTCGCTTCTCCACATAGTAATCACAATCAACATTTTTTGCTTTTCGTATTCTGTAAATTCCCGTCATTTGGGTCTGAGGCGTCGTGTTGACGAAACGTAAAGGCATAAAAAACGAGGGCGCACCGTATCCAACATCCACAACATATTGTTCGTTTTCAATTGAAACCTTCAAGAAAAAGCATTCGGGCTAACAGATCACTGGATCAACGACTACTGTTAAAAGTATTTCCAGAGTTTCACTGTTCACAGTCTGTAACTTGTCTCTACGGTGGGTGCAGCCAGGGCCGAATTTGCCGATAGGCTATGTACACATAAGCCTAGGGCCTCAAGAGCCAAGGGGGGCTCCAGCAAATTGTGGTAAGCACAGAGTCAATTGACGGTATATGATCAGTTCGATAATATTCGTCAAAATTTTATGTCTCCATTAGTCCTAAACTGAGTTTTATTCACCTAAGCAGATTTCGTGTTAATAACGCCAGAGTCTTCCAACGAGTTTCTACGAATCTCCACATGACCGCTGGTCAAGCCGCATGCCGACAATTGCACCGTCAAACTCAAAGTATGTTGGCTGCGTTCGGAGTTTGGGGAATCATGTCGATTGTTGCGTGTGAATCAGGCGAAATAACTTGTGGCTATTCGTGTTTGAAATGCACATGATCAAAGCTTATGGTTGTACTGCAGAAAAGAGCTGGCAGCATTATCCTACAATAAAAACATGGTTGCTTGATCTGAGCGATCAGCAGACTTTTTAGCGTTTCTTTTACGTAAAGCGCGTTTAGTATTTTTAGATGTGATTTTTTTCATTTTAATTTTCTTTAACAACGTCATTCAGAATCAGATTGCTATGGAGTACTTTCGCAAGTTTGCATTGCTCCCATGCTGAGCAAATCAGAGATCTTGGTGAGCTTGAATAGCAAGCAAAAGTCACTTTGCCAACTGGCAACCACAGAACTCCATCACAAAAAGACAAAGAAAAAGGAAACAGCAAGAAAATGACAAAAGCGCGTTTGGGTCTGATGCCTTAGCTTAGTGGTTCTTAGTGTATCCAATCACGCGGGCCCTTATTTCTTAGCATGTTGGTCACTAACTAGTTTTTGGGATTCAAAAACATTAGAAACGAGTTTAAGGGTCGCAATGTTTCAGAAGAGATTGTCCACATTAAATATTCGGTACATTAAATGTGAAAGTCAGGCAAACAAATTTTAATGAATTCCTAGATGACTTTGTTATGAAGAAGGTCAGGACGGAACCTTTTTGACTGTTTCCTGTGCTATGTTCAGCCTTACTTGATTCGATGATTGCAGCTTTTTATTTCTTAACAAGTATTTCAATAATGACAGCATAATGGAAGTTTACACTAGACCCGTTGCCACGGGAATATTGGTGGACTCAGCCCCTCCAAACTGAGATATGAAACATTAAATCAGTTGAAATTTTAACAAATGTTCAGAACGTAAAGTCCTCTTGCGCAAAGGTAAAACCCCCTATTAAAGACTTTCTGGTGACGGTTCTGGTTTAAACCTCACACCCTTTGCGCGACGGTTACGTTGCGGTTGATTGTTTGCAGTCTGAAAAAGTAACAAACACGCGAATCGGGAATCTAGCAGTTGCAACCATTTGGGTGCATTTTACTTGACGTATTTAGCTCGCGTGTGTGAGATTTTTACAGCCGTGGTAATTTTGGTAAGCGAATCGCAACGTGGTCTTTACGTTGTGCTTTAACGTCTTTATGCCGCTACACATGTGTGCAGTGTGCTTGTTTGTTGTTTTTTTTAGCACAGACAAGAAAAAACAGTTGTGAAACGTAGGCCATGTGTTTTGTCAAATATTCACCCGTGACGTTTTCGGTTGGTTTGCCTGCAAAAATTAACAATCCTGTTCCTGCCAGCCGAGTACTGTTTCAACAATTCCATGTCACTGAACGTTTTTGCGTGGAAGGGAGCAACAAGCACAGTGGAGCATTCTAATAATAATTTAGAATGTTTTAGTGTCCATACATGTACCCCTAGAGATACATTTGTCTATCTGAAAGGGTACATTTAAGGTTAACAACAGAAGTGAAAATATATTTATATATTTTTATTTCAAAATATTTATGCACATATCTGTGAATATTGTTTCCAAAAATCGTTATATCAGGTTTTTTAGGGTGTTTTAGAGACCCGATTCGGGCCCCTAGAATTGAAAATCGGGTCCTTAGAATCAGAGAAATCGGGTCCCTACAGGTCCATGGTGGCTATCTAACAATTTCCTTAAAAACAAACCCTTTTATATGCTTATTGGTAAATATGTTAACTTAGAGAGATAACAACGGTGTCTTACTTTATAGTTCTAAAAGTTCTTTTAAAAATTCGGTGGATTTTTGTTATTCTACTCAGCCTTTTTGTCATAAGAAATTTCAGGGCTACAATGCTAATCTGTCAAAATGCTGAAAGTGTACATGGTCACAGAAACATTAAGAGCCCCTGTTTTAGAACGTCAATATCGTCATTTTCCTCATAACAGTGGGTGACGGGCCTCACAAGTGGGTTAGCCTAAGGCCTCGCATCAGCTAAACCCGGCCCTGGGTACAGCAAAAAACTTTTAACCAAGCCCAGCTTTCACAGGAAGACAGTAACTTTTAAATGAAGGTATGATCTTTTTTCTGTCTGTAGTGTCCATCAACGCAGGGCCGGATCAACCATTGGGCAAACCGGGCAAATGCCCGGGGCCTCGCGCCTGGATATCAAAACGCTCTTTTACTGGTTTTTCATATTTTTAGGCTGTTCACCACGAGTCGAAATTGTAGAGCTTTTTGATTAGACTACTGCGTTTGGTATATAGGTCAGGGAAACTGGTAACTTTGGCATTTATCGCTTTTGAGTGACTTAAAAGAATTGAATCAAACAGCACCACGCTTTATGACCCAAGAATTAGATCGAAATCAGTGCATCCCATGGACGTCCGCAGAAATTTTTCCAGGGTGGGGCAACGTTCAAATTTTCCTTCTCCTTTACAGGTTGCTGACGATGCAATGCAAATAGACGTTCACAAAATGCTCTGCCCTTTCTACCCCATTAGTCTGTGCTGGTTCAACCTCAATTCTCAATCGTTTGTCTCAAACATTTTCTACACTTCGGCTAGCAGAAATGCTTTTCTTTTCATAAACTACCTAATATCCATTTTTCGGACACTTTCTACAAATAAGTCATAATTAAATAATAATCAAGGTCCAGAACAACATGAGCGGTGAAAAGACACTTTCACAAAACTGTTCCAAGCAATTAGAAGTAGAAATATATGTTGACAAGACAGACAACTTACTAAAGTTAGAACACCACGCAGGCTTTAAAAAACTGAGCAGATCAATTACGAAAACTCGCGGTAGCAAATATAACTGCTCTTAGTGCTCACTAAGAAGTCAGAACTAAACCTTAACAATAAAGACGCGTTCCCACAAGTCTACATTGATGTATTCTAACAGTAAGCTACGTATTTTTATGTTACGTGAAAAGAAGCCTGCATAAGAGTCGATTGATTAAGCTATTCATTCGAGCACGATGACCGCGCAGTCTCACACTACCAATGGATTTTTCAAACTTGTAGAAGCATTGCTGCAGATTTACTCATGCTTCTTTTCACACAGTAGGCCTATATAACTATATGTGGCTTACCGCTATCAACAGTGTCACTGTCTCGCTGCCTTACCTGCCAAGATGTCTGTGTTCAGCAGTCACATGCAGGGCTCCCATTCAGTGATTTCAAATAAACCCAGATTGCACACCACAATAAACCCGTATTATCGTACAATAAAAACAGATCCGTGGACAGCGGTAGCGGGGGGCCAGTCAGGCCCGTCGCCAGAATTTCGTAGCAGGGGGGCCCAAAACCACAAGGGGGGCACGTTTTTCAAATACAATATTGGATGCATGCAGCAACCGGAGGGTCAAACATGAAATGGGGGGCAAAGATTTCAAATGGGGGGAGCCCGGCACCACTGCCCCCCGCTGGCGACGGCCCTGGGGCCAGTGGTGCCCA
>Ga0210059_1010340_pt1 | contig 14433 bp, 7 predicted proteins | sample Ectturendosymbi2_FD_188042 | JGI IMG/M metagenome (GOLD analysis project Ga0210059, IMG submission 188042) | Ecteinascidia turbinata endosymbiont from Florida, USA - Sample 2 (SPAdes) (version 2) | ecosystem: Host-associated > Tunicates > Ascidians > Unclassified | place: Key West, Florida... | reverse complement strand
GTAAAACACAGCTGACTGCACCGATGATATAAGTTACTATCTTCATTAATCATCTGGATACACAACTAACGTTCGCTAGGCATAGGAGATTCATATTCACCTACAACGCATTTTCTCATGGCAAAACACTCTATGGGTATTCACATGCAGTAGCATAGACACCGGCGATAAACAACTATCTTTCGCAATGCACACTCGCGTTCTACTGCATGATACTGCCGAATGCCGGTTAATGTCAGGATTTTACTGACCGACTGGTGGCAGAAAGTCGTTATGCCATGTGTAGTCTGTGTCCGAATTACTTGTTTATAAATCATGAATTTCGTTATAGTGACAGATCCAGCTAGTAACGGTAGGGGGGATTACAGTAATATTTGGTAGTCTCATAACGGCTTCGCCACCAGAACCGTAACCATCTTGGGACACTAGGAGGGACGGAGAGTTTTCTGAGAGGGCCCAAAATTTCTAAATGTAGAAACTATGGCCGACACGTTTTTCCAGGGGGGATGAAAAAAATTTATGGGGACATCCCTCTGCTCCCTCCAAGTTACGGACCTGTTTGCTATTGCATTAAAGATCAATTGTACTTCAGAACACTGCTGTGACAAAACAATGGACGACAGAATGGCCTTATATCGCGAACAATAAGACATTTCGCACATGGCAAACAACTTGAGGGAAAATGGTTTTGATGTGTTGTTTTCTGAATTGTACAAAATCATGGTGAAATAAAGCTACTTTTGTAGGTTTTAGGAGGTTGCGATGGCCCCAATCACACCGCCTGGATCCGCCCATGTTGAGCTGCTTCATAGAATCAACACCTCAGATTGTACATTATAGTTTCTTACTGTATTTTTCTCACAGGAAATGGCCAAATCCCGTTGTGATCAAGGAACTGGGGCATTGCAGGTACACAGAACTCCATTCTGAAGAGTGGGATCCTCACAGGAACCACAACGATCGACAACATGTGATGCCAATCATAACCCCCGGTTATCCTCAACAAAACACAACAACCAACGTATCACGCATGACGCTGGCTCTCATTAAAGAGGTATGAATTAGACAACCCGCGCAGAATATCAAAAGTTCGAAACAGCAGTTTCTACGCGAAGAATTTCAGGTTTAGCGCATTCACCTATTTGCCAAAATGTCATAAGCTAAGTGTAGTAACTGGGCTTTTTTCACAACCTGCTACACTTCTTCACAGAAATTAAACAACGGATACGAGGTTTCGAAAAAGATCAAAGATAACCAAGCATCTTGGTATGAGCTTTTCGAAGAAGTTAACATTTTCAACGATTTTAACTACTTCCTGGCTATCTCGGCTAGATCAAAGGAAGAGAACAGCATCAGCTGGTAAGAATTTGGGTCTAAATCAACAACGTCTTTGCGCTGTTTGCAGAACCATTCCCATTTTACTTAATATGCACGTTAAACTGAAACTAGCTTTCGATTCTAATAATATGTGATGCTATAAAAAATTTCCTATTAGAAGAATCTAACAGGAAAATTGTCGGTAATGCGTGCGCCGTTTCGGTCCTCGCAGTACATTTATGTGAATCCAGGTAGTCTGGTAATATATCTATCTATCCATGTACATACACACATAATTTTTCGTAGTAAACGTTATATTTAATTTTAATTTACTTCAATGCAGGAAGAGTGTGATTGAAACAAAGATAAGAAAGCTGTTTGATTTGATTGAGAGGAACAAAAGCCTCTTGCTCGCCCATGTTCCCCCAAAGCGATATTTGGACCATCTCACAGATGCGCAGGGGAAGTATGTACTACCTTTTGACTCACCATGATAACGCTTTTATGCTATTTTTTTGCTGTGAAGCCACCCTGAAGCGACGTCTGCAATGTTCTTATGTCCAGGAACCATGTGCTTCAGCAATGTCTTATTCTCGACTTCCTTCTTTCAATCATCGCGGAAAATGTTTTTTTCGCTTGCTTATTTCTTGAATCAGTTAAACGCTAAACCTACGCTACAAAACCAGCTTTCCTGAAAATCCTAAGATGAGTAGACAGCTTACGTGCAAACAATGCCTGATAATGCGTTACATCCCTGTGCTGCAAGATTATACTTCTTTTTGATGTCACAAAACCTTGATTACAAAATGTTTACGATGAGATACTAATCGTTTGTATGTCTCTTAGTTATTGCTCGTATTTAAAATTGCTGTGCTACAGAAAATAAGAAAAAATAAGGACACAAGTCACAAATAAGGACATTTTTTAGAAATGAGGACAGTAATATTTTATAAGTCGTAGCACTGCAAAATAAGGACAAATCTTAGAAATAAGGACGGTATGGTTGCCCTGCGTATAACAGCCCGGGCGGGCGGTTATTTGGTTCACGTCTTATTTTCCCAATTCGTCTTTTTTCCAATTAACGGCCCAGGACGGATTTCGGAAAACCCCGGTACATTCAATATTCCATAGTTATTTTAAAAGTTTGCTTTCTTTATAGAGCGTAGTGGATCGTACTTATTTTCTCCGTTTCCGTGATATATATATATATGTTCTCCTGATGAAATGAAGAGCATTAAACAGAGTCCTTAACAATATTACTAAACTTATTTTGTCCTTAAAGCTAAATTTTAAAAAATGAGTTCTTTGTGACAGTTCCATCAGCGTTACTCGGTGGTTCATGGGCCTAAAGCTCGATTCCGACGTGGAGGATGTCAAAAGCTGCTTTGCGCCCGATGTCAAGGTGAATTTCTTTTTATTCTGCGCCATGACCCATCCGGCCACCATTGTTGTGAGCGCGCTGTTTGGTGGCAAGTAACTGCATGCAACATTGGATTTTCCATGCACACATTCGTTCATCCCAAGGAGGTGATTTGTTTGAAATGCACTGCCTGCGAAAGTGCACCGTTTACGAGCATTGGGCTCAACAGTTGCAGTCGGACCACATACTAGGGGTGCAAAATTTTCTGTGACTTTTAGTAGCGCGCACAAATATTTAATACCGCACACAAGCTTTGCCATAATATTGCTCTTAAAATTATGGTCTAGGCCAGGCCTGCACAACTAAGAAAGCTCGAAGGGCCAAATTATCACCATATATTTCCCGCGGGCGGCAGAAGACTTTCATTTCGATGTAAAGTTTTCATTGCAGTATGGAAGAAATTCTGTAACGACAATTACTTATTCGAGGTCGAGCTTTCGCAACATTTTCTGCAATTGAGAAAGCTCCCGCGGGCCGCAAGAAAAGCTTTCGCGGGCCTCATGTGGCCCGCGGGCCGTATGTTGTGCAGGCCTAGACTCTAGGCCCTGACAACGTCGCTGCAAATCCCGTTCGCACACTTCCAAGATTTTGGTCGCGTGATGCTGCATTTTTGCACCCTGGCTGCATTTTATACCGAAACGTTACTAAACTGATAAGAAGTTATGACGAAGATGGATTATGGACTTTTCAGTAACATCTTAAACAACATCCTTGTTTTATTGATGATTTTATAGAAAACACCTTTTTTTGCAGAAACTTTCTGAGATTTTGTTCCACTACGCGAAGCACACCATCAACTGCAGTGAAGACATGCAGGTGAAACTTTTTTAATTACTATCTCAGGTTAATTTTCTTGTGTGGTTTCACAGTGGCTGATTTTCATTAGACGATAATTTCAGCTGGAACGAACTAAGCCGATCATGGAACAGCTTTTACGAACGTAGTTTATTATGGCCACGAGGGCTGCAAGATCATTAAATCAAGCAAAATAGTTAAAACAAAAGACAAGTAACAGCAACAATACCGTCAGCGATGACACCGAAGCGTCTAAATGGTCTGGCACACTCAATAATACAACATAGCAAACGAAGAGGTTACTGTTAAAAATATGAAAATAGATCATGAGTATAAACTTAAAGTGAGCACCTCTCCGTTAATGCAATATGACGCCTAAGGGCGTAATATAACAGTGTACCACCACGATATACCCAAACCTCATCAGAGCATCTGAATCCAAAAATATGATTGCATCAGTGACAGACAGCGTTAACACCAATCTAACAACGCAGACTAAACAATGGAACACAGCATTATAACCGATGCCAAGCATAGGTAACGACAGTAGAGTTTCAAGAGCACATGTGCTCATGAAAACTAAATACATTATTATCTCAGGTGCGAGTGATCATCTTGCATCGGAATGAATTGATGCATTTTCTTCCCGAACAAGTTGCTGCCACAGTTAAACCACTCACCTCCCCTTCGCCAAATATTTTCATTCAGGTAAGTGCACTGCGATCGTTGTAAATTGCATTTTAGTGTCAAAGCAGGAGGTGCAAATTAACCATTAATTACAACATTTTTCTCAGTTATAGTATATCAGCGAATGATTAAGATTTGATTTCTTGTAAATGCTCTGCGATGCATGAAATAAGTTCTAACGTGCAAACTAAAATATTCCAGAAAATCTTTCGACATCATGGAAGACTGAAAACATAATCGTTTGGTGCAGAAAACTTGACTAGATTGCTGAATGCAAGAATTCTCAGCATTTGTTTGTTATTAGGCTGCTTCAAACTTCCCATTGTTTTTGGGTGATAGTGGATCGTGGTACTCAGATCATACAGATTCAGCTCCATCGGGAGTCACAAACATAACAGTAAGTACAACATTTCTTGCACGAGCGTCAGTGTATAGCGTAGGCCTACATATATTACCGTTGATTCTGATTAGCTAAGTGTGTCTTTCACTTAAAGCATTCTTTAACTGTTTCTGCCATTGTGTGTTACAAATCCCGTTATAAATCGATTTGCCCTTCTCCATCAAAACCCCAATACAATTTTTTAATATTTTTGAAAAAATTTTAAATTCACAAGCGTTTTACTTGGGTTCCTGTACACATCCCCTATTACCTGCATGTTATTGCTCCAAACAAATCAGCAATCATTGCGTATCATGTGTAACTTCAGATTCTTTAGCAGAGTTGCACAATCCATCAGCCAACATTGCAATTGGTTCCTTCAGGAGAGAATAACTGCCTGTTCGTTGACCAATTGACACAAGAATTTTACATGATGGTCATTCCCCCTACCCCATCGGACGACTGCATATTTGTGCAACCACTATCTGGGATGTTGCTCAGCAGAGATGCACTTGGTGATGACCAGGTATCTTTCTTGGTAGAATGTATTTTGATTTCTTAGCCCCATACAAATGTGTCAATGTGTAGAGCTTTTTTCAGTGCATTATCCTATATCATCTCTAAAATATGTGGCCTTGAGCTGAGTACAGACTTTCGGTGTCGTTGTTGGACTACATAAGGTTACAACTGGGATGCTTTATGCTGACATTTGTCAAAGCAAAAATATTCTCCATCTTCGTAATGGTGTAACAAACAGCTGACATGTACGTGACTTCACAGCAAGTGGTTAAACGAAACCAAAATTTTTCCAAGCCTTATTTGCTATTGCACACGAACAAGCAATCCCTACGCAAATTTGAACCTCAAAACAATTGGTTTGCACTGGGGCTCTTAACAGAGTTTGTTCAGTGGCTTTTTTTTCCAATAAGCTTTTGCCTTCAAATACAAACCAATGTGTTCTTTATTAAAATAAAGCAATCCTAGGTGTGTGAATTTGTAAAAAAAACTGTACACGTTACTGTGGTGATACTTCACTCTTCTAACATCCTACTCAGTGTTAGTGCATCGGTTTTGTGAAATTGTGAATCTAACCGTATTTTCCACAACATCCTGCCGAAATAACTGTTAGATAAGATTTCGATTTTTTTTCGGAAAATTTTACGAGATGTAAACCAGTCCGTCACAAATGAAAGTGAAACTCATGGATAAATCAAAACCAACGTTTCATGCATTCAGGATAAAAAGGGATTGGAAGAGAGAAAGCGTTTCACTTAAGTTTCGATTTTCTTTAAAGAAATACTGTACTTCCCTGCGTGCCGTAAAGTATCAACATGCATGTTTAATCAATTTATGAACATTCGTTCTAGTCCCTGAAATAAATTCAGCTTAACTTGACTGTGCAAACATGCCTTAATATAATGCGTGATGATGATGATGCCAGAGATTGCGTAATTTATTTTAGGTCGATGTGTAAACGTCTTGATACATTTAACATTTAACGGCATAAAAGGAAAAATTAAGAATAGACTTTTATTCAAAAAGATTACCTGCATCGTTTCTTCTGTTTTTTGGCCGGTCTGAATATTATTCGGGACAAGCGAATTAGTGCTAAATTCGTTGCAAAACATTTAAAACTTTGATCGGAACTATTTGCATGCCTCTGTATGCAAATGCGCACCCCATCCGATTAATTTTTTACTTTTTGTTGCTAGCTGTTCACCTCAATTTTAAGTTAGAATGCCTCCATTTCCCTCCCACTTCCGGATCCCTGTATGATGATGTTGAGTGAATGGCGTTATAGTTAGTGCTTTGCTCCTTTTAGTGTTGATAGTGTGCTAACACATACAGTATTTTGTAATGCGCTACGGCTAGCCCACTTTTGTGCTCTTGTGTTATTCGATTGTGCCTGTGACACAGACCACGATTCTGCGGCAAAGAAATAATAAAATAAGTGATTGCGACACCGAAACACTGACTCCCAAAACTGGGGTAAATTTTGCTACAGGATGCTGGATTTCCGTCATCAAACAAACACGGATTTCTCCGTGGGGCTAAGAACGACGGTTTTAAAAAAGTTCTCCCACCTTGGAGAAAAGCCAACTATCAAAGGCAGGTATGTATTGAAATCTAGTTGATTTTTGGCTTTTTAGCAATTGTAGAAGCTAGCCAATCCTTGTGAAGCAGTCCTTTGGCTGTAAATGAGTCAACGTTACATTTATTTTTATTTATTCATTTCGCTCAAACATGGTCAATATCACAAGTGTTAAGTCAAAGAAAACAAGGATACAAAAATGCCGACGCAGCACATCCCAGGGTAGGTGTAAAGTGATGCACACAGACAATACTGAAGATGAACAGTCACTGAAACAACGCCCCAGTAACTAGTGCATTCCGGCCATTCTCATAGGCAAAGATAATTGAAGTGAGCGGGTAAAAAACATTAATGAAGATGCATATCGTTGAAAAATATTATATAAGTAATTACTAGGCCCATTTAAAATCATAAAAGTAATATTTTTTCCTGAGCTTCAGGAAGCTATGAAACGAATTTAACAAATCGCACCCCTACGAAGTCCATAACAAAAGTTATAAAAGTAGTCATTATTTTGCATATTTTCAACCTTAATCAATAAGGAAACCATTTAAATCTCATAATACCACATGAAACTACTACATCGCTAGGTCTAAGCTGCATCCTGCGAATGTTGGCATAGACGTAGGTGAACCAAGTTATTGGATGAATGCCTGAAGATGCACGTATTGGATGAATGCCTGAAGATGCACGTTCTTGTTGCCTCAAAGGAATAAACCAGACTATGTTTCACTCATGTTTTCAGTTGTTTATTTTAGTGGGGCTTCAACCACACATGGGACCACCAGCTCTAACGTCTATTTTCGCTGGTATTGCTTCTTTGTACAGTAGTTGTATGTTCTAGCTCATTCATTTTTGTTTGTCATATTTTCTGAAAAATGAAGGCATTTTATCAAGTTTCTTACTTCATAAAAATGGCCCTAATTATAAATTATTGTTGTGAACTTCAGCAGAACCAGGCCCCGTAACCAGGGGAGGGCGCAGATGAGGCGAATCCCCCTAGAATTTTTTTCGCCACCTCTTGGAAAATTATATTGGACGTAGTTTAAAAAACATTAAACTAGTTAAAAAAATTCGGGCCCCTCTCGGAACACTCTTCGCCCCTCCTGGGGTCCCAAGCTGGCTACGGGCCTAAGCAGAACCAAAGACAGCTTTGGCTTTAATCAATATTTTCGGACCTCGGCAGTTGAGGTCGCTCAAACAAAAACACTGAAAAGAAATACACCATAAACGTAAAGAAATCGAACCAAGAAGTAAAGCAGCAGCATCGAACACAATATTACGTGGAGTGAACTGCCAAAGTCATTGGACGACACCCATAGGTGTACGGGAGTGCATATTTTTGGCGATGCAAAAAAAATTATGCCCAAATTTGATTTTTTTCCCAAATAACGTATAAACGGAAAGCCTTAATGTGAAGAAGACTAAAATGTACCATTGTGAACAAATCAAGGTTTTTGCATGCCTAATTAGGCCTACCAATGACCGGGGTTCAAAGCCGTACAACGTCAGCTAGCAATCCATATTCTGCATAGCTACCTGTGAACTATGATAATATTTGCTGTGTTGAAAAATGTTAGCTAAATTACAACAAACCCCCTGGAAATTGCTGTTTATGCCACCACTCGTGTAAGGTGTTGTTCAGAATCTTCATTTTCAAGTTTTTATATACGTTCTGAACTTATTCTACCAACACGATCATCCTAATACAGGGGTTCCCAACCTTTCTGTAACCATGTACCCCTTCAGTATTCCGACAGATGAGCGTGTACCCCTTCAGCATTTCAACAGATAAGCATGTACCTTCACCATTTCGACAGATGAACATGCACCCCTAGAATTTCTCATGACAAAATATTTCATCATGATTTTTCATATATACATTTAAGAATGAACGTATTATGATTTTTGAAAATAATAATCACTGATATATGTATAAATCTTTGCAAATAAATGATATGCACTTACATTTTCTCGTCCGTTGCAAACCTTGAATGTACCCCTTCGGATAGGCAAATGTACCCCTAGGGGTACATATACCCCAGGTTGGGAACCCCTGTCCTAATAGCTAAGATCTGTTCTTCTCTAGCATAGATGTGTGTATTTGTGTTGGAAACAATGGCAATCAATTTGGAAAAGGAGTAACATATCGGGTTACCATCTAAAGTATTACATTGCTGCAAATAGGTCAAATCTCAAGTAATTAGAGGGAAAGGATGCAATTTAATACATAGCATATTGCTAAACCTTCCACATTGGTAATCTTCACTGCAGTGTATTGTACTTAAAATACTGCAACGTAAACGTTTACAGCTTCTAAAGTAACAATGTGAAAACCAGAAGTCAACTCCAGTTTACACAGTTAATGTGCATTGAACACAGCATGCTAAGAAAAAATAGCAATATGCGAGTGATACACGCAAATACTGCAGCCTATATGATCACCAACTAAGGAATGTGTACAAATGCACATTCCAAATGACAAATGATTTATAACCTCAGCAAGAATGTTCCATAAAAATGGCAGTGTTTCACTGCACTGCATTAGCATAAGTGAATTATGCAGTGCAATAAATAGTACAGTTGCTACTGTTCATGAAACCTTCACTTCACAGCATTAAATTGAAACAAAATTTGGTAGGATGCAACATATGCAATTCATTGCATGAAACAAAAGGAAAATATGAAAACCTAAACAGTGTAAAATCACACTTGCATTACCACCACGCAACATATCACAGCTACAGTTACGTAGTTAATTCTATCCATGAATACTTCATGGAAACAGATTTGCACTTGCAAATCTCACAACATCAAGCACGCTTGAAATACGAAAACTTCACAGTACAGTATCATATCACAGCTACCCCACATTATTACCGCAAAACATTTTGCAGCTACAGCTACAGCTACATTTCAGTTGTACACTTTACAGCATCAACAATTTGAGGTTTACAAAAATTACGGTTAGTTGGAATGGTGAGTTACCACTACATGTTCCTAATTTTTAAATGTTTCTAACTCTACCCAAATTTGAATGAGGTTGTTTCACTTGGTCCAATTTTGATTTGGGATGTTGTAATTTGCTCAAATATTTATAATATATGCAAATCTGAATGACACTCTTCCAATTAGCCCAGATGGTTCTAATTGTACCTAAGTTGTGAAGCTCTTTCAATTACCGAAATATGATCCAGGCTGTTGGAATTTGCCCAAATGTTTCTAAATGTATGCAATTTCAAATGAAGTGGTTGTATATTATTCAAATTGGAATAAAGCTGTTTGAAGTTACTCAAAATCTAATGATGTTCCACTTGGCCCGAAGTTGAATGGAGCTATTGCTGTTTGCTCAGAGTTGATTTAGTCTGTTGGAATTTACACAAATTTTTCCATGTTGGAATTTACACAAATTTTTCCAATTTATGGAAACATTTTTAACTTCATCCATATTTGAATGAAGTTGTTCTAATTTGCTCAAATTTCATTAAGATTGTTAAAATCAGATTTTATCCAAATTTGAATAAAACTATTATAATTCACCCAGACCTTTAAACGTACTAAAATTTTTATGGAGCTTTTCTGTGTAGCCCATCTTTGAGCAAGACTGTTTGAAGTTGCCCACTATTGAATAAAGCTGTTGCAAAATGGCAAAATTTGATTTGACTGATGGACTTCACCCAAGTGTTTCCAGTTTATCTAAATGTTTTTGTTTTTACCCAAGTTTGATTGAAGCTTCTCTCATTTGCCCAAATTCAATTGAAGCTGTTGTACCTTACCCAAATGCTCCCTAATTTACTCAAATGTTTCTAATACTACCCAAAACGTTATTGAAGTTTTTTAGTCGGCCCAAATCCGATGAAGGTTGTTGGAATTACCACATGATTCCAATTCACTCAAGGGCAGTGTCTATTTTGCCATCAGGGGCAAAAAAGAAGGGCAAAATAGTCTCAGACTATTTTGCCGTTTTGGTTATTATTTTGCCATTGATTTAGTTATTATTTTGCCTTAGTTTGGAAAATAGACACTACCTCACAAGTATGTACTTTCCACGATGGGTGTAAGCCAGGAATCGATCAGCAAATTTTTAATAGGAAATCGATTTCACGTAAAATTATGCATCCTTAGTCCTTATTGAATTAGTGAATAAGGACTGAGGATGCGTAATTATACGTGAAATCGATTTCCTATTAAAAATTTGCTGATCGATTCTTTGCTTACACCCATCGTGGAAAGTAACTACTTGAATAGGGATATGTGCAAGTTTGAATCATCGAAAAAAGACGAAAGCAGATGGCAGTCGACTGATTCCTCGAAAGCATACAGATACACTAGTGCTTTTAAGTACCTCATTACATGTGAATGTAGCTGTATACTTCGCCCAAATTTTGAAAATTTTTGCCCAAATAATGGCCAATTTGTCAGCGTTGGGGATGCGACCGCATCCCCTGCATCCCCATGCCGTACGCTTATAGCGACACCAAAAGGCAAGCGTTCGCAGGAATGTATTATAATTAGCAGCCCGGGGGACAACCACACGTCGGGAGTATAGCACGCCTATTGTAGCTCACCACTACACTTATCAAGATATCAGATATTCTGAAAAAGTAGGCGACTTGATGTGGGCGAACACTTTCATTCTTTGGCAATGCCATGAAAATTACGATATGCTTTGTTATAGACAGCCCCTAACATACTGTACCGTGTGTACTTTTGCCAGTTGGCAAGCACGTTGGCATACAGCAGGCACGAAACGGTGTTCTTGACTACAGTAGATCGAGGAGAGGAATATGAAACACACCCCCAATCCTCAATTCAAATTAAAAGTTGTGATACTTCAAATTTTTTAAAACTGAGGCGTGCTACTGAGCAATCTATGACGTCGCACAGTGCTACGTCACCACAGCACGCCCGCAGCAGAAAATGGCGCCGACTCGCGTAGATCTTTCGAGTTCGCTGGAGTTATTGATCCTTGCCGGATGCGTCGAATCGTTTCCACGACCGATCAATCCATGAAAGGCTGATTCTTAACCTGCGGATCATTCACGGAAGGTAAGATTAGTCCAGCAACAGTTTTTACCAGGCCTTTAAACTGCAACGACTGCGCTGTCATGACGAGCTATCTCCGCATCAAAGCACATATTATCCACTTGTTTCTTCTTTCGTCGTGACTTAAAAAAACAAACTTTGAAGCACAATCTTTCGTTTCTCCAACAACATTTCTCTTTCCACCGGAAATTCAAACACCAGCTGTGGATCTTGTTACCTTCAACAGTGATACTTAGTCCACAGGAGACGTACAACATTCATGCGCTTCTCTTTATATCCCCCAATGGCGTAAATAAGGCCGTTGTGAGCATGGGTGGCGGAACCTTTTTCAAAGTGGGGAGGCACAAGTCCAAGTCAAAAACTTGAGAAATATTTTGTGCTTTGAATTGGAAACTGTGACGTCACAAGCATTGAAATATGACGCCATTAACTTTTTTCAGCATGTTTAAGCAATTTTATGCAATGTTTTATAAACCCTCTCAGCGCCCTCTATCTACAGTACACCCTACCTACCTACGCTACGCTGACTTGTGCACATAAATGCAACCAGTTCTTAATCTTGCACAAAATTCATTCACAAGTAAGTACAAATACAACATGCACAAAGCTAAGGGAGCATTTTCATATTACATCATCAGATAGGGGTGAGATGGGCTTTGTTGTCAGATTCACCTTACACCACTTACAACCTTACAAACAACCTTACTTCACCTTACGTATCCAATGTTCTATACCAGGGGTGGGCAAACTTGTTAAATGGCAGAAGTTTTTGCAGAAAACCAAAAACTCCAGCGAGCCGCACAATCAGTTTGTAGTGTCAATACAAATACAGTTTTACAGCAAATGTTTTACATCAAATCTCGTAGACTCCCTGGACTCTAACTTATACGAATTCGTGTAAACACATTGATAAGCGACAACTCGCTATCATTTTGAGATATTGCTATTGTAATGGCGCTAGAGCCATTACATACAGAAAATCGGCTGAGTCCAAGGGTGCTTCTCCGGCGGAAAGTACAGATGGAAAAAGATGCGAGGTGACGTCGCACAGGCAAAGCGGAAGGGAAGGCCTGCGGGCGAAAGTCGAAACACATAATGCCTTAGTCTGCTAAGACTAGGGAGGCGTCTCTTTAGTCTAGTGGGTAAGGCGTGGCACTTTGTCTCTTTAGTCTAGTGGGTAAGGCGTGGCACTTTGGCTAAAAAGACTTATCTCTCCCTGGGAATCATGATGGTTCGATTCCCGGCATGGCTTGAATTGGAACAGGCGGGCAAAAGTTCCACTTCACTATTCAGCTAGAAGAGAAGCTAAAACATGTCGGCGAACCGGATGTGGCTCACCAGCCGCAGTTTTCTCAACATTGTTCTATACAAATCCATTGCTTAAGAAAAAATCTAGTCTGATGTTAATTTTATTTTTGAAGATAACTAAATATAACGGATGAGCCCGAGTAAGGCACGAGCGAATGAAGTCGAGATAACGCCTGCCTACTACGAACGATATTGTTTTATTCAGGTCACCTGCAACATGGACACGAAAGGCAGACATGGAATGAAAATATATGAACAGTGATAAGGCAGAATGAAGTAACCCGAGTAAACAACTTAGTGAATTGGGACCGTGGCTGGTGGCACAGATGTACAAAGCAAGCAAGCTCGCGTTCTTCAATCAATATAAATCGTAATCGAAGTCTCGGGCTCTAAGACCGTGTAGCAAGTTGCAAAGTTGCAATGCTAAAATAAAATATAGCTACTTGGTGTTGCTATTGCAAAACAAAAACCAGTTGAAGTTGATCTGTCAAATATTCCATTTTGCGTATAAGATTCAGCAAAATTTTGCTATTTGAAGTGGTGTTAAATCGCTTGAAATTACACCATATTAAAATAATTTTTCGATGGAGTGGCACATTTTTCCTACAAACATGCATGTAAAATTACACCAACTTTTTAAGAAGTGGTTTAGTATTACACCACCTGGCTGCACTTTTCGACAACACCAATGCGGTAAGCAAACCCGAGAAGGGTGATCAGATTTTGCATGGTATTCTGCCAAATATTTACGAAATCATGCCAGTTTTACTGCCAAATAACAATTGTATTACAAACGATGTTGCCACAATTGTGCTAAAGTTTAAACGATTTGCTTTAAAATTGGACCTAATTCTAATTGGTGTTACTCAAACTTATTTAAGCAAAATTCGAAGTTTAAAAGTGGGAGGGCCTAGGACCATACGACCCCCCCCCGGTTCCGCCACCAATGGTTGTGAGCAACAGTGGCAACTCCACTTCTTAGATAATTCACCGGGCGATTTTCATCCATTCATCGTAACGTTCGTTGGGCAAGTTTATCAATCCACCGATACAGTAGCCTACAGCATACCATTCATTGCAGCCATAGTTTAATGTCTTTTATAAATCATGTTCTTCACGAATGAACGTTTCTTCGAAATTATGTCGAACTTCTGGCACGAGACCATCGCTTCAGATCAGAGTTGGATCAATTACAAATGCAATTGTAATTGAATGTAATTAATTACATATTTTCATGTAATTGTAATTATAATTGTAATTGAGATTTTTTGTTCTTGTGTAATTGTAATTATAATTGTAATTTATAAAAAATTTGACCAAATTACATGTAGGCCTACTCTCAACAATTTCACATAGTTCGAAGAAGCCCTTGAACTAAATCACTATTAC
>Ga0210059_1010338_pt1 | contig 14434 bp, 11 predicted proteins | sample Ectturendosymbi2_FD_188042 | JGI IMG/M metagenome (GOLD analysis project Ga0210059, IMG submission 188042) | Ecteinascidia turbinata endosymbiont from Florida, USA - Sample 2 (SPAdes) (version 2) | ecosystem: Host-associated > Tunicates > Ascidians > Unclassified | place: Key West, Florida... | reverse complement strand
TTAACCGAGAGACACTGTAACGAAATTTTTCTACAAATTGAGAAATTTTTCAAATATCTCTGTGGCCCACCTCAAAATGCTCCCATGGCCCACCAGTGGGCCATGGCCCACAGGTTGAGAACCATTGTGTTAGGGCAACAGTGGCTGACTTACCTCGTAGTGGTTGAGTGATTGGCAACACTAACAAAAAAACAATTGACTGCACTTGGTGTCTAGTTTGAGAATGCCTTTATGGGTCTGGATTCTAGAAACAAATCTGTTTGCAATGGCATTCAGACACATTTTGCAGGTGTTCAGCTTACAAGGTTTATAAAAAATATTCTGGGTACATTTTTTATTATTTATTTGCCTCTAAACAAAGCTGTTTGCTGTGAAGCTCAAACGCATTTTAGAAGTTTTAGGCTTGCAAAGATTCTAAAAAATATTCTGGGCACATTGTCATGATTTATGTCCAGAAACCAATCTGTTTGTCATGACATTCAGATGCTTTTTGCATGTTTTCAGCTTGCAAGGTTTTCTAAGTTATGTTCTAGCCACATTTTCACAATTTCTGTGTCCAGAAACAAAGCTCTTTGCTGTGAAGTTCACATGCATTTTGAACATTTTTGGCTTGCAAGGTTTCTTAAAAATGTTCTGGGCACTTTTCACTGTTTATGCGTCCAGACACGAAGCTGTTTGCTGTGAAGTTCAGACACATTTTGGAAGTATATGGCTTGAAAGTTTTATAGAAAAAAGTTTTCGGCAAATTTTCACTATTTATGCATCTGGAAACTAAGCTGTTTGATGCAACATTCAGATGCAAATATACATTCTTGACTTCCAAGTTTTGTAAAAATGCTTTGGACACGTTTTCACAACTTTACACACCCATAATCTTTGCTGTGTTGTTCATTAGCCTCAATTGTATTGCACTGTCAGTTTAGTGTGACAGTAGACAAGACAGATGTCAAAAAAGACAAGAACAGATGTCAGGCCCAGGGCTATGGAGCTGGAACTAAATTTTCAGGCTCCAGCTAAAGTTCCAGGCATCTAAAATTTTTGGCTCCAGCTGCAACCACTACAAGTTTATGGCTCCATAACAATTTGGTACATTAACACTTTCAATGCTGGTCTAAATCAAGCGATTCGCACCAAAACAGCTGGATCGCATGAGCACAACTCTGGCACCATAAGCGCTAGAGAGCTGTTCAAATGCTCAAAAGACTCAGCAAGTCTTGTAGTTTGCAATGAAAAGAAGTTGGTGAGGGGGTGCAGATTTTTTGTAAGTGACGTCACAAGTGGAGGATTTTTAGGCCACCTTGGTCAACTTCACCTGGCCCTGGGCTCAAACCGTTGGATGGTAGTATTTCTCTCAAGTTTTTATTGGAAACTAGGCTACAATCTGAGTCTTTTGATACTTTGGATGACCTGTTAAGGTTTCGCATTCCAAAGTGATGATATAAAGTAAACGAAATATTTGATTAATCCCTTAGATAATACTATTTTGTTTATTTAAGATCATAACTTTTGAACCAGAAACGCTAGAAAGTCGATCAAAGGCCCAAAAGACTTGGACTCGAGCATAGTTTCAAATGAAAATTTCAGCGAAATATTTTTGTCTAGCAGTTGGGCCCTAGGCCAGGTAACGTGAGCCAAAATGGCCAAAAACCTGCCTCACTTATGATGACACTCACAAAAAACCTGAAACCCCAAATTTTTTTTCACTGCAGACTGGAAGACTTGCCGAATCTTTTGAGGGTTTGAACAGCTCTCTAGCACAATCAGTGGAGGAGCTATAATGTTGGTAAGGCAACCGAAAAGAGCTGTTTTAGGCCGATTTCCAAGTACAAATACATCGTACCCCAGCTCTCAAGGTGTTAAAAACTAAAAACCATTGTATTATTTGTATCGGAGATCAACCGATATATTGGCCATTCATGGACCGATAGCCAATAACCAATATTTCCTAATTTTTAGATCTTGTTTTCTGCTTCATCATCAAAAATATAAAGTATTCTATGTCTTACCTTTTTTACAAAAGCTTCAAAAATCACAATCTTTGAGATAAAATTTTCAAATTACAGCAATTTCAATATTTTACTACGGTTTTTAATTAATCTGATTAATGATTATGCTTTGTTTCATCTGCAAAGGCCAACGCGTGCTCCATGGTTCGTCTTGTCTGCTTGTTTATGAAAATGCACCTGCTAACGTTGCTGCAAGATAGCTGTCTTGATTTGGCTCATTGTGCTTTCTTGCGCAAGTTGTCTGCATGTGTGAGGAATATAACAGCGTTTTGTCAAGACCTACTGAGGCTGATAAATCAGCCGTTTTGGCCGATACCAATATATTGGTAAAACCCAAATATCGGCCAGGCCGATATATCAGTCTATCTCTAATTTCTACAATTGGCTTGCTCCACAAACTATGTCTGTTGAATGGGAAAATTTCAGGCTCCAGCTCTATCATTCAAAATTTTTTGGCTCTGGCCATCCAAAATTGCTTGAGCTCCAGCTCTAGCTCCACAGTCCTGGCCAGGCCCATATGCAGGGCAACTACTGTCTAAGAGAAAAGGTGCACATTTGTGCAGAAAAAGATAGACAGTTTGCATACTGCTCATTTGATGTTTGCCTGGTAAGTGTGATGACCAACCTTTTTTGTTCAAATAAGTATTCACAACAATGGCGCAAGCAAGGAATTGATTGGCAAATTTTTAATAGGAAACTAACTTCACATCAAATTATGCATCCTCAGTCCTGAAATCTGCAAGTAAAGCTTACTGGTAAAATATGGAAAGGCCTAAGTAAGAGCAGAGAAAGCAAACAAACTCAAGACCTAAGATTTTTTTCGATGAGACATTTTGGCCATTTGTCCCATGATAGTATTGAAACTCACTCTTACGGTATTCACAAACCTACCTTTTCACATTGCAACATTCCCAACCGAATTGACAAAATTTTGTTTGGTTATTTGAAAAAATTTTGGCCTATACTTGAAAAATTAAATCTGGCACAAGACTAAAGTTATTTGCAAGACAGACAGCAGTATACTGTTGTTGGGGGGTATAGGTCAACTACTCGGGGCTTAAGTCTAGGGGTCTCCCAGGGTTTATTGCTAGGGCCCCTGCTATTTGCCTTATATGTGAATGACCTCCCACAAGCATCAAACTTAACTCCTACACTCTTTGCTGATGACACATTGTTGACATTATCCTGTGCCAATTCTGCCAACCTGCAAAATGAAGTGAATAGTGAACTGCAAAAAGTTGATAATTGGATGAGATATAATAAGTTGTCTTTAAATTACTCAAAAACCACATATATGCTTATCAATAGCAACTTAAGCCAATCTTGTAATTTTAATGTACAAATTAATGACAACGAAATAAAACACAACTTGCACCAAGTATCTTAGGGTGTATATCGACCAACATCTTTCCTGGACAGACAACATACATGACGTTGAAATAAAACTCTCCTGAAGTGTTGCAATGTTTTATAGGATACGATATTACCTAAGTAATAATGCATTGAGATCAGTTTACTACAGTTTAACTTATAGTCATCTCCAATATGCAATTGGTGTCTGGGGTGGAGCTGGAAAAACGGCTTTGAAGCAAATGAATGTTTTACATAACAAAGCATTAAGAGCAATGAAGCTCTTATAAGTCGCGAGTCTCACCATTGTATAAAAACTTAAACCTTCTTAAAATTAATGATATATACATTCTTGAAATAGGTAAGTTCATGCATACTTTGCACTGGGGTAGAATACCTGTCAATTTCGATCATTTGTTTACTTTTGTAAGTCAGGCCCACTCCCATGCCACTCATGCTGCCACACGAGGTGGATACATTTGGCAACTGGCTTCGACAGTCAAAGGCAAAAGATCTTTAAAACACCTGGGCCCAAACATCTGGGACTCCATTGATCTTTATATGATATTTCACCATCTGCCTTCAAAAGGCAGTTAAAAGACAAACTGGTTAATGAATATAGTGATTGATTATCCTATACGATATTATGAAACGGCGATAAGGTTAGGGCTGTACACCTTGGATTTACCAATCTCTGCCTGTTTGTAATGCACCATTGATTTTAGTTAAACAAGTATATACTGTAAGTGCAACATTAGTTTTAGATTCTAGTGTGTTTTTGCGTGCATGAAATAACTGTTTATTGCTGTTTCATTTTGTTATATTTGTTGTAGTCTTTTCTTTTTTTGCTGCCGCGGTCTTTTTCTTTCTTTTGCAGGGAAAATCGGCCAAGAAGGTTCTTCTAGAACCAGGTTTTTTTTTGCAGCAGGCCGGTGCCTTGGAGGATTTCTTCACCATCATGAAATGTTTCTGCACAACTTGTGAAGCTTTGTACACTACAGCGCGTGAGGCTCCTCAAGCAAAAATATGAACTGCTACAGAGCACCAATATCTGCTTGGATGCGAAAGGGTTATGGAAACCCAGGCAGAGTTTCATTTTAGCTAGGTTTACACTTTCTCTGTCATGCTCAGCTCCTTGCAGAACTGAGCAAACCACAATAGATACCAGTTGTGACCCAGCACTCCTGCGCAACTGTGTTGATCATCCAGCAGACTGCAACCTCTTCGAAAGTATAAAATTATTAAATTCGCATGAATTCGGCCATCAACTTTAAACCAAGATAGAAATTTATGAAACTGTCGAGGGGTACCTGAAGAGACAACCTGTTTTACAGTTTTTTTTCAGTGTCCCAGCGCCTTAACTTTATTTTTGCATGAAATTGTTCAATGTTTGTGCCAAGAAACTCTCTCTCTCTCTCTCTCTAAAATTAATAAATCAAGAAACAAGCTGCAACAATTAAAATTGGAAAATGTTGTTCCCAAATGATTGAATCCACTATATAAAACATTCTGAATGACTCCAATAACACAAGCTGTGAAAACTGAAAATATGTCATTCTCAAATAATTGAACATTGAAACTAGCTGACCGATGCTAATGGTTAAAAAATTCAACAGACCTATTAACACCTTCAGAGCCAGTATGTTTCAGCCTAAAACAAGCAGTTTGCATGTGTCTTAGCAACTGCATAACTCACCAGGCGATTGTGCTAGAGAGCTGTTCAAACCCTCATAAGACTGCAAATCTTCGAGTCTGCAGTGAAAAAGAAATTTTTTGGTTTTGGGTTTTTTGCGAGTGTGAGTTTTTTTGAGGGATTGAACAGCTCTCTAATTAGCGCAATCATCAGAGGAGTTATGCAGTTGCTGATTTCTTGGACTGAAAAAATTTTATACATATAATTAGGGGTGGGCATTAGGAGAGGTGGTCTCCCATGTTTCAGATATCCGTGAGGGCCCGCATTTTGAGAGTTTCAAACTTAGTTTTGCATTGTTTTGTTAAAAAGCTTATTAATCACTCTATAGTCACATTTAAACTCTGAAGCAAGTCATATGTTTGTCAAAATAAAGCAAAAATTTTGTGCAAATGTTCCTTTCAGAATTTCCATACTTTTTCAATACTTTATGTATGTTTTGGACAAAGTCAATACTTTTTCAACTTGATTTTGAAAACTGATTTCATCATTCAATACTTTTTCAATACTGCATGGAATCCTACTACTACATGCTAGGCAATATAATGACAGACTGCACCTGTGGTCAATAAAGCACGCATTCATCAAAAAGATGCATTACTCATTGAAAAAGGAGAAAAATTCTAGAACATCTGGAGTAAATTGATGCGACCAACATATAAAATGCCACTGCGAGTATTTAGCTTACCTTTTACTTGTGTGGCTTGCAATCATTGCGAATAAATTGTCATGCCTCAACATTAGAAAAGAATTGACAAATACTAGCAGACAATCTAAACATTTGGTAATCTGTGCTTGTCCATCCAAAGCTTTTAATCCCCACCACACAGGGTTGACATCATAAATGACAATAAGAAGTTGTCGATCTGCTGAATTTTCCATATCCTCATCAGCATTGTCATCAAAATTTTTATACTTCTACAGTACAATTTACGGTCAAATCAAAGTCTTGTGGTAATATTGTCTGCTAATGAAAAAATCTGTTCTAATGAACAGCTTTATTTACAGTAAGTAAGCAGTATCTATCAAACAGAATCCTTCCACTGTGAAACAGACACTGTGACATTTATTAACACGAGCATACATTTCACCTACTGAGCTATTCACTATCTTATCAAAAAGAATCCTTTCACAGCCAAGAATCAAACACTATTACAGTCTTATCAGAAAAAGCCTCAGGAGATTCAAGCGAATTATATCACAATACTGATTTCATCATAAGCAATGCAGTAGTCAGGATAGCTAAAAAGGGGAGTGATACAATACTACAGCAGGACTTACAGAAAGTACAAACATTTGAAAAGCAACAAATCTTACAAAAAACACAAACAGTCAGAAGGCAATAGCTATTTATTGAAAAGAGGCAAGTGGCAGGTTGGTTAATACACTGAAGATGGCTAAAATTGGATCCAACTTGCACACAGGCCAATCTGCTGGCAGCATTCCCTCTGACAACAGCCAGGGACAAGCACTGTTGGAAACACATGTCTTTCCCTGGGGTCACCTGACATATCAAGGTTCCCTGTAAAAGGTGGAGCTTGATTGCATAAATAGCGGAGCTCTGTAAATAGCGGAGCTTGGTTAAATCAGTGATTTAAATCAAGCAATAAAAATCATGATTTAAATCAAACATTAAAATTCAAAAAAATCATGTCGCTTTGGAGCTTTGTATGATGTCTATGACACATTTACTTAGCATTCTCACAGGTTTTCACATAGCCTATACAGCAGGAGTTCCCAACCTTTCTCTGAACATGTACCCCTTTAGCATTTCGATAGATGAGCATGTACCTCTAAAATTTCCTATGATGAAAAGCCTGAGTAAATTACTAAAATTCTACTGAATTTTTAATAGAACTTTTAGGATCTTGAAACTATAAAGGTATACTCTATTTTCATGTCTCAAATTTAATTTGTTGCAAATGTACAATAAATGTACCCTGCAGATAGGCAAATGTACCCCTGGGAGTACATGCACCCCAGGTTGGGAAGCTATACAGTATTAGTGTAGAAGGCCAAAAGTTCTAATGACGACACAAGTTGAAACCATTTGAAGTTTTATCAATTATAGCAGCTGTGAGGTCACACGGAACAGGACTTTTCAGTCTGGCCATTTCAGTCATGGGACATTTCAGTCTTGCGACATTTCGGTCACGACATTTCTGTACATAAACAACCTTACATTCCTTTAATTAAATGATTATACAGGCAGGCGAAATATCACTCTAGCTGGTGTTATACTAACTCCCTTTGAGGAGTCATGATTGCGATTAAATCTGAATTGTAATTGTGACTTTGAACAATTTGTGATTAATTGCAAAATGTCGATAATGATTTAATTTGCTTGCTGATGATAATGTAAATCATATGTTGATGCTGATTAACTGTTGGATCTTGGACATGTTTGTAGTTTTTTTAAATAAAACTTGTTGATTCAACTATGTTTGCATTAAAATGTTAACATATAAAATTTCTGCAAGATTTCATAGTCTGACCGAAATGTCCCCAGACTGAAATGACTCAGACCAAATCGGCCAGACCAAAAAGTCGCGTGCCCGAGGTCACAGATTCTATGTCAGGTGTTACCAACGTGGCGCCCACAGGCACCAGGTCACCCGCAAGGACCAAGCAGGTCGCCTGCAGGCATAGACGCAGCCAAGGGGTCATGGCCCTCTTAATTTCTAGCATTTCTTGTCGTTTTGTGCTTTGAGAAGTGTTGTCTCTAACAAAATGCTATTGCTCGCTTAAAGTCAAAATATTTGGCCTCTGCCAAAATTTCGGGCTGGCTATTCTACTGCCCGCGAGCCTGTTTTACAAATAACATTAGCATCATCAGTGTCTTCACATTACGGGAATATCTTAATTGTTAATAAAATAAAGGAAAATAGAGCAACATTTATATTTTAGAACTGTGTATCAAACTGGTAGCTCTTTGCATCAATCGGCACGCAAGAAGTAGTTCTCAGCTTCAAGAAAGTTGGTGATCCCTGCTCTATGTCATTCAACTGCAAAAATGCCATGTGGACTAAAATAACTAACCCTTGCAGATTCAAAAGTCATAACTGTTAGAATGCCGTAAGTCTGAGAATGTAGATTGGCATAAAGTGAAAATTACATTTAAATTCCATCAAATATGAAGGCTGTTGACTGTAAACATAGGTATAGAACATATTTATTTTTGATTCATGAAACAGATATATTATTATTATAGGTCTTTAACATTTTATGCATGGGTGCCATCCATGAGTGTCAATGAAATTACTAAATTGGTAGTTTCAGTATTGGGATTTCAATAAATATTTCATTTTTGTACACCATCACCGGTGTTATGAACTTATTTGCATTAAGAGATTTTGCATACAGTACCGTCCGAATTAATTGACTCAGGCGAGATTTTTTTGATCTCTCTAATGTTTGAAGACATAATTTTAATCTTAAACTTAACAAATATAACTAAATCACTTAATGCTGCAGCATTGCTGAATAGCATTAATTGTAGTTCAGATTCAATGAGGAAAAATTAAAATCAAGATGTCATAATTCTTGTCATGATGTCATAATTTTTTGTTACATTTGTCTGAAGGCAACTTGCTAAAATTCATTGTTTTGACTATCAGAAGGTGTATCATTGAAATTATGGCTGACAACCCCCCCAAAAAGTGTAAAAGTATTCTTACTCTATAGAAGCACTGTCAGAAAACATCAAGGGAGATTGCAAGTATGGTTGGGGTGAGTCAGTCCACAGTTTGTAGAATTATTCGCCCCTCTAACTTTAAGGAAACTGGGACAACCTCTCCAAGACGCAAAGGGAAATGTAGCCGAAAGTGTAAAACGTCTGCTAGGGATGATCAAATGCTACATCACTCAGTGTTGCTTATCTCAGGAAGAACAGTAGTGATTTGCAAAGACAAAGAGATATGATGGCTTATGGAATTCATTTAAGCGACACTTTAATAAAAAGGCGTCTCATTAAAGCTGGAAGAGTTGTTCAAAGACCTCTGACAAAGCAGCTGCTAACTAAGAAAATGAAGAATAAAAGACTTGCTTGGGCTAAAGAATACAAAAATTAGTCTTTGACTGATTGGAATAAGGTAATGTTTACAGATGAAACTGATTTTTTTGTCAGAGGCAGGCATTCTCGCTTTGCGAGGAGTGTAGGAGAAAGGGTAAAACCATGCCACCTCAACCAACAGGCACAACATCCCCCCAAAAAATGTTTTGGGGATGTCTTAGCTACAAAGGCGTTGGATCGCTCTTTCCTGTCCAGGGAATGATGAAAAGTGACCAGTATATCGAAGTTCTCCAATGAAGATTGATTCCAGATATGCAAAAGGCTTTTTCTAGTGGTGAGGGTATTTTTCAACAAGATTTTTCATTTAGCACCCTGTCATTGTTCAAAAAAAGTGAAGAAATTTTTATCTGACAATAACATTGCAGTATTAAAATGGCCTGATAACTCACCTGACCTAAATCCAATTGAGAACCTGTGGGCTTTAATAAAAAAAGAACTACAGAAATCTGACTGCACCACGACATCCAAGCTGATTGGGCTGTAATTTCTATATGGGTCAGGGGGGAATCACCAAAACAGAAACTTGAGAAAAATTGGTGGAATCTATGCCTATGCAAATTAGACAAGTCATCAAGAACAAAAGAAGCCATATCAACTACCAAGACTGTTTTCAAAGCTGTGCTATTGAAATGAAATCATAAAAACTGAAAAATTGCTTGTTTTTTTGTTTGAGTCAATTAATTTGGACGGTACTGTAAGCGCAAAAAAGTTTGAATGAAAGTTCAGCTATTTCTGGTCAGGGTTGATTGATTTAAATCATTTCATTTAAATCAGTGATAAAATCAACAAATACAAGCAAAAAATCGTACGCAGTTTCAAAGCTTTGTGTGATTTTGATGATACATTTTAATTAGTATTTTCATCGGTTTCACGTATTATCAAAGAAGGCAAAGACTTCTTATGACAACACAAGACATAAAAGCAAATAAAGTTTTATCAATCATAGCAACTGTTGCTGTACTAGCAGAAACACAGCACAAAAAAGTTATATTAAAACAAACTCTTTAATTATAATAAAAAATTGCTACTTGATTGGCGGCCATCCTCCACACAGTAAATAAAGAAATCATAAAAATTAAAAAAATATGATTTAAATAAAAAAAATCCGATTTTTTGTAAAAATCATGATTTTTATCAACCCTGCCCGGAATATTGTGTCAAATTGCCGTTTACGGTACTTTCTTTTTGGCATAAATCTGTTGCAGCGAAAAAATTTTTCGATCGAAGTGAAAGTTCAAAGTGGTCTGCTGAACGATTGGCAAAAGTCTTGTTCTATTTTTTAAACCATGTGAAAGAGAATTGCATGCACTATTGAAATATGCTTCTCTTGTGAAAAGATCTGTCCCGGAATATTGTTTAAAATTGCCATTTATGGTACTTTCTTTTTTGGCAAAAGTACATTACTGTGAGAAACTTTTTCGATCAAAGCGCCACGTTCATAGTGGTCTGCTGGACGATTGGTAAAGTCTTGTTCTATTTTTTTGAAGCATGTGAAAGAGAATTTCATGCACTGTGGAAATATGCTCTTTGTATGAAAAGATCTGTCCCGGCATATTGTTTAAAATTGCCGTTTGCGGCACTTTGTTTCTTGGCAAAAATCTGTTCCAGTGAAAAACTTTTTAGATCGAAGCGCTACGTTCAAAGTGGTCTGCTGGACGGTTGGAAAAGTCTTGTTCTACTTTTTTGAAGCATGTGAAAGAGAATTGCATGAACTATTGAAATATGCTCTTTGTATGAAAAGATCTGTTCCGGAATATTGTTTGGTATTGCCGATTACACCGCTTTCTTTTTTGGCATAAATCTGTGTGGCATAGGGGAGGGTGGGGCTAGATGTCTCAAAAATTACAAACTGAATCACCTGGACATCTGTTGCAGTTGACTGCATCGCCTTGAACTACTGAGGCAAGCACAAGAGAAAGATGGCAATTCGGGGCATAAACTGATAGGAAAGCAACCAGTAGCAATAGAGCTCCCTCACTGAGTTCATTCTACTACTACCAGGTTGCACTATCATTATATAGGAGAATTACGATAATTCGCTTGTGGTGACCATCACAGTGACTTGTTACTCATGGGCACCATCTAGCGGTGACCATTTATTTGCATGTGGTGCCAACTTCTGGCCGCCACACATCCTCCTTGCTAATTTTAAAAACCCTTCCAGACAAAAATTTCCAACAATGTTTCAAGTAATAATAGAACACATTATAACTCCCGTAATTACGTCCTTTATCAAAAATTTTCAACATATTGTGTTCACTATCAAGTGAGACTTTTTGTCCCCACCATGGGGCTACTTGTCACAATCCTTGGGGTAAATTGTCATATGCCATTTGTACTTCAAGAACTATAATTACAATGAAAATAATAAGATATTCTATGTACACATAAATGCCGATATTTAAAGCCATTCATTTTGTGAAGTTTGGATTGTCATGTTGGTTCTTCTGTGTAGATCTACAAGCTACTGCACGTTGTAGGCAGACAGCTGACAGCAGTGAAGGTTAACAATTTTGCAGATCGTTTTGTTTGGCCACAAAGTGGAATTGGCAACTTGAAGACAACATCCTCTAGTGGATGAAGGCCAATATCGGGGTTTTCAGGAAAATAACACTGCACATTTCCAAATTTATTACAACATTTTTTTCCGCATGAATGTAGATCTTATCTCCTTTTCTGTGACTTCCAAAACCCTCCCAACGTAATAGTGTGTGGTTCGCTCACTTTCAAATTCCACGAGAATGTGAGCATCTGCTTCAATATTGTCAAGACTGAGTGATGTTTGTACGTAACTTTCATCACCTGAGAGTTCATCACTGCTACCATCACACAGCGTTGTTTCATCAAAGCCTACTTCAACTTCACTTGATGAGTCTGGTTATGGGATCTTATTTTTCTTTTGAAACTTTATCAGTCTTTTAATGGCCGGTTTCTTCCTCTTTCTAGTACTGTGGTTTCTTTCTTCCATCCTATTCTAACAGATGTGTTAGGGTTTATCTCAGATTTTCCTATTTTCTTTTTGTAGAACACTCCTTCCTCGCTTAAAGGTGCCCAAAAGGTCGTAGAGTTTCTGGGTGAACTTAAATTTTGGTAGGTGTTACTGACGCTGAAGACGAAGGCACGTGTGTCTCCCCAAGCAGAGTTCGACTGGAGGTAGAGGTTACAAGAGGGGTAACTGATTGTTGCACTTCTTCAAGTGATGTCTGATGGATCATCAACAATAAAAGGGGCGTCATGTTGCCGAACTTCTTGAATTGGTCGATCTGTCGCATATATTGACAATAACTCATCTGCTTTATAGTGTCGAATCTGCAAAGGAATACTTTTTAAGAATTATAATAAATATAGTTGATAATACAGTAGGTCTAACTTACATATTACAGAATTATTATCATTATTTCAGTAAAATGATCAGATGAAAAATTGTATGGGCCTACTCCGGAACCTTGGTGTAAGTTGTCACACACTGTGACAACATACCTCAAGACAGCTTTTGCTTCAAAATTCCACATACAGGTCAACTCGTTTCTGACTTTTAATCAAGATGTTAATTCATCTCTTACTAATATTTGTCCCTATTAACAGCAGCAAAACCATTCCGTTAATGTTTATAAATGTTGGTGTTACATCAAAATACCTACCTTGTGCAATTCGTCTTCGCAGGAAGGTGAAATTCAGACCAGGTTGTTTTCTTGGTTCTTCTGCTAGAAACAATATGGCCATCTTCCCAGCACAATCAGAAGTGAAGTACCCGGATGTTATGGCGTCAGGGAGTAGTTACCTCCTCTGGCTGTGCTGAATATAGGCTTGTGACAACTTACCCTTGTGACTTTTAGCCCCACCTTCCCCTAAATCCGAGCGAAAAAATATTTCGATCGAAACGCCAAGTTCAAAGTGGTCTGCTGGAGGATTGGTAAAAGTCTTGTTCTATTTTCTTGAAGCATGTGAAAGAGAATTTCATGCACTATTGAAATATGCTCCTCTTGTGAAGATATCTGTTCCGGTTCGATCGAAGCGCCACGTTCAAAGTGGTCTGCTGGACGATTGGTAAAAGTCTTGTTCTATTTTTTTGAAGCATGTGAAAGAGAATTTCATGCACTATTGAAATATTTTGTGTTTTTTGAATTTTTTTGCTCAGAATGTTGTGTAAATGTACTTTGTCTGTCAGTCACCATTGCTGTTGTTTGTGCACTTTACCTTGCTCGTTTTGGCGGTTTTTCTGCGTTTCGCTCAGGTCCATGGTCTAGCAGACCAAAACGTAAAATGTAAACCATAAAGCTAAACCCTAACTCTTAAACCTAAAGGTTTAAACCTTAATCCTAAATCCAACCCCTAAACCTCACCCCAAAACCTAAACTTTTAAACCTAAACCTATCCATTATACCTTGAACCTAACCCCTAAACAGTAAACCTAACCTTAAACATATCCACTACGCTACGATGTCGGTGGCGCTTGAGTGACGAATTCAGCTTTTTATTCGAACCATGTCATGCGAGGCGTATCCATAGTCACTACCTAAATACTTTTGCTTCTGTCCTCAGTGAACAGTTGAACATGTTATGTCAAAAGTCTACGTTGGATGTTTTTATCCCATGACACATATTGCAAGTGGTTCTGGCATTGTTTCGTCATGGATCATTGCTCATTCAAGTTGGCTAGATAGGATCAATGACCTTGTAACGCATGACTGGAAACAGATGCGGCTAGTAGCTGTGATTGGCCTTACAACTAGTCCATGGACCTGAACGTCATGGGTCGGTGAAGTTCAATAAGCCGCAGATGTGGACTTTGTTGTGAAGGTCAACGCAGTGAGCATGGTACGTGATTTGCGTGACTTTCGAAGCGAAAAACAGGCGTGCGCGTGCGACGTAGCAAATGGTTTACTTGAACAATTGTATCAGTTGTGAAGCCTATATGATTTAGCAGAATGGTGCACAACCTGCGCCCGCACGGCCGCATGCGGCTTTCGACAATAAAATTTGCGGCCGTCTACATGTAATTTAAAATATAAGATTTGGCGGACTTGCTGGTGTATCTTTAAGCAAAACAAACGCAAGGCAAGAAAATCAATCGATCTAGATGGTGATGTAACAAAGAGTTATACAATGAATACGCATTTATGTTTGAATGTATAGTAGTCCCGGTCTGATGAACCAATGTAGGGTTTTCCTTTTGGTGTAGGAACCCAATGTTGAGGTTTGGGGTGTTGCCCAGCGTAGACGTTGCTTGCGAGGAATGCTGTCGTTGCATGCAGAGATGCTGGTTTCCCCAAACGCTACCAACGAGGCAGTCTAGTCGTTGTATGAGTACTGTTC
>Ga0210059_1010337_pt1 | contig 14434 bp, 8 predicted proteins | sample Ectturendosymbi2_FD_188042 | JGI IMG/M metagenome (GOLD analysis project Ga0210059, IMG submission 188042) | Ecteinascidia turbinata endosymbiont from Florida, USA - Sample 2 (SPAdes) (version 2) | ecosystem: Host-associated > Tunicates > Ascidians > Unclassified | place: Key West, Florida... | reverse complement strand
CCCTGGAAATTGGGATTAAGAACCAAATATTTCTGGAAAAACCTGAAGTCGGTATCTTAATTCCGATTAATTGATTTGATTCTTGCAATGACAGTTTTTTTGCCGGTATGAAACTCACATTGCACAAGAGTCAGGTTCACAGATATAGTGTCATGCAGTGATGAGCTTGCAGTTCACTCATGTACCCTCCTTTGCCTGCAGAGGTTGGTTGCGAAAGTCGCGAGCGGATTGTTCTACTGTTGGTCTTTATTGCGTAACAATAACATGGCAACAAATCTGCAAAAGTTCACCTTACATCATAGTAGCAGGCGTTTTGTTGCATGAGATTGTTGAACGTACACATCGTGGCAGGTAATGCATCGAGACAGTGACATGCTGATAGCTGTAAGCCACGTACATTTGCACTTTGTGAAAAGAAGCATGAGTGAGTTATAGCAGTGCTTCCACAATGTTGGAAAATCCATTAGTGCGAGAGTGACCAATGTGCGGGAGTGTCAAACTACACTTATGCAGGCTTGTTTTCATTCAGTATAAAATTACGTGGCTTGTTAGAATGCATCTATGCAGGCTTGTGGGAATATGTCTCGATCGTTAAGGTTTAGTTCTGACATCTGAATGCATACTGAGTGTAAAGCCATATTGGCTGTGGCGAGTTTTAATAATTCGTCTGGTAAATTTTACAAAACCTTCGTGGTATTTTAAGTCTAGTAAGTTTGTCCGTAGTCGTGTCAACATACAGGTCTACTTAATTGTTCGGTTTGTGTAGCAAGCTTTCATTGATCGCTTTGGACGAGATCCCAGACGTTTACAGCTCTTGTTTCTAAGTGATGCTCACAAGTCTTGCTAGCTGATTCCGCAATCAAGGGGGAGAAGCAACCGGGCAATTCAAAACATGTTCAGTTGTTAGTTCAGTTGAATATATCAGCTGGGTGCGATCTTGCTTGCTAAGTAAGTGAAGTCATAATTTGTGGTTTCGTTGAAAACCATGGCAATCCAATGCTTGTTTCTTTACAGCTCATGGCAATCACTGGCGTACGCAAAAAGTTCCGAGGGGGGCCAAGTTTCGTCAGAAATCAACTTTAGGGGAAGTACCGAATGCACGACCATTCCAGGGGATCCGGGGCATGCCTCCGGGAAAATTTTGCAAAATTACACCTCAAAATAGGCATTTTTGTGCATTCTGGAAGCAAGTTTTAGACTATACTGTTTTTACATTTTTTTATTTTTAGGATCTGAAGGGGTGGCCGTGGCACAGTGGCCCCCCCTTCCGTACGCCAGTGATGGCAATGCTTACTTGAAAAGAAATGCCCTGCGTTGAAAATCTGTAGATAACCTACTGTGTAAATTGTCATAATACTAATATACCTGGCTATTGCTGCCAACAAAGCGTTTTTTGTTATTGTTACCGTAACATGGAGCATTTTCTTTGTAGTGTAGAAAGGATAAAGAGTTTTGTGAACATCCATTTGCATTGCATCGTCAGCAATGTTCCCTTTAATGGACACAAATACCCAGGGCCACCAGAACTGTTGCGCAGTGAAATCTCATTCTCGCGCACGTGCAACACTCCAAAGTAATGGAAAAGCACGGATACAAGAAGCTATTTGAATGAAATGTGTATTTTGTTCGTATTTTGATAAGATTGTATATTTTTTATATAATTAATAAAGTTTGTAATTCATTGAAAACTCTACTTACTCAGCTCTGAAATAATCATACTCACTAAAACAAATATTTTCTCAGTGTAAAATTATCTTAGAGGTAATACTGATCGTCAGCAATTTGAAAATGATAAACAAAATGTTGACCTTGCCCCCCCCTGGAAAAATTTCTGCGGACGCCCGTGAATGATCGTGCTTTCTCGCTTTCGTTTTTTTTCGATACTTTCGTGCTTTCACGCATTACAAATCGTTTGTTTCTTTCCGTTCTCTTAATTTCGGTTTCAATATAAACAGAATCAACCCGCTTTTTGTTATTATTTCATCAAAATTACCTGCAATAACAAATGTTATACGCAAATTAGTACTATGGGTGTGTAGACTATTCCAAACGACAATGAAAAACTGTAAGGTTCCCAATTTGAAGAGCACTGATCGAAACCACATCCAAATGACTACGCTCACTTGCTGCAATTAACATACAAGTCAAACAGCACTATTGCACTATGCTGGCTACTGCCACCGGTAATTGTGATGTGACAAACGTAACCTACAATGAGAGTAAGTATTATGCCGTCACATGAATTATTTATCTAGAGTCCTTTATATACCTGCGCCGACGCCAGTGACTGCGTCATATGGTTGTTGTGTGGCACATTGCTCGTTGGTTCCGTAGCGGTGCAGTGTTAAAGTTTGACCAATCTTATCACTCCAGCTTCTAAACCAAGCTTAGACTTCTTTCCTCGTAAATGTACGTATGCGAAAGTTTGATTTACCCAATATGGTCCTGCCAAGCATTGGGTTCACAGCAAATCGATGTCGCAACCCCCACACCAAATTGGCCTGTGTCCGCTACTGTTGGGAACCTCTGTTATAGAGTAATGTACACAGATTTTTCAACTATCGCGTCACAATTGTAGAAATATTTATCAAATGCAATATATATTGTGCCTGGTTGGTTGATGAAACAGAAGCATATAGCTGCCGCTTCCCAATATATTAATAAACAGGCACGAGTGTGCTGAATGACATTCACAATTTTTGCCTTGCCTAGTTAAGGCGCGGAGCAGCTTTAAGTGTCCTTTACGTTGATGAACCTGCATGGACTTTGAAGTGGTGGTTTTTCTACCGATTCATGCTCGCAAATATGCAAATCGCAATAAATGTTTGTTGGGGCAGCAAACGACAAACGCACTTGCACGACCGACAAATAGTGCCGACGAACTATTTTGTGGACAAAGGAAAGGAGGCAAATATTAAGTGCGAACACTTCACTAAATTGTTATCTGGTTTGCATGAGATTTTTGGCCTCCACAGCACCAACCTCTCATGTTTTGTCGTTTGTTTCAACGTGGTACAATTAAGATTTTATTTTGATAAAACACAAAATATCTAGTCTTTGTCAAAATCTTCCATGAAGCAAAACTGCAAACCTTTGATAAAATGCAGATGACCCGCAACCAACCAAAAACTTCCCAAACCAGAAGAATCTTTAGAGAACTGAACAACGTTACGTCAGCAGAACTGCTATCAAAGTTTATATGACAGACACTCGTCTTGACCTACAGCGAGTTGAATCACCATACAGCACACACCTTGTTTGCGGTAGCTGTAGGTCTACTTCAGTCTCAACTGCAGCTTGTAACAACCAAATTCTATCCATAAAGAGTGGGACGTGGTGGATCGCAGAAATAACGCTCAACATGAGAATTGAGCAAGTTTTACATAATGTTCGATAATAATTTGAGGAAATTCATCGTTCATTCAAACGAGATAATTACTAGCTAACAATGCGATATACAAGCCTTTCTATAATTCTCGTGCGGAAGGAGTATCGGGCAAAAATATACAACTGCTCCACCACCATGGCGCGGGGCCCAATGCAGGTTGCATCGGCTTAAGGCCGGCCCTGAGAGTAGATACTGATAAAGCTCCAGCTGTTGAGACAGTAACGTCAGCCGAGGCGCGTTAACTTCATTAAGCCAATGGATAGAATTCGGCCAGATGTAAAGAACCACCCTTCGGAATAGAAAGTTCATGCAAATGCGCAGGGAAATCTTGCAAGATATTGCCAAATTGTGTAAACAGGGGTCACCAACGTTTTGGACACAGAGCTATTTCTTTGGTACTGATTAAAGCGAAGGGCTACCAGCTTGATACACACCTCTGTAAAATTTGCTGATTTATCTGCAGTCGTGTTAATGATATTCATTCATGTGAAGACACTGATAATGTCAATGCTATTTTTAGAGCAGGCTCGCGGGCGACCTGGTGCCCACGGGCACCATGTTCTGTTAGATAGCACGGACTAGAATAATGGAGTGATAATAAATAGAAAATATCCAAATACTGGTCAAAAAAATCAATTTCGATGCAATAAAATCTTTGCCATCTGCAGGTTTTCTACATATTGACACTTATTATTCCACGTTGAATTCCTTAAATCGGTAATGTTGAATGCTGCCTAATGCAAACGCTGCTCAAGGGCAAACAGCACATTTCAACAGCTGGAAAAACACGGGATTTATCAGTAAAATTTCTTACACATAAAACATACATCTATCTAGACGAGAAACCTATCAAAATCCTGTACAGAACAGGCCAGCTGCTTGCTTAACATTAATTTTTTACACCGTGCGTAAGTCGGCGTTCATGATACCTGGCGTAATTGCGTGTTGGAGAAATTCACCCATAACATTGGCAACAATCAGCGTAATGTGAATGCTGTGGGGCAGTCTCGCACGTAAAATGCCGTTTTTGTACTCTGGCCGACTTTTAGGAATTTCCCCAACTGCTTTTCGCGCATGTAAATAAGTTTGGAGTGTGGGAAAAGTTGAACCGTCGGGAAATCTACTTCATTTATTATCGTAACGTAAGATTGCTGTAAATTTATCACTGAAAGGAGCAAGACTTTAAGAAGGTCCAGACATCGCATCCAGCAGCACCGCTGAAAACAATCAGGAAAGCAGCCACTTGTGTATTGTTCGTGCTTTAACGTTTGTTGCGAAGAAAACGCAATTTGAACAAGTGTTGAGAATTTCTTATTGTGTTGATCGAGTGTTGAGAATTTCTTATTGTGCGCGACTGTTTTGCTCGCTCAGAACTGGATCGTGAAGCCATCGTGGAAATGTGTCGATCTCTTCTCCCAGTGGTTGAATGTATACTGGTTACTCTTGGGAGTGAAGGCGTATTAAGTGCCATTCGTCAGGTAAGATCAGATGTGTAGTTGGGGAGCGCCGTTCTTCCATGTGGCATCAACATGTTGACGGTTGTGTCAGTTTTTGTAACAGTGTGTTCCCCGCCAGTTTTTGGCACCAGTGCTTAAGGGTAGATGATAAAAACGATGCCGATTTTGCACATTTGACCGAAGCTAACCTCGCACGATGAAAACATCGCTCGTTTCTGCGACAAGGCAGGGTCGGAGGGATGTCTGTGCTTACGTCGACCGATTCCGGTATAAACCTAAAGTTTTAAACCTTAAACCTAACCCTTAAACCTAAAGCCCGTAAAACAAAACGGAAAATAGGAAGAGAAAAGCGTTGATACTTTGTGCAACAACTACTACCAAAACGAAAGTCGTAAAGCTGAGAGCCGAACCGAAAAGCATTGGCATGCGAGCCCTTAATATATCTGTTAGGCTACGAGATCGCTGCCGCCGTCTGATTGATAAACTCAGCGTTTTGTCCGAGCCGTGCCAATGCCAGGTGGATCTGTAGCTCCCTTGACGCAGAAATGAGCAGCGTTTTCATCGCGCGAGGTTACCTTGGGTCAACTGTGAAAAATTCACATCCTTTTCATCATCTACCGTGCGTAAGATATTTTGCATTTCTGTCTGCATCGGTTTTCAGCTACCAACAAAATCCAATCCGATCATAAAAAGAGCAGACGGTGTAAATCAATGCCATTTAAGAAAATAAGAGCGGAAACGTTGCTAGAGTTGTCTTTTTTAAATGCATCTACCTATGAGCAAACCGACATTTTTTTATTTTCAGAACGGAAGCCATGTATTTCATCACTACCCTGTAGATGCCCTGCCACCTTGGCCGTGGCTCAGTCAACCTCTGGCGAATGTATCTGGTTCGGGCGATGGCTTCGCTGCCGGTTTCCTTTGCGGGATTTTGAAACGACGCAGTGTGCACGAGTCGATCCAGATTGGCTTAACCGTCTCTCAACGCAATTTGCGGGCGATTCAAGCAGTCTCGCGCGATGTATCAGAAGAGGACGCCCACCATAGCTTGGGAGCGTGGAAAGCTGCACGCATCGCATGATCTTCGGACAATCAATATTTAGTGCAATGCAGAGCGTGGAAAGCTGCACGTATCGCATGATCTTCGGACAATCAAATAGTTAGTGCAGTAACTTCAATATTTAGTGCAACACAAATCCTCCGTGGTTTATTTTTACTGTGCGTCCTAAACCTTTCGACAGCGGCACAGGCGCATGAGCCGGAAACATTCGCTCTTTCAGCGCCACGGCTGTGGAACCTGAACCCAAATTTTAGGCTCCGCAGCCCTGTTTCGCGCTATACAATTTCTCATAAGCGGAGCGAATAGTTCGTCCTTTGCGCCTAGTGTCAGCGAGTCGATGGTGAAAAAGTGCAGTGATGCAAATATATTGCGTTTGCAGAATGCAGTAAACCTGACTGAGTTTAAACTTTCAGTGTTTGCAGAAAGTCATACAATATGGTAGTTTAATTGCACTATATATCTTCTGTCACCACGCGCCCACAAGTGTGTTAAAGAGTTCGAGGTACCAACACACTATAGAAAACACGCTCATCCGGCTTCTTCGCCCGACCTTGTAAAAAACGATCTACAACATGTTAGCAGACGTCAAGTCACTCCGACACGCCGTTGGTTGTTTGCTGGCCTTTTCCAACATTGCTGATGCAAGTCCATTCGCCATTAACTCCTTCTTTCCATAAGCTAATCTGTAATCAAACACAATCGATTACTGGTAACTGGGCCATGATACTCTTGACTAAAAACAGGTTGAGTAAAGATTACGATTACAGACAATTCCGAGTATAGACAACCCAAGCACAGAAACACTGCTAATAAAGTTCAACACACCTTGTTGTTTCCTCCAGACACAGCGAGTATGTCTCCTGTGATTGACCAACTGACGTGCCATACTACGTCATCGAACTTGTGGAGAACTTTAGGAACCCACTTGCTTCCAGTCGTTCCTTCTGCAGTCCAAATAATAACGCGGCCATCCTGAGTCGAAACAATTTGTCGATAAGATTGCAGGTGATCGCTGGTAAAACTTCACAAATCGAAGTTTTTAAGAGATCTGTTCAATTTGTCGACAAACCGTATCCGACGTCACAATTTGACGTCCGTTTGGTTCGTGGAAAGCAAACTTCAAAGAAAATATATTTCTGGGTCTGCTCCTTTTTTGAGACGGATTTGACTCTCGATTCGCCGATTTTCGTTATATTCATGAACCTGAAGGTAACTTATTTTCTGTCACGGACTGCATGAATGGTCGATTATCGCAGTAATTACTTTCATCTTAAAATTCTGCCTTTATTTTAGTGGGAAAATAATGAGATTGTTAACTTGGGTAACGAAACTCGTGACACTGGCAACATAATACAGCATGTTCACGCGAACCGCATTTGGTCCGCGTGCTGTAGGTCCCCACCCTGTCGTTTCAGATTATTTCGTTATTTCTTGCCCTGAGCGACGCAGGTTAAAGAAGAGTAAATTATACACGATTTTGTTGCCCACTTCTGTCCCTCTGACAAAAAAACAGCGATTGCCAAATCTGCGCAATTATTTGAAAAAAAATCTGTTCAAATAGGTTTCGCTTTGTTGACTGGATAACCCAACTGCATCATGAAGCAACTCAGTTAACAGGGTTCCTATACGGTATTGAAATCATTGAATTTGGCCAATATGTACATTCAAGTATTGAAAAAGTATGGAAATTCTAAATCAAAAGTATCTGAGCAGAATTTTGCTTAAGGCTAAGCAGTTCATTTATTTATGCAGTGTTGTGCAATGTGTCAAATTGAGTTCCATGATTAAGAATTTCGAAAAATGAAGAGAAGTAGTGGTATTGAAAAAGTATGGAAAAGAAAATGATTTTTAAAAATGTGTGGGAACCCAGGATATAAGTCCATGTTGTTCATTAAATTTTGCCAAAGCCACACACACTGTTGAAACTTTTTTTCGGAACCATTTTCGACCACCGGACATTTATTAGTGCAAAAACGCTCGAGGATAATAACGTTGCTTCACAGCTCGGTAGACGATTGTGCAGTGTAGTCAGTGACACGCGGTTGGGGACTTTTTTTCATCGGTTCCTTGCACATCAATATAGAAACAGAACATACTGTATCCAGTGTTAAACCCAATGAAGAATGCGAGTAAATTTTGTCTGAATGATGTTGCTCGTTTCAATGCAACAATGTTGGAATTGTTGAAAGGATAATAGAAGATGAGCAAAACCTGGGCCAAGGACCGGCGGTCGTTCTCTTAGTAGCGACTGGTCTACCTTCAAATAAATGACCGGCTTTTTAGATTTCACGTTTCAGATTTTTATAAGCATTAAGAGTGTCTATAAATCTGTGTGCAACAGTTGAAAGCTATTGAACTGGAATGCCGCATCTCCACCTGAGAGCAACTCGCTATTTTGCTTCGGGGAAGGCCGATCGAAGGCGCCCAAGCACAGTCTCTGACCCAGTCCGTGTGACTCTCCAATTTCTCCTCTTCCTCCCAACGCCCATCTCTTTCACTAGAAAAAGAATACATTGCACCAGAACTTCCGCAGGAAAGACGCAGAAGAACAAAAACTATATTGCTAAAAATGTGAAAAAGTTTTGCCTTGCTGCGCATTTGTTCTAGAGAACAACGACTCTGTAATTCTAAAACAACTTACATTACACTAAAAACTATTATAAAACCCAGTAGAAAAATAGATATACAAACGCAATCGCCGACAGGTCAGAAGGAATCGATCCATTAAGTCAAGAAAAATTGTACGGCCATTTTTGCCATGCACAAAATCTTTGCTGGTGCCAGACATTTCAAATTCGTGAAAAAGAACGTAATTCAGACGACATCATGAAGGAAAACTGTTGGTTAGCTGCACTAAAACCAAATATGTCAAGAACTCATTGATCAGTTTACATGAAATAAGCCACGGAAGCTTTGGAGGGAAGCACACGTATCAAGGACCTAATTATGGCTTGTCCTACAACAGTAAAACCACAAGAGCCAGTTACTCTGCTAGTACTAATGCGAGAAGAAATTTCTCACAATATTATATTGCACTACAGTTTCGGTACAAACGGAAGTAACAACGACGTGTTAAAAATAATGAAAAAAGTAGTCTGGTTAAGCGTATCCTATCTCATATTCATATAAAGCTTCTTTCGAAGTTAAACATGACATGTCGTAATTACCACCAAATTTTGATAAGATTGTCGCATCCGCCAGAAACAAACTTCTTGACACAGTTGTTCTGTTGTACCGCTGATGGCGGTTCTATCAAAGAACCGGGAGTCACAGCAGGAGCCCAGCTAACAGCATTGCAACCGACCTGTTCGACAAAATAGCGCAGTCAACTTAAAACAAGCCACATTTCTGAACTACAATGTATTAACAATATTAACGGGACACCTGAAGTTTATAGGGCTGCATGGTTCTGACCGCTGTGCGGCAATAGAGCAAGAAGCAGAAAACAAGCACAAGTGAACTGAAAACGTACTGTTGTTTTGTTGTCATGCAATAACGCAAACGAAACATTAAAGCATGGCACTCACGTACTCTATGAAAAAAGTCAGGAAAAAAGGCACCTCCTGATTGTGCACTACTACCATCAGGTACTTACGAAACCAAATAATTCCGAGAATGTAAACATGCGATATTGCTGCATACCGTATGAGCATTATTCATTCTGGTGGCTTCCCACTGGTTATCGCCTTTATGCTTCAACACAGAAACGCTTCCATCTGACGAACCACAAGCGAGCATGAGGCCAAGCTCGTGTGGCGCCCAGCAAACAGAGTTAACTGCAATAAAAAACGGACATATGAATTAGGTTCATTGTAACCTCATGCAGCGTCAACGCCTGTTAATCAATTGCAGTTAACTGCAAAAATCGAAGTTGCAAATTCGACAAGGCGTTGCAAATGCTTATGCTAAACTCCTGATATAATTTAACGTAAAAGTGTTGCTCGTTCAACATGCATTTAGCTCTGAGCTGTTAAGATCAAGAATGTCCACATTTTTTATCTGAGCATAAACGACACCCCACATACATTTTCGTTTTATTCAAATTGTGCAAAAATAATCGCCCACGTAAAACTTCATTCAAAGCACGGTTTATCATTTGGGGACACGTGAATAGGGTATGAACTTAGCAAGCACCCAAAATCGAATTGAATCGTTTTGAATGATTTTCTTTGGATCTGAGGCCTAAGCCTTAAACGGTGGAAGCTTGGCTTGCAATCTTCTTTCAATCTTTTGCGAGACAATATATGGTCTCGCAATTAAGAGTGCAATATCCCGCAAAGTGCAAACTAAATCAGGCGCACAATTGAAGCGTATCTTAAACCAAACAACTCGGGTTGAATGGAAATCCAACGGCAGCAAACAACGCATCTCGCTTTCATTTTATGAAACGTTCGCAGGCAGTCCAAACTCTTAATGTGCAGTTTGTGAAAATGCGGACAAGTGACGGCACTTCAGGGATGCAATGGACTTTCCGATGTTTGCACTTGCGGCACGTTTCGCCAAGAAAATGTGGAGTGCTTTTCTTTTCACGTTTGAGCTCCTTTCAGATGAAAGAGAACAAGCCTACAGTTCACATTCACATCAGAACATACAAATTTCAGTAAATGATGGAGTAAAGCTTATCACACCTGAGGAATCGTGATCCGCGTATTCATAAATTTTTGTCCACTGCCCATCTTGTTCTTTCCAAATGATCACTTTTTTGTCATAGGAGCAAGAAGCTAGCAGTCTGTCGTATTTTGGGTGAGCCCAAGCAACTTGCCAGACAGGGCCTTCATGCCTATAACAGATACATTTTGTTAAGAAAGATTGATTTTAAATCGACAAAAAGTTTTCCGTGACTTTCCATATCTTTTTCTACTTTGTCAGAATCTTACCGTCTTGGGTTATATTACCAACCTCGTAATGCTAGAGATCTTTTAAAATCTGAATGACGCACATTAAATAAAAGTACTATTCTACAACCTTGGGGGCAATATGTTGAAAACCACTCGAATGCTTTACCACAACCTACAGCAGAACCCCAAAGAGTTTCAAGTGAGGAACTTCTGCGAGAACACCGAATCGCCAACGAAAATTCATCGCATGAAGCAAGAAACTTCCCCATCTAAACATAACTCATTCTTAACGCAATGAAGTTATTGCTAGTTTTGCGAGAATGTTTTTCCACGACGGTACAAACACCGATTTTAATCCACGACAGAACTTTGATCCACTAATTCTGTAAACTAACTCACGATAACGAAACAGTTGGCATTTTTTGCCGTTCGGTGATTCACGACGCCCAGCTAGTGCATTGGCAAGATGTTTCTTATACGGCATAATTGAACTACGAGACTTGCACGGCAATGTTACCATTACAGCCCACCAGAGTTGGATAAATTGTAACTGAATGTAAATAAGTACAGTATTATATGTACGTGTAAATATAATTGTAATGGAGACTTTCAGTATTTGTGCCACTATAATTTGCTAGCCTAATTACAACTACTTTTTGCTTCAAACAAACTCACAGAGCTGGAACAAATGCATAAATAAAACCAGTGAAAGACTCGCCGTGTAACCTGCTGCAGTTTTGCTGAGTCAGTGGCGAAATATCCCAGATGCGCGGTGCGTGTAATTTGGATGGGGCATAAGCAAGGCCTCCGAGTGAGAGAACCTCTCCAGAGAGCTGTAGGAGGCCTTGGTATGCCGTGCTACCACGCTTTACGCAGGATAGACAAATATGCGCTGTGCGCAAAGCAGAAGTTTTCCTCTTTATTCCTAGTGTAGGGTACTCCTCGGTGTAGACGGCACCCCAAATACAGAGCTGATATTGTGTACAATTCCCAGGGTGCCCTTCCAATTGAGGGGTCAACATACGCTTGTTTTTGCAGCTTTGCTGGTGTTTTTAATGTTTAACTATTTAAAATGCACCTGATTCATTATTTGATGGCTACAAAACTTTTAACATCATTAAAGACCGTATCTTTCCACAAATAATTAACTGTTTTAATTGGAAAGCATCAAAGTATTTTGAAAAGGAATTACATTTAATATATTACAATGTAATTGTGTCAATTTATGATTGCGGTTTATAATTAATTACAATTTAGGAGCAGTTGCAATTTGATGCTTTAAACACAGACTAATTGCAATGTAATTGAAAAAATTGACATGACTGCAGTCATGTAATTGATCCAACTCTGCAGCAAAACAATCAGTATCCCAGCATCCTAAACTCATTGAAATGATGCGACGATTTTTCGCTGTTATTTAATATGCCCATCCGCTATCGTCGTACCGAAGACATCGCATTTCTGCCCAATAACGTAGCTCTAGAACAGCGGTTCTCCACCAGGGGTACATGAACCCCTAGGGGTACAAAACGTAATCTACTTTTATAGTTCTAAAATATAAAGGTTCTATTAAACATTCAGTGAATTTTGTTATTTTACTCAGCTTTTTTGTCATACGAAATTTAAGGGTACATGCTGATCTGTCGATTTGCTGAAGGGGTACATGGTCAGAAAAGGTTGGGAAAAACTGCGCTAGAATTTCGCTCCCCACACAACACATCTCTGCTTGAATCACAAAGCCTGACGTGCAGCACGACAAAATAGTTGGTCGACATCGACAACTATTTCACGACAAAAGTACTCAGAAAAATTCTTGAATGTTTTTGCGTCAGGCGCAGTGGCGCCTGAGATTTTCTCCCCAGATCTGGGGTTCTAAGGGTTTTGATGCCTTTCTGGGGTTTTTCCTCTAAAGATCTGAGGTTTTTATGATTTCATTACGTAGCGGTAATTCAAGATAAGGTATGATTGATTAAACTTTTTATTTTGTAGCCACATCTTTATCTTGTTTTATCTAGGATAAGCGGATTGACATTCAGGGTTTTACGCATTTTACAGCTGCGCACTTTGTTGCAAAGTGTAACGCCGTGGATTCGCAAAAATCACATCACTGCTACATGTATTTGAGATAACACTCTTTCAGTCACCTACTCATTACCCAAAATTAATCACCACAGGTGAGGATCGGAACAAAGACCTATTTAAAAACTGACAGCTTTGCGGTATTTGAAAACCCCGTTTTGTGACCACACGTTTGTGTAGGCGCTGTTAGTTTCTCAACGCAGACTCCCAGGTGGTGATCGGTCGACAGTTCTGCATCGATTTTCACATGAATGTCCAACACTGAGAATATGTAGGCAGAAAATATGCAGAAATCAATGAGTGACTGTTGACCCAACGGATCTCTTCACCAGGTGTACTTGTGCACATCTTTGTGTCAGAAGAAAGTGTTTCTGATGCACAGTACGTTGTTACAGCACAGTTGAAGCAGGACCCTTCCGTTATCAAACTGTATATGTCAGCATCACTATGTTGACCAATCACAACCTTCCAAACCCAAGCATCGTTCCTGACGTGTGCAATTAAATCTCCCAAAAGAATTGTGGATTCGTTTGCTTTTACCTTCGCGGGGTATCGCTGGTTTCTTCCACGAACTCTAGGGAGAGTGAGTTTGGGGTGTATACCTGTATCAAACACTGGGAGAGGGACGAATTGAAAACTCCAGAATAAGTTACATAGTATGGAAAGCAGAAAATATTTGATGCACGTTAAAGCTAACAAACCTATGTTCACGAATCAACAAATCCAGTGACTCCATAACTAACTTACCTTTATAGAGATTAAATTGTAAAGTCACAAGTACACATAACCATGCTGGAAACCAAACGTGCAACCCATTCAGTACATGAACTTCACACTACTAGCATAGGCACAAAAATCACTTACAAATTGCCTCCTATCAAGAACAATTCTGGTCATGGTGTAGAATTTCATGTCACAAAGAGACATTGACATGTTGTTTTTTTGCAAAGAGATAAACACACACACGTTGCATAAAATACCCCTGTAACGAAGCAAGAAGTCGTTGAGTTCCATTCTTGACTTCAAAGATTTTTACAGTGCGGTCTGAAGAACAAGTTGCCAGATGAAGACCATAATAGTCCATTTGAGCATCATGCTGAAAGAGTGTAGCAAACAAGATTCAATTGCCAGCTCACCAACTCTGGGCTCTTTAATCACTTGCAGAAGTCTTAACAATTGACAGTATTAGTTTCTACTCAATCAATAAATTGAACGAACTGACTGCTAAAGTATTTTCCCAAAACAACTATGTTCAATGCTTTAAACTTCTGCTATGCTAACTGAAGAAGCAACAGGCACAGCAATAATATGGGTATTTCTATTCAAAAGGGAATCATCATTTAAGTAACCTAAGAAGTACAGGGTGACCCAAAAAGATGCGTACCCATATTTTGTTCGATAAAAAAACCATTTTTTAACGAATGTCTTTTCTGTTGCAGGACGTGATAGGTGAATCTATGGGTGATCGTTTGCAGCTATAGTTGCCCCAAAAATGTCTTGGACAAATCAGCAGAAGATATTCTCCCTGGAGACCTATTTTGCAACAAAATCATACCAGAGTGTACAGATTCAGTTTCGAAAACGTTTCCATTGTCGCAACTTTCCACCAAAA
>Ga0210059_1010336_pt1 | contig 14435 bp, 7 predicted proteins | sample Ectturendosymbi2_FD_188042 | JGI IMG/M metagenome (GOLD analysis project Ga0210059, IMG submission 188042) | Ecteinascidia turbinata endosymbiont from Florida, USA - Sample 2 (SPAdes) (version 2) | ecosystem: Host-associated > Tunicates > Ascidians > Unclassified | place: Key West, Florida... | reverse complement strand
AGAAGAAATGAGTTCCATCTGTTAGACTCGGCTGCCTATTTCATGGATAATTTGGACAGAATTGTCAGCCCAAATTATCTCCCTACTTTGCAGGTTTGTTTGTATGAGGAGTCGTCCATATACGACGTCACATCTTTTAGACATTTGAGGGGGGAGGATTTTAGTTTTTGAAACGTTTTGTGGCGAGCTGCGTGGGCGGGGTAACAAATGTCGTGACGTCACAAAGTTTTTCAGTTAAAGTTCATGGAAATGTCTGCCTTAAAATTTCATCGGTTTGCGAAATATCATTTAAAAATGTTGATAGAACTGTTTCATATTCTACCTGAAATGATCACCAAATCACGGTATTTACTTAGTATTGATGATGAATCTATTTGCAGCTACTCCCCTGCAACCTGTACATTCATCTGCTCCTACTCTCGGCAGGCGCGTAGCCGGGGGAAGGGCAGTGGGGGCAATTTCCCCCCCAATTCCGAAAGTAGCACCAAAATTGTTCAATTTAATCAAGCTTTTCGTGTGTAAGCCAAAGAAATGCGTCCGTGCAAATTAACGAAACTGCTGGGAACTTATCCTACTTCAGCTTTTAGTCGAACCTGATCAAAACAGTATGGTTTACAATTGATCAAACGTTGTGTATAATGTAAATGCTGGAGAATTCATGTCGTGGCTGATCTTTACCTGAGGTTTAAGCTCCGTGTGGAAGTTGGTGATTATGAAATACAAACTTGTATATACGCGCTTGTAATCACTAACCGAAAGTGAACAAAGAGCAACACTTTTCGCAGATGTTTCTGGCGCACCAGGTTCCTGTATCCCACCTAATGGTGATGTAAACTGTATTTCAAGACCATCGCAAATTCCTCTCCGATAAATCTGGCGTGCTACAAATACTGTATAACTTACTGTCATCTGCAGCATCAGCTGCAGCCTTAAATCAACGTCGTAGATTTTGTTTTTGTACAATTTCAAAACTAAATGCGTGAATATTGCGGTTATATACGTTTTGTATGTCTTGAAGCTCAAACTTTGGCTTTAGAAGCAATCCAGTTTCAAAGTCTTTTTTATTACACAATTAGGCCATAGTGGACACTGTTTAGCAACAGTAGCATTCATTCTAGATATTTATTAGTGATGAGTAAACATGTAGTATTACGGTTCAATCACAGTTACTTGGAGAACGTTTTTCAATGATTTCACATTACCTGCCGACGAGTAAAAAAAAACAGTTTTGTCAAGTAATCAGAGCCCGACCAGTATATAGTCTGAAAGTGTTTCAACATTCATCTGATGTTAATTGCCACCCTATCCTGCACTAAATTTGAGATAATTCAGCTGCAACGGAAGAGTCAGCAGCAAAATCTAACATAAGTAGGAAGATGCTTTTCATTTTGTGCGGGCATTGAGACTGACATTACTGATAGACTACTTGCAACCTGACTTCTCGATAAAGCGGATGTGACTACAATGAAACTGAATTGAAATTTTTCCCAGTCGATTGGATTTTGTAATTTAAACACTAATGGATTTAAAAAAGACTTCAACCACTTACGCTGGAGTAGCTAGATCAGCGGTTCCCAAGCTTTTTCGAGCGCGATCCAAACCTGAGTTTGGTAAACACCTCGCGATCCAAGCCTCAAACAACGTATGAAAAATATAATGATTGTATAGATGATTTTTGGCAGTAAGTTGCAAAATTCGTTTTCATTGTCAGCAATCTACTCTTTTCTCAGGCCTATGCTACGGACAAACACAGACAAGCAGTGGTAACGTTGAAAATACACAACCCCGGTTTGGATCGCCTCTACGCTGTCCATTTTTGACCCTTCTCCACCCTTGTTTGGATTTCTTTCATATGACTCAACTAATAAACGTTTTTATTGTTTCATATGACTCAACTAATAAACAGAAGCAAAGAGACATCGCAATAAGTAAACCAATTGTCAGTGAACATCAGAGTAAATAAAAATACAATGGCACAATAGCTGATCAATGTAAACAAATAGTGCCAGTGTGTCATATGCAGGTAGGGTTGGTGAAGGACCATGGCAGTCATTTAGTCAACCAACCCCGTTTAGCACTTTTGAAAAGTGTTGAAAAACAACAGTTGGACATCAAATAAGCAAAGCTTGGAAAACAAACAAACACAGAACATGGTGAAGCAAAGTTACAGTTGAAAGCACATGCATATATACACAAATGAGTGAGTCATACTTATTTGAGAAACTTGTTGCGGTTAAAAATATATTTTAACAAAGAATAAAAAGTTAAAAAATAATCGATCAGGTAAAAAAGAAAAAACAAAACAAAAAAACTATGGAGTGTACTTTCATGCCGAAAAAATGTGATGTGCACAGGGAAGAACAAGAGACAAAAAAGTAAATATACATAAAAAACAAACAAGATTACAAATTATTGTAACTCAAATCATTTCGTTCTGGATAAGTGAAATGCTACTAAAGTTCATAATTTTGTATCTTTTTCATGCACAAACTGTTTCTTAAGTTTCCATTTGAAGGTAAAAGTGGCAAAGATTTAATGCAGTCTGGCATCGAAGACCACACTTTTAGGCCAACAGATGAAATGGAACATTTTCCTGAGTAAGAGTTAACTCTAGGAAAAAACATTTTGTTAGAAGTTGATAGTCCTGTGGAGTAAGAATAGCATAAATTGAGCTGATTGCAATAAAATAGGCCTAGTCATCAAAATGGTTTGGAAGCAGTTTGTTGTGATAAGAGTGCATGAATTTGCCTATTGATAAGGTATGGTTTGGGAAGGCATAAGATGCTCAAGTGATGGAAAGATTCTTCTAGACATTCCGTGTTAGTTAGTCTTATTAGTTTTATAGCTTTATTTTGGGCCTAATGAGCGGCTGGATGGTTGTGTTTGAAGCACGTCCCCAATTGACGATTGAGTAATTAAGGTAGGGATGTAGGCCTATTAATGAGTTATAGACAACTTTCAATACTTATTGTGTTGTGTAATGTTAAAGTTTGGATAGAACTCCACAAGCTCTTGATAGTTGAGTTTTCACCTTCTGTGCATAAGGTTTTCAGCTTAGCTTATTGTCAAGAACAACACCTAGTTTTTTTAGGTTATGTTTGGGGGAAATGCTATGTGTTTTTGAGAATTTAATAACGTGAAGTTAGCCTTATTGTAGTTAAGAGAAAGTTTGTTGGTAGCCAGCGGTCAGTTTTACATAGTTCAAGGTTGACATTTGTCTTAAGAACATTAAAACAAGAGATTGACATGTGAAGATTAATATCATGAGCAAATAAAGTAGTATGAAAAGAGGAAGCTTTTGTGATATCATTAATGTAAATAAAGAAAAGTAAAGGCGAAATGACACTACCTTGAGGGATTCCGCAAGATATCCTTTTGTATGAAGATTTAAATGCCCCTATTTTGGTGCACTGCATTCTTTTATGTAAAAAATTTGAGAATAGTTTATGAAAAGACCTCTTATACCATAGTGATAAAGTTTATCAAGTAAAATTTCATGGTCACAGAAGTCAAATGCTTTTGATAGGTCTCGAAATAAGGAGTATGTTATTAATTTATCATAATTATTTTGATAATTGATAATTATCTTTGATAATTATGAAAGTTTTTGAGCAGTTCATCATAAATAGTTGTAATGGTTAGTTCCGTTGAGTGCTTTCTCTTCTGTTGAGTGATATTCTCTTTTCTCTAAACAAGATTTATGGGCCTATACACTTCGTGGCTTAAACGCTTAGTCGGTTCATGTGTCCTCTTCTACGTTTTTATTTAAAACCTTTCATGAAAATATTGCGCGTCATTTCAATATTCCAAAGCTTTCATAACTATGTGACGTCATGTTTTGAAACTGGTAATTTTTTAATTTCTATTAGTCGGAATGAAACGCGTTAATATTTTGGAACGCACAGGAACTCTTTTCATACAGAGCAGGGGTTCTCAACCTTTTCAAGCATGCCGAGTTCCAATTAATGAACAAACACAGGGTCCGTGGCCCACAGACAGTACCACTTCTTCAATGCGACAACTGTTGCAAATGCACAGAGCAGAAACAACGTGCGCTACAATCAATGCGAAGGCTAAGCCTGTTGTTAGAAAGCATAGATATTCGAGGCTCAATACATGATAATGCACAGGTCAAGTCATCTTCCACAGAAGCTTGCTTTTATATTTCGTTTTCATGGCAACAAGAGCCGCCTGTCTGCCTCGAAATGCTTTCAATGACTCACAACTGTAGTAATTTCTAACACAATGACGGAAGAGAAGGTATTATGACGTTTGGTTGTAGCGCAAGAGCTCCCTGCATTTTCGATTAAACGGTTCAACCTGAAAAACGCACTCAATTTCAGTAATACCAAGCCGTGACCTGTCAAAACTTCTTCCGTGGCCCACAGGTTGAGAAATTCTGTGTTATAGCATTAACTTATCCTACAGTAGCTCTTTCACCTCCTGTCACCTGATCAAGTGAAATCAACAGGAGGATTTCCCCGCGCCCGGAATTTCTTGAACGGCTCTCTCTGCATGGATGTGAAACCTGCCCTGACTTGTACGTGGCTGGCGATCAATTTCGCCAGGTTCATCCATTTTAGTTTATTCATTCAGTTTAGCAGACCATTCATCTTCAAACCCACTTTTCCTCTCAGGAGGGTCGCGGGTCAGCAGCCCAAGGAGGACGGAAAACTTCATAGTTTTCAGTAATATCTGTTAGTTCTGCTGGCTCTCCATCAAGATGGGAACAAGCAAGGTCGGAGATGTAATCACACCACCTGGTCTTTGGACGACCTCTAGGCCGTTTTCCCGTGGATGTAGGCGACAGGACTTGCCTCGCCCATCTTTCCTCCTGGGGCATTCCACTATGGTAAATTTTAACTCGTAAAATCCCATAACACGGGCAAATGTTTTGAGAAATTTGTGAATATCCAAGTCCTCTGAAATTTCGAGCACATTCATTTCTTTCGACTGATTGCCACATCTTTATGGCGATGGCTTACGCGAGGGCGTGAACACCTGTCAACCAGGGCCGGATTAACGACTGGGCAAACCGGGCAAATGCCCGGGGCCTCGCGCTTTTGGGGGCCTCGCGCTTGAAAATCAAAACACTCCTTTACTGGTTTTTCATATTTTTAGGCTGTTCACCTCACTTCAAAATTGTAGAGTTTCTTGATATAGATTAAGGAAAGTGACAACTTTGTCGTTTATTGTTTTTGAGTGACGTATAAGAATTGAACCAAACAGCACGACGCTTTATGACCCAAGAATTGGATCGAAACCAGTGCATCCATGGGCGTACGCAGAACTTTTTCCAGGGGGGGCAACGTCGAAGTTTCGCTTATCCTTTTCAGGTTGCTGACGATGCAATGCAAATGGACGTTCACAAAACGCTTTACCCTTTCTATAGTTTCTACCCCATTAGTATGTGCTGCTTGAACTGAACCTCAATTCTCAATTTCTTGTCTGAAATGTTTTCTACACTTCGGCTATCAGAAATGCTTTTCCTTTCCATAAACTGCCTAATGTCCGTTTTTCCAAGCCCTTTCTACAAATAACTCATAATTTAAGAATAATCAACGCCCAGGACAACATTAGCTGTGAAAAACAAGAAAGTTAGACTCTCTCGCAAAACTGTTTCAAGCAATGAGATATGCTGACAAGACTATCGCACAATTTACTAAAGTTAGAACACCACGCAGGCTTAAAGAAACGAGCAGATGCATTACGAAAACTCGTCACAGCAAACATAGCTTTGCACTTAATGCTCACTAAGAAGTCAGAACTAAGCCTTAACCATAAAGACGTATTCACACAAGTCTGCACAGATGTATTCTAACAAGCCACATATTTTTATACTGTGTGAAAAGAAGCCTGCATAAAAGTCGTTTGATTTAAGTTATTCATTCGGGCACGTCGATCACAGTCTCACACTAACAATGGATTTTTCAAACTTGTGGAAACACAGCTACAGATTTATTCATGCTTCTTTTCACACGGTATAAAACTATACGTGGCTTACCGCTATCAGCAGTGTCACTGTCTCGCTGCATTACCTGCCAAGATGTCTGTGTTACATGCAGGGTTCCAATTCAGTACTTTAAAATAAATCCAGATTGCACACCACAAAAAGCAATATTCATACTATAAAAACCCACAAAGCTAGTGTTACGATTCTACGAACAAAAACATATGAGTGCGCTTATTTGAATTGAAACGATAATCGAATACTGATTTAATTATAGTTCCTCTTCCAATACACAGAAGAGATATAAGGTCGATAGCTCTGGCCCCCCCAATGGTTTAATCGGCTTAGATCGCAACTATTAGTGCTCTTCTACAGATCCTGAAAATTTTTAGTTGGCGCATGCAGGAAGTGAAAAAATCGCTAAACCAGGATTTGAGAGCCGACTCATTGTGGGGTATGAACTCCAGGAAAATAGAATCCAATCCCGGGTATTTTCCTGGCTCTAGGTGCTTGAGGGCGTTAGCAAGCTCCTCTGGCGTGAAGGGGCCAGAAATGACATCTTCCTCAGATGTTGGGCCCAGGGGCGTAGCGAGGGGGCACAATTACCCGGGCGCCGAATCATTATGGGGGCTCCAAATCACTACGGGGCCGCCAAATGACTGCGGGTGGCGCCGAAAAGTCCTAACAATGCCACATGTACATTCTTCAATGCAGCAAGTTAGCTTGCGAAAGATCTCAGGTTCGAACATGGGGACGCCAAACTTGCTTCTTGCCCCGTGCGCCATCTAACCTTGTTACGCCCCAGGTTGGGACCTTCCATAGGTCGGACAGCTGCTTGTTGATGAGCTTAGTGGACTCGCTGACCCCGTCTTGTGTCTCCTGTTCTTCACCAGTTGTGAGGCGATGGAGTTTGCTGAGAGGGGGCACAGGTGGGAGGGGTGTTCGGACATGCCAGTAAATTTATTGATGTTGCTCCATGCCTTGAGGCTAGAGTGCGAGAAGTAGATGGAATTGACAGCTTCTTCCCATTGCTCCTCTTTTCTGGTCGAGCCGTGAAAGTAGAGACGAGGCAGCTCTGTCAGAGTCAGTCCCCACTGGGGCTCAGACGAAGGAGCGATAGAGGGTCTCGCACTCTTTGTCCCAGCATGGCACATAGGTCTTGCTACAGCCACGTGAGATGAATTGTTTAACCGTAAATAGCACCCTGACCTGACGAAACAATAATGAATAGTAGACCTGGACTAGAATCACACCTCAGCTTCAATTCACGTCACAGTTTTCTGAACCTCATTAGCAAAGCAAGTAAGCTACACACTTAATGACGCAAAAGTACATAGGTAGCCATTATGAACAGTTCCAGTTCATTGTTTATCTCTTGCAACACAGCAGCATGACATGAGCTTTCGTTTGTGAGAAAACAATCAAGGTAAGCCATTGCGAATGTATTAGCATTGTTACACATAAAAGATTTCACAGTGTCAATGGTGCCCTTAGCCCAAGAGTGTCCAAACAATGGCCCACGGCTTTAGTTTCCTTAGATTGTATTGTATACGGTCCGCCGCGGCCTGACTTACGCTTCTGTGTCGGAACGACGACGGTTTCTATCTACGTACGGCGTTTCTCGTTGTGTTTCGACGCGCTGTGAGCGCATATGAGCAGGAAAGCCGTCGAAAAGAAATGTTTTTGCTTCAAACCCTGAGCAAAATATCCGGAATAGTTTTATGGTTAAATATGTCGTAAGGGATTATTGGATCGCGGGCGCCTTCACGTGATCAAAATCTTTGGAATAAGTTTGGTTTGGACATCCTTGACTCAAGCAACATTGCAAACTAAAAGTTAACTATTTGTTGCTGAATGCAAAATTTAACGGATATAGCTCATCTAAATATTATGTGGCAAGATTTAAGAGGACGAACAAAAATCGGGCAGGATGGAGGACAAACGCTTAGAATGCCGGACAATCCAACGTACAGCAGGATAAATGGCCACCCAAGTAACAACACAATTATTTCTTCCTGCTTTCCTTACTTGGTCAGACCGTATTTTACACATGTCATTGGTTGGTTCATACAACGTGAGGATTATTGCATTGTCGCCGACAAGCCTCGAATAGTTTCTGCCGTCATAATGGAATCGGTAGTTCAAATCTAGCACCAGTTACAGCGTTTACTTCCGCGTTGGATGCGAAAAGTCATTTGCCTTAAAATTTATGCTCTTCTCGCGTCGCTGAGCAAGTTTTTATAAAGTTAACACCAATGTTGGAAATGGTTGTTGAAAAGATGTAGCAAGAAATTGACTGAGCCATGAGAGGTGCTTTGATGATTTTTTATTATTTTGAATTACTGCGCGATTAGGAATTCCCCAAGAGTCATGTTGGGGGAGGTTTGAGCCCCTATGGAGCCAACTACTGCTATCAGCAATGGTGGATATTTTTCATATCAGTTGCAATGCCAATGCTATGAACAATTTTTTATGTGCCTGTGTGCTGGACCTGTGTTTGAGCAAGACGAGGTCCACTGACCTGTGAGTCTGGGAGTGAATAGATAGGGCGTTTATGAAATAATAAGTAGCTGTTATGTAATAATATAAGAAATAATGCAGTTACAATGTGGGGTAACCCCCTTCTGCAGGGAGGAATGTTGCAGATCACTGTTGAGCTCAGTCACTGATAGAGGAATGTTTTCACGAATGGAAATGGATGCTTGTGGCCACACGATAATTAGCCCGAGGGCCGTTTGACCCCTGACCCAGACAGTTTGCGGCCGCCAGGTTTGTCAACGACAAGAATTTATGAAACAAGGAAGGTTCATGAAGTATGTGCGCGTTTACAGGCTTTCATTGAAATTAGTTTTCGATTACCGTTTGAAATGCTCGAAAATGCATTTGCGCGTTTTGTGATTGACCGGTCTCTGGGGTCAGTTCTCACTTCTAACCCACACACGAGTGAAGGACAGCTGGTGAGCAGTGGATACTTCGAATAGCTTTCCAAGTTAACAGCAGTGTAGTTTACCACAACACTGCTGAAAAAATCAGAAATATTGCTGACCTAATAGAAAGCATCGTTTACGTACCGTGTTAATCACAGTGAACGCTTAGAATGTGGAATTTTACTGCATTTATAGATTACTGTTTCATTGCATGAAAGGGCAAATCTATAAATGAACCGAACATTTGAATAAAAATCTGCTTTAGTACAAAATTATAGATGAATATCATCCAAATCAGTGAAAGCCATCTTAATTTACAATGTGGGGAAACATGCAAATGACAGTTTCGCTAAAGATGAAAACAAGTGAAAATCCCGGTGAATGGAGCCTCTTAACTACACTCCTCAATCAACATTAAAAACGTGTTACACTATTCAATGCTTTTCCGACATTTGAAAAGCAAAAAAGTTTATGCTATGGCGTTTTAAACATGTTGATGAATGGTGCTGGTCATGGCAGGTTGCATGGCTAAAAATGCGGATCATATTGTAGGAAATACTTGGATAAAGATAAAATACAGGATCATTGTTAAAAATACGATTAGAAAAACGCTTTTCACATCAAACTAAATTATAATTTATCAAGTAACTCTGCACAATGATGTCTTTGACAGCCGCAAAGACAAACTTTATGTTGTCAGTGTCAGTGGCACACGTGTAGTGAACGTACATGGTCCGCTTCGTGTGCTTCAAACGGTCGAATGACTTGGTGTATTTGTTCAAAATAAATTCTTTTGCTGCAGATGAGTTTTTCACAGGTCCTTCGAATTCAGGAAAATGCTGGGAAAGTGAAGAATGCTGGATCTTTTCCTCCAGAATGTCTGTCTTATTAAGGAACAAAATAACGGACGTGTTGCGAAACCACTTGCTGTTGACTATTGTTTTAAACAAAGCGCAGCTTTCGCGGAGTCTGTTTATTTGGATCGCGGATGCGTCGGACTTGCATGGCCGCTCGGTGGCAGCAGAACTGCGGTCGTCTCCTGAATGGAAACTTGCAGATGGATGCGGCAGTGCTGTGAGCTTCGAAGGCAGAGGACGAAGGGGTCTGTGCTCTGTGGTCCGCTGATTATACAGCGAACTGTAACCTTTGCGGTTGTGTTTAGTTTTGTCCAGTGAATCGGATGATCGGAGCGATTTTGACGAAAGCTGACTGGAGTTTGCTCTGAGCATCGGTCGATCTCTGTGTGTAGGTGTTGATTCTAACCTGATGCTGTTCAAACTGTTCCGCAATTCTTGGCTGATCTCTTCCTCCGGAATGGTTTGATCGTATCTGGAAAAATGCTTTACGTTTTCATCAAAATTCGGCAAAAACAACGGTATAATAGTTTTTTTGTTATAACGTCACAATTACGTAGCACAGGTCACCTGCCTCATATCAATCAAAGTTTAGCGATGACCTCACCGGCTACGGCTGATGGTTTCTGTTTATGTTACAAAGTTTACAAAATTCTTGTTGCACAAAAATTTTAATAATAAAAAAACCTTAGACTTATTGCATGGTTTACACTAAATTTTGTGGGTATTTGCCTCGGTCGTGTATGTATCTGACATACAGACTTTTCGTTTCCATTTACAATAAGAACTCCGTTTGAAAGTGACGTAGCAGCGAGTGAAGAAGAAACGTTTGTTCATGCGTGACGGCGTGACGCGACCTCGATACTTTACTGAACACAGTTTAAACCTAGACAGTAGCACATTGCTGCTAAGTCAACCAATGCTTTTGTCCGAATAGCTTTGCAAACAATTCAACAATGATCAATTCTGTGAGTAGCCAAAAGGTGATGGGCCTTCGAAAGGAGAGTACCAATTAGACAAGCGTTCTTTTTTAACTTTTCGATTTTCAACAGCTTGCTCAAACTCAGTATATGGACAAATCTGCTGATAATGACAAATTTCATAGGTGTAAGCACTGGAGGACAAAGCATATCACACAGTTTTGAGCAAATAATCCGACTGAAATATTGGAATGCTGAAAGCGATATTCTTTCTTTTTGCAATGTTGTAAAAACTTGAGTAAAGGACTTGTTTTTGTTGTTTCGACATTTGTACAAAAAAGTAGTTAAAATTCGCAGCTCCCGGCAACTTTGAAAGTTCATCCATCATTCAGAATTTGCGTGAGGAGAAAAGAAAGGAAAGAAATGCGTTTCTAAGCTCTTCCATCGAATTTCAAAACGTGGTCTCAATTTTAAACCTGCAGAACAGCGTCGTACCTAACGATTCGACACAAACGTTTTTGCCTGTAAAGATGATTGCGGGAAGTTCAGTGCAGACTTAAAAGTGAATTAGAAACCTGCATGTTTTGCAGAGTTTGAGCGGAATCCGCTGATTTTTGTTCAAGGGTGTGAACTTTTCCCTCCCGGGTTTTAACTGATCATGAAGTCCTGATGAGAAATGAATGAAAGCAAAAAATCTTATTTCGGGTAATTGACGTCACATTAGCAATTTCATTGCAATAAACTTTCTGCGATATGCTGAATAACATCCCGAATACTTGTCGAATATGCAGGAGAGTTTTTACAAAACGTGATGGCAAATGCTGATTCCATCACAGAAACGCACGTTGAACTACCACCAAGCAACTCACTCGCTTAATGCTGCTAAGAATATTATAGACGTGACATTTTCAAAGCAGTGAATCCACTTCCTTCGTTCAGTCTTCTGGCCACCAACGTCAACGATTCCAAAAATGAAACCATCGATATCAAAAAGGTATTCAGTTATTCCTGATGTTGGCAAACGAGCTCGAAGGATATCCTAAAGGTAATGCAGCAGCAATATCAACACCAAGCGAGCAGCAAAAACTTGATCACTTGCAAATCAACGTTAACTAAATGGAGCCGTCCATTAGCGACATCGTCTTATTTTTGTAAAACTTGTGTCCTTCCATTTTGTCACAATATCCAAAACTTGCCCGAATTTCCGATAACTCAATGAATTATAAAGTAACAACTCGAATAGAAAGTCGCAATCATCACAAAAATAGGTGACACAAAAAGTCAGACCACCAGTGGTCCACCTGGAACTTCTAGTGGTCCACAGAGAGTTCCATAAATATTTGATAAAACGTTCACTGACTTATGTGCAATACAGGTTCGACAAGTTGTTCTTGAGGTGTCAGTGTAGCAAAGTGGTGCATCAGATATTTTGTTGAAAAGATGGACCAAAAAGGTTGAGAACCACTGATGTACACGAATGATATCGTTTTCGCTCCAATAAGAGAATGCGCAGTAAAAATGCATTTCTGACCTTGGGAAGGTAAGGTGCGAGTATTTCGTAATGTTGTGCTGGTACAAAAATGAAAGCTGAGTCTACAAATGCTTCTTGCTTAACATTTGGTTCATAAAAATAACGCCTTCCTTAAATCTGAACACAATCATTAAGAAAAAAGCGCCAGAAAAATGCACATTTTATGGATGATGCTGTAAGTATTAAATATTCAAATGTTGAGACTCGTTTGTTGTTTGCCCCCCATATCAAAATTTCTGACTACGCGCCTGAGTCTGGGGATATTTGCAATTTCCATGTTTTACGTTGAATCGAGATTGCATCTGCAGCAAACAAAACAAGACATATACAAAGACAAAGGCATAACGGCGCAACAGTTAAAAAAAACGATTTTTGCAGCACGTTAAGGTGATTTACTCACATGTTGCACTAATGAAGCCACGGACAAACAAAGACGTTCTTGTGAAAAGGGCAGACTAAGCTTTTCAGCCGTGCAAAGCAATCAGTCTATATATGTAGAACCGATAGGCAGGTAGGAATTATTTCAACACTTAGACAGCCTCTGCAGCTGACACTGTACCCAACGTATTGATCACACATCCCTGGGGTGTGTGTAGTGTGGTCCACTGATGACTGGCCAACTCAGTGGCCTTAAATCTTGGCCTGGCTCACTTTGGAATAGTGATCATCCTTTTTGTAGAGGTTCTGACAGACACAGACACACGTTACTCTGATAATTTTAACAATATCAGCGCAAATCCGTTATAATTTTCAACCAAAGCGGCATGCGATAGCGGAATTCGCTGATGTGTCAAATTAGTTTATGTGCTGTGCTGTAGTAATTCACAACTGCACAGTATTTCCAGAGAGCGAAACTTACAAAGAACCTTCAACTCGAAAACTTTTGATGTTAATCAAGAGAACCTGACAGACCTTGCTTATTGTCGAACGTAGGTAAAATATTTTGCCACAATTGTTGCTTTGCTTGCACCGAACTTTCCATTTTAACCGTTAGAAAATGTGATTGAGATTTGCATAATTTAGTATGTTCTGCTCTATATCGTGGTGCAAAATACATTTCGTTACTTTTAATCCGGCAAATAGCAGGTCTATTTTTATGAAATTGACAAGTTTAAAAGTTTGTTTTAAAAAAAGTCCTAAGCTTATACTTTGGATGAAAGCCACCATTTGCTCATAAAACTTTCTTGCGAAAACGATTGTGGAAATCTCGATGCTATAATTGCAAGATCTGCAGTATGCTTTTTGCAGCCAATATTGACGTTGAGAATGAAACCATCGTTACCGCCAGCATAGCTGCATGTTTTATATTTACACGCTTCTGATGTACACCAGCGCAAGTTCAATCGAAGTCGAGTAGCGACTTTCCTTTAAGATCCCGACTCCCGAAGTAGGTCTACAAAACTTGCGAGCATATAAGACGTGGATCTTGTCCGACTCTTGAGCGACTGGTTGACGTATGCAATTGATAACGTAGGCTAGAATTCCCAAACGCGTTTGAAAAATGTTTGGAATTTGTGTCAACGCTATGAAATGTGACTGAGATAGTAGCATTTTTGCACGCTACTTACACGAAGCTTGCTTCCAAAAACGATTAGATATTTCTGAAGTTATTTAGGGCTAACAATATAATTCACAAATATGATAAAGACAATTTTGTAAATTGCGGAAAGATATACATGCCCTTTAAACAAACTTGTATATGTTTGACCCACACAGTCTACACAAAGTGTGAAAATGGTTGTGTATTTACGAAAAAATCGATTATCACCACGGCTCTGTGCTAAACTTAATAAATACTTGATCGCCGCAGCTTAACACAATGGTTGGATATTAGACCTAGTCCAGTGGTTCTCAAAGTATGGGTCGAAATCCAAACAAGGGTGGAGAAGGGTTAAAAATGGACAGCGTAGAGGCGATCCAAACCGGGGTTGTGTATTTTCAACGTTACCACTGCTTGTCTGTGTTTGTCCGTAGCATAGGCCTGAGAAAAAAGTAGATTGCTGACAATGAAAAAGAATTTTGCAACTTACTGCCGAAAATCATCTATACAATCATTATATTTTTCATACGTTGTTTGACGCTTGGATCGCGAGGTGTTCACCAAACTCAGGTTTGGGTCGCGCTCAAAAAAGCTTGCGAACCGCTGATCTAGCCACTCCAGCGTAAGTGGTTGAAGTCTTTTTTAAATCCATTAGTGTTTAAATTACAAAATCCAATCGACTGGGAAAAATTTCAATTCAGTTTCATTGTAGT
>Ga0210059_1010335_pt1 | contig 14435 bp, 6 predicted proteins | sample Ectturendosymbi2_FD_188042 | JGI IMG/M metagenome (GOLD analysis project Ga0210059, IMG submission 188042) | Ecteinascidia turbinata endosymbiont from Florida, USA - Sample 2 (SPAdes) (version 2) | ecosystem: Host-associated > Tunicates > Ascidians > Unclassified | place: Key West, Florida... | reverse complement strand
AAAAAGTGTCTGAAAAAGCTTGTATTTCATCAAAGTACAGTAACTGCATTAGCGCCATCAAGCGTATACTCTATACTACCGCCATGTATACATCCTGGTCTTCTTTCGTGTACTTGCGTTTTCTTTTCTCTTTACTGCGATGCATGTTAAAAACCTAGCGCTTTGCGTGTGGGAGTGAAGACGTTACACAATACAATACATATGCTGTCCACGTCTCAGATGTATAGGAAGATGATCAAAACACTTGCACGCTAAAATTTAATTTTTGTGTCGATGGAAATGTTGGTTGCTGTGAGGTCGACAAACAGAGCTCCGGCCTTCTTTTTAGCTGAAAAGTTATCCTCGATGTCCTGAGTCAGCAGAGTGACTTGGTTTACGGCCGACCTCCCGTGTCGAATACCAGCCTGCTCCCGAGGGAGCAATGGGTCGATGACTGCGTTGACACGAGCGTAGATGAGTCTCTCGAGGATTTGAAAGGGGACAAACAGCAGATGTATGGGACGGTAACTGTTTGGGTCCCCCAGTGGCCTTTCTGGCTTAGGAATCGCAACTATAAGTGCTCTTCTCCCGATCCTTGGAATTTTGAGTTGGCACATGGAGGAACCGAGGAAGTCGCAAAACCAGGATTTGAGAGCCGACCCGGTGTGGAGTTTAAACTCCGGGAAGATAGAATCCAATCCCGGACACTTTCTCGGCTTCAGGCGTCTGAGGACAGCAGCAAGCTCCTCTGGCCTGAAGGGTTCGGAGATACTGTGACCCTCAGATGTTGGGATCTTCCATAGATCGGACAGCTGCTTGTTGACGAGCCTGGTGGACTCGCGGCCCCCAGTCCTGTGTACCCCGTTCTTCACAAGTTGCGAGGCGATGGAGTTTGCTGAGACGGGACACGGGCGAGAGGAGCGTCCAGACCTGCCAGTAAGTTTGTTGATGGTGCTCCACGCCTTGCGGCTAGAGTGCGAGATCGATGGAATTAACAGCTTCCTCCCATCGCATCTGCTTCTTCCGTTCTAGCCGAGACAGTAGGGACGAAGCGGCTCTGTCAGAGTCTGTCCCCACTGGGGATCAGATGAAGGAGCGATAGAGGGTCTTGCACTCTTTGTCCCAGCTTGGCACACAGCTCTTCCGACGGCCACGTGGGATACATTGTTTGGACGCGGATAGCAGGCTCTCGCAAAATTTCTGGTATACCCTCACAATACATAATATATCCGGATGTGGCAATCTCTCAACAGATTCATCTGTGAGAAGGCAAAAGCGCTTCAAACCAGCCTGGCTAAAGTTCCAACGCTTCACCGTATCGCTGTGGGCAGGAACATTGAGTCTTGGTGGCGCTATGAGTGAGGGTCGATGTTGTGACCGCGGGAACTTTCCTAGAACACGTCTGTCCGGCAGTCGGCTGTCTTGACCCATACTCGCGAAGGCCAGGTCCGAGTTGGTGCCGACTTTCCATCGGTGAGAGGAGAAACTGGCTGTTTCCTTTGGGTCATACAACATTACAAGGTTGTTGGACGCTGCCTTGGAGTCCAGGCTCTCACCGTCAAGAGATGTTTTGTTGTAACGCCAGTTGACATATTGGCATAGGTGGCATAGGTGGTGAAACCGGGGGTCCGCATGGGCCTGGCCCCCCACTTTTAAATTTCGAATTTTGCCTAAATAAGTTTGCGTAACACACTTAGTATTGGGTCCATTGTAAATGTAAATTGTTTAAAGAAAAAGATATTGCAAAAATTTCGTCGTATTTTGTCAATATTGTTTGTAATTTGGTAGCGAGTTTGAAAGGATTTCGTGATTGTTGGGCAGGATACACCGTGCACAGTCTGTTACCATGCTATGGCTTGCTTACAGCATTGGTGGTGTTGAACAGTGTTGCCAGATGGTGTAATACAACACAATTTTTTACAAAATTGCAATTTTTGTAAAAAATTGTGCAATTTTACTTGCTTGTGTGCATGGGCGTCGGAAGGATTTTTTCCAGGAGACACTAATGGATTGCTCCGAAAGTTTTTCTAGGGGGGCGACCAGAAGTGGTGAAATTTGTTTTTTTACAATTCGAAACTAGAAAAACAGCCTTTTTTGCTGAAATTTCCAAATTCCTGTGGAGGAAAACGTTCGTGCCCACCATTAAAAAATTGGTGTAATTTCAAGCGTTTTAACACCATTCCAAATAGTTAACTTTTGCTGAATTCTTAGGCGCAAAATTAAATATTTGACGGATCAATTTCAACTGCGTGTGGCACGAACGGAGTTATCGAAACGTTTGCAATATATCGTTTTTATCGTTTTATTTGGCCGTGATTTTCATTACAAGGCTATTTAGCACTTCCGCTTTTCGTGTACCAAATTTCAATTGCGTTTTTGTTTTTGCATTGACAACACTAAACGCCTATATTCATTTATGCATCGGCAACACAACTGGCATCCTTTCAGACAACTTGCTGGTAGCTACATATGCTTTGTCTTGTCTTTGCATTCCGGTATATAATGCAGTTGCAGAATGGGTATTTAGTCATGTTAGTCATGTTACTTCTGTGTTCAAGATGTGGAAAAGCTGTGATTTTGAATGTGTTTAAGACACCAATGCTGTGTAATTTTTGCCTGTTTTTTAAGCTGTTCCTAGTTTTTGTAACAGCCCAGTGGCGACTCCGGCACACAGGCTCCTCGGGCTTAGCCCGAGACTTTGAATGCGGTTTATATCGGAGAACGCGAGGTTACTTGCTTTGAAGCCTATCTTTGTGCCGCCGCCCACGGTTCCACTTCACTGAGATCTTAACTCGGCTAGTAGGTGTTCTCTAGACTTCGTTCGCTCGCGCTTTACTCGGTCTCATCCATTAGAGCCCGAGCTGCCCTATGCGATTACGTATTTTTTAAGACATGCTTCATATCGGACTGAATGCTTTTTGAAGCAATGAATTTGTATAGAACAGGATTGGGGAACGCGAGCCATATGCGGCTCTTTGAACCTTTGCATGCGGCGGCTCTTTGCAATACTGCACTGCTCTTTGAACCTTTGCAGCTTTCCGAACAATTATATATATTTTTGTTCTTTATTTCTGTTGTAAAGTGCAGAAATATTGCAAAGTGGTACTGTGGTAGCTAGCGTACCGTGCAGTATTACTTTTGCAAGTCGCTGCAAAAAGAATTATGTCACAGAAATGTAGATTACAAATAAATTCGTGTTCTTAGATTTTTATGTTGCGGCTCTTTGTAACATGGGTTTTACGATATGCGGCTCATACATAGAACAGGTTTGGCCAACCCTGGTATAGAGCATTGGATTTGAGGTCCAATCCAACAGACAGTTCCCATTTCGAGAATATTTTCAAACGAACGATAAATTGTTCATCAACTCGGGCTAATATGAATGAACGTAGCAAGTAGAGGACTTACTGGCGTTATCATTGGTCTGTGACCTACGTTACTCAACAATGGAGAAGGTATCATGAGAACCTCTATTTCTTGTTGCGTAACTAACGTCAGGGAGCAAAAATAATGCTAGCAAGAATGAAAGCAAATGGAAATTTCAGTGACGAAAGCATCAAAAGGTTTTATTCAGTCAGAATAAATCGTATGATGAGCCCGAGTGACGCTATTGACCTGAAGTCGCCCCTGTAACAGCCTTTTTAATTTCAAGTGGTTCACCGATACGTTTTCATATTAGTGTAATTTTAACTAAAATAGTGCAATTTAGACCTTCATATGGTGTATAGGTAATGACGTCACATTTCAATCAGGGTTTTTTTAAGGAAAATGTTAGGAACTCGGTTTGGATCTGTAGGGATCCGATTTCTCTTATTATAGGGACCCAATTTTTTATGATTCTAGGACCCGATTTGAAATTCTAGGGACCTGAATCGGGTCCCTAAAACGCCTTAAAAAAAACCTGTTTCAATAATTGTGACGTCATAGTCACCAATTCAAACCACAAAAAATGTTCTAGAGTTGTTTGACGTGCACTTGTGCTCTCACTTTGAGAAAGGTTCCGCCACCCATGAGTTGAAGTCGCCAATATACAGGCTGGTGTGTGGGAACGTCGGGATGGCCATTGGTGTGAATCGCGAGTGTGGAGGTTTGTAGACGTTAACGATCTTACATCCTGCGACGTCTACGCACAACCACTCAGTTTCTGATAGTTCCGGAGACTGATCAACCAATGACCATTCCAACCGCTCCTGGACAAACGTGGCAAGGCCGTGGTTCCTGCTCAGGACTGACCCAACTAGTGAGAAGTTGGGAATCACTGGCTTGTCTGCAGTTGTGTAGTGGGTCTCCTGTAGGACGATGATGAAGGCCTTGGCCTTGTAGGCTAGCTGCTCAATGACAGAGATCTTGTTTACAGTTAGCCCCTCGGTGTTCAGCTATACTATATTGGGTCGTGGTCATCTTCGGCAGCATCTCTGCTTCCGCGCCCTGAGAAGAGCGTTTTATGACCCATCCAACACCGAACACATTTAGCGAGGGTAGCAATGGTTGCTCTCGAAGTGACAGATTTAGGTGATATTTTTAGGGAATGTCGTACACGGAGGGCCACGTGAAGGCACCTGTCATCCTCCCCTTCTGCAATCCTATGTGTCACAGCGCCCCTCTTTTTTTACACGGATCAGCTATTGTGTCAGTGTCTTCATTTGCTCTAATATTCGCTGGTGGTTGGTTTTCTTGGTGGTTAGTGCGGTGGCTTTTTATGGTGCTTCTGCTTATTGGATGAGTCACATGAAGCAATAAACGATTACCATTACACCAGAGTTAGTTGAATTTTCAGTTGACCTATTCATGTACCATTTTCACAATGGTATGGTGGATGGATTACCTAATCACTTTGATAACTTTTTTACTGAGATTGCATCAGTCCACAAATATCAAACAAGACTTGCTTCTTTGCAGAAATATTATTTACTCGGAAAGAAAACGTCTCTGCGTCAGCTTTCCTTAATGCGTGAATGCTGCTAGTCTTTTACAGATTTTTTGTTTATGACCAAATAGATGTTGATATTTACTTAAGGGCTATGGCTACTTCGCAAATATATTATTTTCCGACAGTCAAGAACTTGCCAATCCTTTCGGTTGCGGAGCAGGACCTATTTGCCAGAATGTAGTTTGTTTTAGTTTTGTGCAAACGACGTGATGCACAAGTGGCTGAAGTTCCGAGATTTACTCATGTCAGAGATTACTAGAACTTCGTTCCAGATCTCCCTGACTCATGTAAAATAAACGGTAGTATGAAGAACTCCAAGAGTCGAATATAATTTCATTGCTTTCAAAAAACAATTAACATGCAACAAACAACTGATTTTCACTGCGTGAGCTCATTTGCACAGGTGGCCCTGGGCAATTACCTCTTTTGCCCCTCGCTTATTTCAGACATGGTTATGAACGTGGTCTGTTATGAACGTGGTCTGTTTTGAAGGTGGTCTGTTTTGAACGGACACCGATACAAACACCCAACACAATCTGCAGGTCTTCATTGAAAGCGTGGTTAGTCGCGTTGATAACATTTACAACAACGCACCGGAAAAATAATTAAAGGAAATGTCAGCTTTCAGGTAATTGCGGATACTAGTTTTTTGTGTAGGTTATATACGTCTTATGGCGTAAATATCGGGGGGTTCACCAACTGGGGTACATGTACTCCTAGGTAGGCTTAGATTTGCCTATCTGAAGGGGTACATTTAAGGTTAGAAATAGCAAAAAAATTCGTTAATTATTTTTTCGAAATGTTTATACATGCTCGTATATCAGTGCATATCATTTTCATAAATCATTATATGCTTGTTGGTACTATAAATATTTATTTGTTATTTTCTTCAGGCTTTTCGTCCAAACAAATTTTAAGGGTACGGGCTGATCTGCCGAAATGGTGAGGGGGTACACTGCTAAAGAAAGTTTGTGAAACCCTGAAGCATAAGATATAACATTTTGCAGACGAACATTCCCTGTCAACATCAATCTTTGGTAACTAATTTTTTGTACTTCAAGTGTTGCTGCGGGGTTGACGAGAAAAAAAACGCTCTGCAGAAGTGAAATCAACTTGTGTTTTGCACCAAACATGTTTTCTTTGATGAAAACAGGCGTGAGGATATTATCTGAATTGTTTTCTAAAGAGTTTAATTTGCCAATTTCCAGTAAAATACTTTTCAACTTTGATTTACTCAATCGCTAGATTTTACACAAAACACCAAAGGTAAAATGAGTCGCGGCATCAAGGACGACTGATGTGGTTCGTTGTCATATAGATCCATAATTAGCCCATTCGTCAAGTGCAAAGGTGCGGTTTAAACAACATAAATAGTATATGGGTTTTTCGCACTTATCCTTTTGTGTGGAAATGCATGATAGCGTTGATTACAGGTGTGTTTCAAGGATAAAAAGATTTTCAAGATAAAAATTCAATGGTGTGTTGATGAAAGATGAAGTTTCTTTTTGAAAAGCATGAGGGAATACATGTGAAATTATATTCCAGAATCAGCATTAATTCATACAAGTTCTATTTGAAAGTAGACAAAGAAGACACAGTATTACTCCCAGAACACAAAAAATTGGATCAGATTTTCCACGCCGGGCAGCGGTTGTGTGTCATGTATACGTCTTTGAAATATGTAAGTTTGCATAGTTGCGCGCTGCGCAGTTGACTGACAATTATTCAAACGAACCAGAATATTTTAAAAATCCACTTTTGTACGTCAACAAAAAGTGTTTTTCAAGTTTCTGAACATACTTGTCACTTACGCCTCACGAGATCGACTATGGTGCTTTTTCCACTTTTGCACAATTAATTAATAAAGTACTGAAACAAACAAACTAATAACATTTTGTAAACCTTGTGAACAACCGCAGGTATTTGCTAAAAACAGTTAAAAAATTGTAAATACACAGTAAACCTCAGTTAATCCGGATTCGATTTGACCAACGATTTTATCCGGTTTAACTGAAGATGGTTGTTTCTAGCCTGACGTCGTCTAAGTACTGACGTATCGGTGAAAATAACTTAAATGGAACACATTTACCACCCAACAGCAGACTTTCGCAGAAGCAAAATGAATTTATTGATGTATTTACAATGGTACAACAGACTATTAACTGCCATATCTAGGCAGTTGTGAACAATCTTAAGTTCACAATTTTAAATTACTTGGCTGCAAAAAAATCTGGTATTTTGGACTGACGCAGAGATTTCTGCCACTGGTCCATAAGCAGTGAATAACACATGTTACCGAGTACAATACACTCAGGCAGGTTTTTTTAAGGAAAATGTTAGGAACCCGGTTTGGATTTGTAGGGATCCGATTTCTCTGATTCTAGGGACCCGATTTTCTCTGATTTTAGGGACCCGATGATAATTTTCTCTGATTCTAGGGACCCGAATCGGGTCCCTAAAACGCCTTAAAAAAACCTGCGCTCAGGTATAATACTATCTACATACGCACACTCAACACAGATCAATAGACTGAAACCGCGGTGCGGCGGCGTGCCTTGAGCGTTATATTCAACGTGATAGATATGCTATGCTCGTGGGTGACATAACAATCGTCTCTACGATTAGTCGAATGTTGTGCGCAGTTGCGGTCGTTGTTATCATAATTCTATGCGATTGCTGGTAATCGTGAACACGCTTGTGTTGCGCCTGAAAGCTGCCGAATCTTTCGTAGAGATCAGCCAATGCACTTTCAGAACACAACAGCGTATAAATGGAGAAAAATCTGAATTGCGAGATGAGAAAAGAGCAGATTTTTTCCAGTATTGGCGAAGATCCGAATTAAAAAATCCGTATAAACCGAAGATTTTTATGAAGAAAACCGTTAGAAATCATTCGTACCAAAGCTGTATCAGCCGCACTCCATACACCCCAATTGGGGGGCACGCTGTCACATGGCCCAAAGTTCAGTCTCGTCACCACTTATAGTTCTCCAAAAAAGCTTCGACCCCCCAAATTGAACTATGAAGCACAAGAAGTCAGTGAAGTTGGAGGGTCCTTTGAAAGAAAAGTGCTTATACATTATAATTACTTTGGACCTCTTTGAAAGCAAGGTACTGTGCACATTACAGTTGCTATTGGGGATCCCTTTGAAAGCATAGTGAGCCTGCTTACACATTACGTTTGTTATTGTGGGCCACTTTGAAAGCGTAGGACTTAGGGCCTACACATTAAACTTGCTATTGTGGTCCCTTTGAAAGGAAAGTACTTACAAAATGCAGTTGCTGTTGGGCGCCTTTGTAAAGCAGAGTACCTGCACATTACAATTGTTGTTGGAGGGCCATTTGAAGGCAGAGTAGTGAATTATGATGCGGTTCGGAAAATCTTATATGAGCGGATAATAAATTTTTCACCAAAAATGAGGAAAATTTAGTTACTCGCGAAATACCTTGAGGGGGCCCCTAAAAAGGGGGTGACCCGAAGGAAGTGCCTCGCTTGCCTTCCCTTAAGCACACCACTCTATATAACCCTGGCAACGATCTTTTATGAAAATATGAAACCGATTGAACACGTTCTGCTTTATCCGGTATGCGTACTTCCTCACCTGATGTGCGCATGTAAACACTACAGTGTAAAGTTATCTTTGTTCTATTGAACGCATTGAAGTTGCTGATGGATTTATTACTTCAAAAAACACAGATTTAAGGCGATTTTTCGTAACTAAACCTAGACACCCAGGTCGACTAAAGAACAGATCTGGGTGGAAAAAAAACCACAGTGGGAGCCATGGTAACATGCGGCAAAACGCCTACTTCCGCAACTTGAAGCGATTATTTGAAGATTTATTGCCGTGTTTATTGTTACGCAATAAAGGCCAAGAGTACGGCTAGCAAAGTTCGCAACCTGCCTCTGCAAGCAAAGCACTGGTGATTTTTCGCTGTTAGTGATTTTTCACTAGATCTTGTGATTTTCAGACTGATCTAGTGATTTTTCACTGCAATCTCATGATTTTTTTCAGAGTATGTGTTTGAAGAAGATCGTTGGTCTTTTTGGTAAGTTTTCAACTTTTCAGCCCTTTTTCAAACTTTTTTCAACCGTTTTCACTCCCTAAACAATTGATTATACGAATCGTTGTTTGAAGATTTGTACCACCAGAACGAACAAGCGTTTTTAATTTTAGTTTCTCGTTGTTGTCACTTCCATGATTTTTGCTGCTGTAGTAATGGCCATGACAGGATTTTTATTTCTTTGCAGGAGCGCTGCAGTGGAAATAGTTAATTAAATGTTACTGTAAGTTGATTGGTATGAAAAACTCCGTGAATGATGTCATTTTCAGCTCCTGAGAAAAGCCTAAGATTGTTGGTATGAGATTTTCCAGGCTTTAGCATGATCTATTTTTAACAAACTTGCAAATTATTTAGAGGTATTTGGGCAATAAAGCAAATAACTGAATCATTTCAAGCAAATGTGCAATCTTCGACGCAAAAATTTAATGTCTTGTAATTTTGTTCAGCTCTAGTGAATTTTTTTGTGAATCTAATGAATTTTGCCGAGAAGCCTATGGCAGCACTGAGGCAAAGGATCGGACATGAGCGAACTGCGCAGTTGCGCTAAGCGTGTCGGGGCCTCGCGGTCACGACTTTACCCTGATGGGCCTTGCGTTCATTTATCCGGCCCTGCCTACATCCCTAAGTTGCATACGTCCAGAATTCTTCCACTTGATCAACATGTTTTGTATGGTGATTGTTGTAAAAAATGTATTATATCTAGCTCAGGTAGTCTTCTCTTGTTTTGTACTGCATACCACCAAAATACCGTTGGTGCTTACGACCAAAGTTACACATTTGCACAGTCTGCTGTTTAGACAGCCATACGGAGTTAATTGTATAGTTAGAAGAGTCTATTTAGCAATCATCTTTTAAGTTTTCCCAAAACAGAGTAGCGCAGTTAGTTGATTATGGATGTTAACCGTTGCGTCCACGTAGGCCTTAGTCTATATTTGTTAACATTTATAGGTGATTTGAGATACAAAATGTTACATGTGCCATACACCAGGAGATTAACAAGTCCAGACATCAGCGAGGTTTATGCATGCGTATTTCGGACAGTGAAATGCCCAATGCGCACGCTTTATAAGCATATTTCACTTAAGCTCATGGTAAAGTTTATCAATTTGCGCTAATGAAAGAAACCTTTCATCACGGCGCACATGCTTTTACCGGTCTCATGTTTGCTCCTTCAGTAATAATGTTTTCATAACTGAACGACAGGATTGATTCTGATTTCCTGCAATTTTTTTTTTTACATTTGCGTTTCATTAGGACATCTCTAAATAATCGCCGTCAATTAAATGACAATAATTTATGACCTAATTCCTTTTGTTAAGTTCTTTCAAAAGATTTTAGTTGGAAACTACAAGCCGATTGTGGGTATTTGCGGGAAAATGTTTATTTGCACAATCTGAAAATGTTGTTCATGTTGTGAATTAAATATGCATTTTCAGAATGTCCAGCCCCCTTACACAAACATGAAGGTCCCCAATGGAAGACCTTCTTGCGACGGTTCTGCCAAGGCCGGAAATCACGGTGGGGAATTCGGGAGAAGTTACCTCCAAATCTCTTTTGTGCCCCCCAAAATTTTGTTGTGCTAAAAAAAATTGTTTTAAACATATGATAAAAACAAAAGTATTTCCCCCTAAAAATGTATTTACCCCCCAAAATTGATTCTGCCAAAATTGTGTCTGCAATTAGGATATTTTGTTTCAAAGGCCATTCGACCTCGAGATGTAGCATAACGTCGAAGACTTTTTTTATAAATCACCATTAGAGGGCACCTTGTAAACATTTTGGGGGCTCAGAATTGGGCTGCTACGGCACTGACTCCTACCACCAGTTTTGTCGAAGATTCGGATTAGCCGAATCCGAAATAAGCGAGTTTTACTGTAGTTAGCAAAAACAAAACTCAGTTGTGTGAACAAAACGATAATTACAAGTTCACAATGAATTAATGTAAGAAATCAATTTTCCACGCAACTTCATCAACATCCCCCTTGGATCTGGTGAAGATGGTCTCTTGTGAGCGCGTTGAGTCTTTTCACAGCCTGTGCACAAAACAATGGCATGAAAGTCACGCTATCAAAACCAATAACCAGCGACATACATTCGCGTCTCACGGTCGTGTATTTCGTAAAATCACGAGAGGAGGCAGAACCGCATCAGCATGCAATTTCCTCAAGAACCTGCTAAATCGTCATTTGTCAACGAAAAGCCATTCATTCACTTGTATCAAACTTGCGTTTCCAATACGGAGAGGTACGGTCTCAAGCTATCAGCAGCCTTTCTTTATCTCCTTTAGAAGGAACGTTCTTACTACACAAAGTCCGAGCCACTATATTGGCTTTGCAGCCCTCAAAAACGCTAAAAACACATGGAAAGTTGTCAATGAAATAATATCAATTAAAGACAAATCTGAAAAAAGGTGAAGCTCTTTGAAGACTCCGAATGTCCGACACGTTAAGAATCAAAGAACTCAGAAGTTGTGAAATCCCTACCTGCAAAAATTAAGTCATCTTTTGTCGCTTGAAGAAAAAATGACTCTGCCACCGTCACTTCCGAAAACCGAACAAAACACGAAGAGTTTGTCACCATAATAACAACAGAAAATGTTGGTTTCCGACTTATGCAGGTAAAATAAACTATGTAATGGTCTGTCGGCTAAAATTTCCGACCAAGGATAAAACATCATATCCTATTTGGCGTTATTTGATTTTCTTTCATTGTATCGCACACGAGTACGTTTTTCTTGCGAGCCGTTGATTTTGACATTCGTTGGTAGTTTGCGGCGTGGCGTTGGTTCTTTGCGCCTCCAGTTTTGTTCAGCTGTCGCTGTCTCTTGCTGTCGTACATGTTGTTTCATTCTGTCTATGTCGTTTGATCCGTCGCTGTGGACTCAGCGCATAAGTTTAATGAAGCCTTCATTAGGTCACATCAATTTGATTATCTTGCTGTAATGAAGGTACTATAAAAGCACAACGCGTAGACGCCGAACTGGTCTTGAAGACAATTGCCGACGAGTTTGCGCATTGGCCAAAAAATTTCGAGGACTACTTGGACGCGTTGTCCGCTGCTGGGTTAGAGCCAAACAAATGCAATGTCTTGACGAACCTGGTATTGTCTCAAGTTCACCGCAATTACGCCAATTTAGAGGAGGGGTCTCAAAACTACGGTTCGTGAAGCCATTTCACCCAGCCGGCGAAGACATTTTGTCAATAAAAAAATATATTTTCGAAAAATTTGTTGATTCAGTAGAATGTGACATATCCCAAAATAATTACATTACGTAAGGTGTCCGGCCCTCGAACTGTTGTAAGCTGTCTTATGTGGCCCTCCGACAAAAAAGTTTGGAGGCCCCTGATTTAGAGGATTATGACCCCGCTATTGGAACATTGAAAATATTTACGTGAAGCCGAAGAACACGATCGCAGCCAGGCATGAGTTGTTGACTTGCAAACAACTGACCAATGAGTCAATTGACAACTTTGTTGTACGTCTTGCGACTAAGCAACGAGTGTGACTGTCAAGCTGTACCTGCAAGGCGATATCGCTCAGGGCAGTGTTTCTCAAACTTTTTTATTCCATCGCCCCCTTTTCACTCTCGACACGTCGTTTTCGCCCCCCAAACCTGATACAGCAAACACAAGGTAGTCAATTAAAGAATTTTATTTAATGAGCGGATTGAATAGCTGAATCAAGACATTAAATTGCTGAACGAAGCAATTTCATTACGACGCAAATATTACGTTCAGTATTTTTGTGAAAATACCTCGTAGTCCAGGGCTATGGAGCCGGAGCTCCGGAACCAGCCATTTTCCCCGGAGCCGGAGTTCAAAATAAAACTCAGAAGCCGGAGCTCAATTTAAAATTTAGGACCGGAGCTGGAGCTATGGCCATTTGAGTGGTAGCTTCTGCTCCGGGTTCCTTCCTCGATGGTAATGGTTTTGCCAAATGGACTTACGTGTGCTCTTTACAGCATACTAAACGCAATTGTTGCAACACCAGACTGGATCTGCAAGCCTTTGATGTTTCTTTTGTTTTATAATCACTAAGGCTGTGACATCGTAGCTGGCAGGTGTGGTGTTACTTGTTGAACAATGGTTCTCAAACACTGCTCTCAGAGCCGCATGCAGCTCCAAAGCATCCTTTGTGCTGCTTTTAGAAATCTTTCTTTGTGCTGCTTTTAGAAATCTTTCAGTAACAGATTATATTTGAACAAGAGTGATGACGCCTACTTCGAGGGGGAAATATGTACTATATAAGAGCTTGGTGTCTGATTCTTTGCTGGGAAAGGATTCCTTTTGTTAGGCAGTGTCTTTTAGTAACACCTCTATTATTTTGTGTAACAGGCTTCGTTGATGCAATAAAACAAAACGTGTCAATTCACTTGGGGTAAAAATCTTTTAGTGCGTCTCGGTAAAAACATCGTAGGTCTGGATTAGGCTCCCTTCAGCGAAATGGTTGTGAACCACTGCTGCAGAAGTAAAAAAGACGTTACTACCACAGCATCTTACTTTCTAGCCAAAATGATCAAACCGGGTCTGTAGTAGTGTAGTGATCTAAAAAGAACTGAGCTATAATGAATGGGTATATAATAAAATACCCAAAGCTTTTGTAGCTGTGTAGTCATGCTGTTAACAGGGAGTATGATTAAGATATGATACCATTGCAGATTCAAGCGTGAAATGCATGGCACGCCACTGTAAAGTAGGAATTTTTATTAGAAAACATTAGGCTTACTAACAATAAGGTTTCCTAGATTATCGGCAAAGTTCACTGGGAAACATTACGTTTGCAAGCAGTAGCGTAACATGACAGTTATAAATAATTTGTAGCAAATTAGCAGTGCTTTGCATAGCAGTACATTATCAGGAGCGTATAAAAATTATGTAAACAAATGTGGACTTTTCTTGAAGTTTTCATCCGTGAAAAAATCTGTTTTCAGCACGGAAGCCATCAGTTTTATTTTCTCCTAAGCATTCCGTGGTAAATTGTGCTTTACTTGCGTTTCATTACTGCTTATTTTAAGTGCAGAAGATAAGAAATCAGAAGTTTTCAGCTATTTTTAAAAAGTCAAAAGTGAATTTTTTCTCACAGTGGCGTAGCCAGCCCAAAAATTGATCAAGCCAAAATGTTTGATTTTAGGCGGGTAACAGTATTTTGTTTAGAAAAACGCCTCTCAAAGTACTAAATGACTAAATTTTCTAAAAATTTGGGAGGTGGCATGGCCGCTTTGGCACCCCCTGGCTACGCCTGTGTCTTCTTATACTATTTTTCTGAACAGAGCGCTTAAACACATCTTCGCATTTGTGTTACGACCAAATCCAAGACCACCAGCGCTGTGCTAAGAAGTTGTGAAGTGTTCTGGTTAAACAAGCAGACAAAAAAACGGCCAATTCATGTGGCACAGCGAGCCAAGTCATCTATAAGCAGGCAATGCTGTTGTTTACGTTATGCTCTTTGTCACTGCGCCAGTG
>Ga0210059_1010333_pt1 | contig 14436 bp, 7 predicted proteins | sample Ectturendosymbi2_FD_188042 | JGI IMG/M metagenome (GOLD analysis project Ga0210059, IMG submission 188042) | Ecteinascidia turbinata endosymbiont from Florida, USA - Sample 2 (SPAdes) (version 2) | ecosystem: Host-associated > Tunicates > Ascidians > Unclassified | place: Key West, Florida... | reverse complement strand
ACAAAAAACCCGCACCCCCCAGGCAAAAATTTTTTTTCGAGTGCAATCTACTAGACTGGCCGATCCGTTTGAGCCGTTGAACAGCTCTCTAGTGCAATCGGCGGAGGAGCTAGGGCGTTGGTAAGGCAACCGAAAACTGCTGTTTTTTTTGCGAATATCGCCAAAACCACCCAGACGCCAAGGTGTTAACATCAGATTGTTGCCTTTTTCAACATCGGGTGACATCAAATCTTTATGGTACAATTTCATATAAGCTAAATGCTTCTATTAGAAAACCTAAAAAATCGATTACCCTCGTTGAATCCGAAACAGTGAAATATTGCCATTAAATGGAGAAGATTATAATTTATGTAAAATGTTAGTATCAATGCAGCAAAGAGAGCTTTAGTTTAAAACGATAACCAAACACACATCAGGGTGAGAGATGATTGATATGAGTAAAAAATCATTGAATCTAACTTATTTTCATCCTTAAATGGCAGGAAATGTGAAAATAACAACCCAGTCAACATGAGATTTGTTGTCAAAACATCAGGCATCAGAAATTTATCTGAGAATATCACTTCTGACGTCATGTTAAAATATCAGAAGTGGCAGCACTGGTATCAGTGATCTCAGATTTCTGGTGAAGTCTCGAGGTGGATGCATCCGAACTCCACCTTTGTTTTGTCATAAAGGATAATGTATGGTGGAAAGGCATTTTTCTTCCTATGGTTACTATTGTTGTATTACATCGTAAACACATGAAGCTATTCAAGCCCTTTACTCATGTTATTGTGTGGTCTGTCAGAAAAGGTTTTACGCAATCGATTTGTAGATCGAAGCAGCAGCCAATGAGATTGCAGTGTTTTCTTGAGCGATGCCGAAATCTGTAAGGCCATCAGGAGTTATGAAAAGCGCAAAGATTTTAAGAAAAAGTGCAAGGATATGGCAGTGTTAGCTAAAACGCAGCGACTGAATCACTTTTTTTAGCAAAACTTTCAAGCGTGTCGAGCATACCACCGTTTAAGCAGTGACGTTTACCAGAGCACCTGAAAATATAGGTGAAAATCAAGACATTAGCTCGGAAACAACTTTCACATTCAGCCTGACTATCCATAGTTACATGTTATTTTTCTGGTGTTTTTGTTTGTAATCTGGTTTCTGCTTATTGTTCGGGTGAATGTTGTTTCTTGCGAAGTAACTCTCTAGCCTTTGAAGTATTTTTTCTTCGTAAAAATACACTCTAGTATTTGTATCATAAATTCTCTTCTCACAGCTAACTGTACGTGCATTTGAGTAGGCACATTCTCGACTACTGGAACATTCAAACCGGAACCTTGCAAATCAGCGAAAACATAAGTTTTGCAAACAATGACGTCATGAAGTACATCATAAGAGCCCACCAGTAAAAATTGCCCTGGGCCACCCTATTTTTTAATCCGGCTCTGATTACGAGACATGAAAATAGCAGATTTTATCTGATATTGGCAAAGTCCTAGATCAAACGAGGTTTACTGTATTTTGCTCATCTAAGAGATTATGTCTAAATTATTTCTTTTCCACTGCGCTGTGAAAAGCTGTAAACTCACAATTTTGTGGAGTTCTAATAACATTACTTTGCATCAAATTCATGAAGCTTTGTAGAGATTTATTTTTTGTGAACCACTTGTCACTGTGATTGTTGTGCAACGTTTGGAAATGCTCTTTGAACACCGGACTTCCATCTCGGAACAATGAGATTGTTACATAACAATGACATGGTAATTGTAAGGTAACAGTTGCAATCAATTTTCAATAAAAGCTGTTTCGCTTGGTGGCAGTATCGAAAAAATAATACAGTTATGCAAAAAGAATAAGGAGAAATGGCAGCGAGCATCTTGCAGAGTAAACACAAGGTTGTTCCAAGCGCTTCGACCTTTACTTCATCCGTATAAGTTAGTATGCTTGGACCAACGTTGCATTTACTTCACGAGTTTCTTGCTAATGTTTCGCCTTATTCTCATTAGATAGCTGTATTATTTTTCAATCCCGTCACTGGCATTGCAGTGTTGGAGCCGGAGTCGTAAGGAGCCGTAGATTTTTCAGTTCAGTCGGATTCCTAACAACACTGGGAGTTGGAGTCAGATTTCTTGTCCCACTCCAGATATGTAATTGGATCATTTTTTTACATCACACTCCTTACTTGGGAATTCCTGATGAAATGGTACAATTTGTTTTGAGACCGTTGTTGAAACTGAGATTTCTTGCTGTGCACCATGGTTTCCATTGATTTTAACTGCTAAATTTCATTCCCTTCATTTTAAGGAGTCGGAAATTTTGGAAGTCCGGAGCCAGATATGTTACCTCCGACTCTTCAACCCTGCCCGTCACCCAGCCTAGCTGCTTTTATTCAAAATTTATCACCACTGCTACGTTGCAGTCCCATTGATTCAATAAGATCGTCGTTTGCCGCTGTAACTCGAGCTAGAGTAGCCTAACCTTGTCGAGCATACCCATTCAAAACTAGCATCTCGTACTTTGTTGCCAACCCCCTTTGATTGTTTCTAATTGTGCCACTGAATGTGACAATTGCAGTTGAAAGCTGGCGCTGATCGGGTGGAAACCCACAATGTAGCGCGGAGCCCAAGGTGTTAATGAGAGTACAAGTGGCATTGTTGGAAAGAATTGATGAAATGTGGTATGTCTGCACACAAGACTGTTTCTCATGTTTGTTTTCTTGTTGCACTTTTGTTTTCAGATGATTGAAAATGGTGTAAATATCCTGAATGATGCATTTGGTCATTGCTTTGCGTCTGCATCCACAATCTGGTCTGCTTCTAATTTGAATTACGGGTTGTTATCACAACACAGGTGGAACAGAGCACAGGTGCGATTCTCTTCATGCGGCAGAATTATCAAGTTCTTCTGTTTTATAACATATTTATTGTAAATGACCCTGGTTGGATATCTAGGGTTTGTGATACTTGTTGAAGTAGTAATTGATTTTGTATAGCAATTGTTGGTTGTTGACAAACACTGCCAAATATTTAATAAAACGCCATACTTCATAAATTTAAATCAATTTAATTCTGCAGCATAGCTATTTCAATGAAACAAAAAAAATGAGTTCATCAAAACCTTTTTTGAATTTAAAGACAGGGCTTAAATGTGAAAAAAATATAAACAGTGTGATCAGTCCTAAACAGGAAATGCACTTGAATATGACATTAGCTTAATTTTTATCCTGGATTTGTCTTTTTGAAAACTTTGTGAGTTTTAATTTCTGTTTCAAGTAATTAAAACGTGATTGGTTGTGAAGATACAAAAATCAATGTGATGTGCAAATTGAGGCATAGCTGATGCACATTGAACAACCATGTGATTTGGCTAATTTTGATTTGCATGTGCAATTTTCGTTTCTGTATTAGCTCTTTCATGCAATGCCATTTGTTCATAGAAACATTTTTTCCAGGCTATTGCACTTGTTTCTGCGTTCAAAAGAGCAAATGGCATCGTCACTGTGGACAGTTTGAGGTTTGTGTTTGAATGTATTAGCTGTGATTGTATGCTATTTTGCTAAAATTTTTTGTTAATGTTGATTATGCAACGTTTTTCCTGTCTTCATGCTATTTCATACTTAGTAGATTTTTTCATTTCTTAGTGGCAGTCTTGATTTAATGTTTTTTTTGTGGTGACATGCTATTACTTTGAAAGTGGATTTAGACACCATTTTTTGCAGTAACTTGGGTTCAATAGCCAGTGGTCTTGGATGTAGTGATGTTCAAGATGTTCCTCTTGAGGAGGTTTTGGAATTTACTTTGGAGTTGGACAAAGTTGTTGGAAATCAATTAAGTGCAGATCTGGTGGGACTTCTGTTGGTGTAATATGATTGTTTTAGTTATGTGGATTGTATTTGGTTATGCAGCACATATGCAACATGTTCAAGTTTGAAGTAAACCTATTATCATGAACTGTGATTTTAAATGAATGACATTACTGTACTGGTAAAATTTGGAAGGACTTACATGTTTGAAATCATGTGGCCGTTGAAGCTTTGCATGACAATTGAATCAACCAACATTCAGTGGAGTGATGTATTTTGTGATACTTGTTTGACAGTTTGTGGTAGAAGTTAATTTTTGCTGATTAAAGGTGGATTAGTCTAATGAATGTATGCAAGATTTTTTCTTAGATTGTATTCATTTGAAACCTCTCCTACTTCATTTTTTTGTAGTTGAATTTTGCAATAACATAGTACTTTCAAACTTGCTAAAGGTTGGTTGAAAAATTAGGCTTTACGAAAATAAAGCTGCCATTTCCATTATGATACCTTGAATTCTTGCGCTATTTTCTGATTAATGAAATAATAGTGAGGTAGCGCTATGCATTTTTCAATATTATAATGTTTGAAACCTAATGTTTTAATGATGGAAATCTGAAAGTGTTACTGGGATGGAGGAGCAGTAAATAAGCATTAGTTTCTGTACTGTATATGTTACTTTCGGTCCATGCAGAAGTTTTTAGACTCAGGGTTTCAGCTGCTCTTGCAGTCTACTACAAGAACAACCTTTAGAGCAATTTTTGAAGTTCAATTATAAGTTGACTTTCAATTATAATTTGACAGTTGAAACCAACCTGTATTACTTGGCGTGACGCTGAGGAAAGCCTTTATTGCTGGCATTTCTTTCAGAACTTGGCATGCTACGATGCAAAGTTCCTGCCACTGCCGTTAATTTTGAAGGGGGTGTAATCATGCTTCCTGCTATTGATTCTATTTACTTTATCTTAGAGACTGTTTCAGTGGTTTTTGGAAAAAATTGCAGCTGTTGAAGCAAGCATGATAAGATTTTTGATTCCAAAAACATTAATTTTTTGTATCTGGCTGATTCTTGGTTTGGCTGGATAGAAGCTTCATGTTAGTTCATCCCTGGGCTAAGCGAAAAATGAGCACATTTTTTCTTCAGGCTGTCTTCAAAGTGTGTGTCTTGTTGCTACCATAGATTGGGCACTGTGTTTTAAATATCGTCCAGGTTTTTTTCACCGCACTAATAAAAAACTTGTTTTTAATCATTGAGTCTAGGCCAAACAATGCAATGCTTGAACGCAAAAACTGCTACAGCATATGTTGCCAGTATGGTGGATGTACTTGAATAGAAATTTTTGATGTTTCGCAAGAAAAAATATTCTTGGTCAGAAAGATTGTGCTATTAAGTTTCATCGCTGTGTTTTCCAAATGTGTTTAAACTCAAACGTCAGAGATTAGGAGATTGTGGTGTAGAAATTTTTAGTATAAAATTCTGCATGCAAGTTTTTCATGCAAAGTGTTTTGGTTTGTGTGCAGAAATATTTTACAGTTTTTTACTAATGAGTTCAAAATGATTTAAAAAGAAGTATTAATGTTGGAATGAGAAAAATGTCCTGACAACAAGCGAAGTTGTGAAGTATATGTGTGTCATGCGTTCGAGATGGCTGATTTCTATGCAAAATGAAAAATAAGTGTTTCTTAAAGGAAAATTATGATACATGCCATTCTTTATTGGTTGCTTCTTTGATACGAACTCAGAGATCCATGCTTTGTGTTCACAACACCCATCACTGTCTTTGCATGTTTGGTATTATACTAGTAACCATAGTGCTGTGCAATTGGTTTTCTGGGTACACGGAATTTTGCTTAGCAAGGCTTCACTTGTTGGTGTATCAAACTTTGCTGAGTGTACATTTTCTTTGAGCTGGATTGTGGAACAGGTAAGGAAAATATTGCAGAAGATACTTTCGGTGATATAGCATTGCTTGATACAATGCTTTTCTTTTGCAACAAGATGGAATGTGAAGTTTGACTTAGATTTTTTGCTCATGCATTGTTCTGATATTTTGTTGTGCAGGCATACTGTTTGGCTATGAAACTATACTTGAGTTTTAAGATGCAAATGGGAAAAAATTTTGACGTTGCTGAAATCGTTGGGAATCTTCTTCCTGCAAACATTCTTATATTTTTGCCGTAAGTACCTAGCTAATATTGGTTGCCATTCATTTACATTAGCAAATCATCTAATGCATTTTGTGACATGGATAGAATATGTGAAAATATTTTTGAGAAAATTACTTGGAAATACAGGAAACATTTCCATCATACTTTCTTATGTTTGGCAGTATTTATCAGGATGAAGAAGCTGTTTGGTCGACTTTCTAGGGTTTCTGGTTCAAAAGTTATGATCTAAAATAAACATTGATTAATTATCTAATCAACTAATCAGTCAAATATTTTTATTACTTCAGAACATAACTTTTGAACCCGAAACCCCAGCAGGTCATCCAAAGTATCTGAAGACTCGGATTGTAGCCTAGTTTGCAATGAAAACTTCAGCGAAATACTATCATCTAACGGTTTGGGCCCAAGATTTTTTCATGTAAGTGGCATCAGTTTTGGTTTGATGCCACCAGTGTGGTCCCAACTTGTCTTGATAACTACATTTTTCATCCTTAGAGTGTGTCACCTTTGTGCAGATGTGTCCATTTGGCTTGGATCCCTTCAGATTGATTGATCTTTTTTTTCAGCCCTTACGTTTATTTTTCATTTTTAGGTTTGGCATTCTTTGATAGACCTTTTACTAGCTTGGTTGCATTCACAGGCGAGCAATACTGCACAATGTGGCATATATGAACTCATGCAAATCTATGGTGGAGCGAATGCAGCAAGCAAACTTTGGTTTGCTGTCACAGGAAGTTGGACCATCAATATTGGGAAATATAATTGATATAGTTCACATATGCCATGTAAGTGAAAACTTAGGTGTAATTGTTTTTTTTTAAACATTGGATTGACTTTTTGGTGATTGAATTTTGTGTGCATCTGATTCAGTGATTTGTTATGTCACTGTACATGCATTTGCAGAAGAAAATTTTTAGTTTAATTTAGTTTTGCTTGTTAATATTGATCCCTGAATAAACTTCTTTGTGGCATTTTTGCTTTGTGCAACTATGTTTTTATGAAACCTGATGGTTTGTGAAATGAAAATGTAGAATGTTTGCATTTATAATTTGGTTTTTGAATCATGTTTGATTCATCTGCTGCGTATCCTGTGTGAAATATGCAAAAGCATTGTTGTCACAGAAGAATTCAATTTTGCAGTAACCATACGTTTGTTCTTTATTTTGCTTTGCCTGAGCTGTTGGAATTTTACGGTGAATGCATTTTGACTGAAGTTTATGAGAGTACTTTATGAGGGTTGTTTCCCAATATGATTTTGATGATGAGTAAGATAACTGTGGTAGAGAATGAAATTGCTCTTACATGAAAAGTGAGCGTTTTGCAGTATTTTTTTTCAGAATAGCATTGCATTCCATGAAAACAGTGGTTTCCTAACTTTGTCTTCCCTATCTTCCTGTTAACCATTTTTGCACTTTAAAGGTGTTGTACCACCTACATTTGATCAATTCTCTAACTGTAAATTGCACAATGAAAATCAGGAGTGTTTCATGAGTACCTTTGAATGAGTTGTTAGCCTAGGTTGAAAACCTTAATCAAACAAAAAATGAATAAAAAAGCACAAAATAATTTTATCGATATGGATGAAAACAATTCAATAGGAGCTAGACTTGTGGAAAGCTTCTCAGGAATCTGCCTGCTTGGTTCTACTTTCATCCTTTTGTGTTGATTCAAACTTATATAACATATCATTTGATTATAATTGAAAGTCACATGAATGACGTACACAAGTGAATCCATTAAAATTTATTTGCAAAGGGATACTAGCTATTTAAACACATCATCAGTGACGTGATCTGCAGTCTCACTGGTTTCGCAACACTGAAGATGTGTTCAAATACACAAAACCAGTTTCCCCGTGCAAATAATATGTAATGGATTCACTTGCATGTGTCACTACTGTGACTTGCTATTAATATTGAGATGGATAAAGTTGTCTGTTCTAGGCTTGTTGGTTATGTGAGGAATCACTTCCCTGACAAAGCATGGGAAACTGTTCTCAGACTCATCAAGAATGATGCAGCAAAACATCAATGCCCCAGTGAAGCAGAGTGTGATATTTCACACACTACATTGGTGCGAATTAAAATAAAGTTCCCCCGCCAAGGATGAAGAATGCATGCACCTACATGAAGAGTACGCAGAAGCTGTAAAACCTGAATGTGCAAACTCATGGGCTGTAGGCTGTACCAAGTTTGGGCAAATGCTTCAGATCTCTACGTAAGTTGGTCAAAAGTTGCAGTTGGACTCATCATTCACAAAATTGACAAAAAAAGTTGAATCAATTGTTGTTTAACACCTCTTCTATGAGTGTTTCCATGGAAACAACCCAAAAAATAAAAAATGCAAGACCTCAACAACCGAAAGGGCTAGAACAAATTAAAAAAAATGAACTAGAAGTAACATGTTCGTATATGCATTTAATAACATTTGACTTGCTCATTTTATATAGTTTTTGATATATTTAAGATTTCTTTATTTAAGTGAAAAGGGAGCAATGGTTTAGGCACTCCTGCATCAACCCAAGAAAAGTAATAAAATTGTTCTGCAACAGATGCTCTTCTGACTAACAATGTTTCACTTACTGATTTTTTTGGAAAATATTCCTGGACACCATTTCAGCTCCTGAATGCAGACCACGGCTTTTTAAAAAAAGATCTAATGTCTCGGCAACAAAATAGTGGTTGTATTGCTGCTCACAACTTTGTGAAGAACGTCAATGTTGCAAATGATGCTTCAGAACAATCCCTTAATCTGCTAACAGCATTTAACACAGGTAAAGTTGCACAAACAAGAAAGCAGCACGAGTATTTAAGGAGAATTGTCAGTATGCCACGGCAAACACTATATGAAACTGCTACATCTTGTTAAAGAGTGACAGGAAAATCTTCAAAGTGTTAGGAAGCACTTGCATTTTTTCTGAAACTAGAGCTAAAAAGATATGAGAGAAACCTGGTAATTACTTTTACTAACTATGTGAGTGATAAAGTAGTAAACTTCAGTGATAATATTCCTATGCAGAACATTGCTTAATTCAAACATTTTCTACAGGATATCATTTGATGATTTTTAACAAAGAAACTTTTTGACATTGTGCTTCAAAATGCTCTCATTAAGCTTCTAGCTGATCATTGCACTGTGGATCACAATGTTGAACAAGATTTTTTTCTAAATTCTTTATGTAAGTTTCATACAAGTACCAGTGAGCATCAAAAATCAAAATCTTAGGCCTGAAATCATCAAAAAATAAATAAATCTTAAATATATCAAAAAATATATGAAATAAGCAAGTCAAATGCAATAAATGCATATAGGAACATGTTAGTTCTAGTTCATTATCGGTTGTTGAGATCTTGCATTCTTTTATTTTCTTGGGTTGTTTCCATAGAAGCACTCATAGAGGAGGCATCAAACAACAATCGATTCAACTTTTTTTGTCATTTTTGTGAGTGATGAGTCCAACTGCAAGTTTTCACCAACTTACATAGAGATCTGAGACATTTGCCCAAAATTAGTACGGCCTACTGGTCTGCCACTCTAACAGACCACTTCAACCACAATATACAAGAGTGCTTGATAGAATCTTTGTCCAATTCTGATTTAACCCACTCTTCGAGATATAACAGAGACCTCAAGGTCACTGTTTCATTAGGGTAACTTCCTAGAGAGCACTGGTAATTAATTTGAAGTTTCTCATGGTACACCTGAATCAACAATGAAGAGAATCGCACCCACCTGTCTCAACCCTTAATTAGCTCAGTTTAATCATACAACAATGTTAGTATTCCTTTACAAGTTTATTCCTTCAAAATTAAAACATTAACTTCAATGCGAATTCACTACAGCAGTGATTGAATGCGAATTCACTACAGCAGTTTAATAGTTTTTGGCAAGGGAAAGTAACCAAAAGCCAGATTAAACAAGAGGCTTTACACTTCGGTGTCCGTTCGCTTTCAGGGATTCTCGCACCAAAACAACCAGATCGAACGTGTCTTTGCCCGCATGCAACTCGGGTGCCGAAAGTGGTAGAGAGCTGTTCAATGGCTCAAAAGACATGGCAAGTCTTCTAGGCTGCACTTGAAAAATATTTTTCCAAATGCATTCCATTCAATTTTTCCAAATGCATGATAAGCTGTGTTGTTGTTTTTGACGGTTGGGAAACTAGAGTTGTTTATGATGACGCACACGAGTAGTTGCTCAGATCCAGTAGCGTTACTACAGATTTGAGCCAGGTGGGGGGCAAAGATTACTTGAACTGGGCCAACTGGTCACCGTCGTTAGACCCACTAGCAAAAACTCAGAAAAAGAAATGTTAGTGAATCTCTGGATGTCGTGGATGAGCATACAAGATAAAAATCGAAAAAAGCGGGAAAGAAGCAAAAAACAACAAATTAAACAATACTAAATTAGAAAATGTCAACTAAATGGGCCCAGTTTTTATATTTACCTTTACAGGGGGGGGGGGGCAGCTTGCCACCCCGTCAGTTGTGCCACTGCTCAGATCCTGCGTGAAATTTAGTCCGACCAACTGCAGTCATGGTTTTGAAAATTCATTTCGAAACTAGCACAATTGCAGAAATAGGAAGATTGATCTTAGTGCATTTCAGTGTGAGATGGAACTGGATTATATTACTTCCAGCAGATTGTTGATTCTCCCAGTAGCAAAAGATTTGTGAAAGCATTAAGAATTGGTTTCAGTTAATTTAAATGAATTTATTTTAGCTGCAGTATTGCATTCTGTTGCTTTGTGCATAGAACTTCGAAACATCTTGAGTAAGTGTTGTTAGATTCATAAAGCAATTGTAGTTCGACGCTGATGTCATCTTGATTAGTTGCGAACCGGTCATTTACTTTGGAAGCTGTAGAGCAAATTTTGCCTTTGGGTGTAATGTTGGCAGCCGCATGGTTGCCAGACACCTTTTGAGAAAAAAGCCAAACCGCGTCTAAAAAAACGAAACCAGGCAAAAAAGTCAAATTGTTAACATGAAATTTAAAATTCTTTATTAATTGTAGGACATTTTAGAAGAATGAAGTTGTAGCATTCTTAGTTTTCCACATTTTCCGCTCGAACCTTTGGCATTATGGGTTGCCAGATATGCGACAACTTTTGTTCTGCTTAGGGTTGCTAGACAACATTTGAGAAAATACACCAAGCACTGTCTAAAAAATCCTATTAACACTGTTCAGCAAGATATTTAAAAAGTGAAGATACCAGTCTGATGGTTTGTGCTAACTGCCCCCAAAAAGCCAAATGTTGAGAAAAAACAATTTTTTTTACACCAACTGTCTCTAAAAAAAGTTAAATTTGTGGAATTTGCCATCAAAAAAGCACATCTGGCAGCCCTTAGGTAGCCGAGGCAGCCTGCACTCTCTTTTATTTGCTGACCTGTGAGTGACCATATCAATTCTAGCGCTCCTGAAGTAAAAATCCCACCTTTCCAACACACGTGGTGTTGGATGGCTTGTTCGGTCGAATTTTGCATGCGCTGATAGACTGGTTCCAGAAAGACTCCTAATGTTGCTACATTGATTCGGGACTCTGCTTTGGTTGGGTTCAACCCACCTCTGCGAGCTCTGTACTTGGTCAACAGCGGATAGCTATTGCTCTGTTGTGAAACTTTGAGATCGTACGTTTGAACTGTTGTAGTTGTAACGCTTGTGTGTTTCTGCCATTTGAAAACATCGTTTTAGTTTTTGTGATGTGTGGGTACAGATTAGCACGTGTTAGGCAGCAGTGTGTGAGCCAAATGGGTTGCTTAAAGTTATGCTCAACAGGTAGGATTTCTCAGTATCGATTCAGTATTTGGCCGTAGACTCAGTATCGATTCAGTATTTGGCCGTATCGGAGTCAGCATGGCGATCTGGAATTTCCGACCCAGCCATAACAAGTGGTTCGTGACTACGGTTTTCACTTTACCCACACATGTCCTGCAACCTCATAGAATTTTGTACCGATTTTCTGAATGATTCAGAAGTAATTATTTCGCGTTTTTCAGCTCATTGTCCCAGAGGTCCAATATTTCTATCAGAAAAACACTTCAAAGAATTTGCAAATCAACTTCATTTAGTAAAAATGATTTTAAACATGAAATCAACTTTGGCAAAGAATTTGCTTCTAAAGGAGTCGAAGCTGCCAATATCGCTCGAACAATTTTTTAGTTTACAGCTACTTGAAAAGCTGTGTTTGATTGTTACTGGTAGCTGTAACTCTTCCCATTACCAATGCTTCATGCGAGAGAAATTTTTCTGAAATGAAATTAGTGAAAACATTTCCCAGAAATTCCATGACCAGTGTAAGATTAGCTGACCCTGATCAACTTTAGGTGAAAGGTACAAGCTGAAAAATTGATTTAGATGATTTCGTTGATGAATTTGACAGTGGACCTTACAATCGAAGGATTGAGTTGCAGTGAAGTGATGATATGAAATTCTAACTTAGAGTGTGCAGCGATCTGTGTGAGTATCATTGTTGATTGTCTATTTGTCGGTTAGTGAGTGTTTCGCTTATGGCAAGACAGTCATGAATCGACGTAGGGTTTAAAAGTCAGCTTTTAAGAATCAGTCAGAGGAAAATTTAGTGTGAAATTTATGCCTGCTGTTGTGCTTTGCTATCAGGTACATGCCGCTAAAACCAATACACACATTCCTAGTGCATCGCTGCTATGCTACTTTAGGTGCAAATGGTGCCGAAACCCCTCTGATGTTTACTGCATACTGCATTGAATAGTCCTCACCCTATCTATGCTGCGGATGGGCATTGCACTTGCAATCGTACTTGCATAACATTGTTATGGTTACACCACAATCACAAATGTCCACAAGCTTCCACAAAAACGGATTAGTCAGTAATCACCAATCTGTTGGGAAATGGCTTCTTTTTATCTGTTTTGCAGTAGGAATATTTTGACGAAACTAGTTGGCTATAAACAGCCTACTTGTCTCTTTGTCAATGTGGAATAGGTGGTTGGAAGTGGAAACATTTCGCTTTCATGTGAATTGTATTCACTTTCGTGGAGTTGTTTTCGTTCATGCAGGGTCAGCACCATTGTGTGCGGAAAATGGTGTTTTGATTTACATGTGCAGTGCTGTGGAAGTTGCATGGTTAGCACAGAATATTCAACATAGCTGTACACGTGTGTGATTGCATCTGCAATGGCGTTTAGGTGTCTCTGGTGAATATTTTGGCGCTAGTTCATATTTAACAATATTCACAAGCCTATATTGGGTTTGACAGGGTTAATCGTAGCAATTTAATTTTCAAAACAATAGAAAATCACCATGCAAGATAGACATTTATGGTGCCGCCCTACTTTTTTCTTCTCCCCGCAGTGGCCTCCCCACTTTTTTAATTCTGGAATCGCCACTTTTCACAACCTCAGGTTGCTTTGACAGGTATGTCAAAACATTACGTCAACATCCAGCGTGAGTGCAAAAATTGAGCTGATTTCGTGGCGTGAAACTTCACTGGATTTGAATGGATTCTAGGCTATAGTACAAGCCCTAAGAGGGCTTGATTGACATTCTAGCTCTTCTGGTTGAAAAGTTATATCAAATATCATAGAAGATCAATTGGGGAAATCTCCTAAATTCCCTAGGGAATTCCTGAAGTATTCGGAATTTTTTTGGCATAGCTTTTGAAGCTGAAACTTTTAAAACTTGATCACGAGCTCTAAATCAGGGGTTGTCAACCAGGGGTAAGTTCGTCCCCTGGGGATAAATTTGTCCTATTCTGCGGTAAATTTAATGATGCTGAAGTTACAATACTTTGTTTTTTGTACAGTGCTGTTGAGTAAACAAAAAACAGGGTAGAATTTTATGTCAGGAAGCTGGCAAGGGCTAAACAGGAAGGAAATGTTGAGATCCCGTGTTCTAAAAGACTCGTATTATAGCCTAAAATCCAAAAGAGCTTTGAGCCACAAGATCGGCCATTTGGATGCAGAGCTCTGGGAATCTTTGCTGTTGTCCTAGTATGTGCTGCAGCTAAAAACTGCGCACCAGTTTGGTGTTACATCTCACACTCACAGAAACTTGACGTGGTTCTGAATGAAGCTATGTGAACAAACGCAGGATTGCTTAAAAGTACCCCAGTGAATTTCCCACCATTTCTGGCTGGAATCAGTCTCCAAAGCTCAGATGTGACACTTCATGTCTGAGCCTTTGCACTCAAGCTAAACTTGTTAACTCTTTGGCGTCCGCTGCTTTCGGGGATTTTCGGAAAAAAACGCCTAAACGCACGTGGCTTTGTGCGGAAATTTCTCCGGTCCGGTATGCTCTTCCAACCTGAATAAAGTCTCAAACAACGTGGCAAGTCTTCTAGTCTGCACTCGAAAAAAAATTTTTTGCTTGGGGAGTGCGGATTTTTTGTGAGTGACGTCATAAGTGGAGGACTTTTAGGCCACCTTGGCCCACTTTGCCTGGCCCTGGAGGCCAACCGTTAGGTGGTAGTATTTCGCTGAAGTTTTTACTGGAAACTAGGCTACAATCCGAGT
>Ga0210059_1010332_pt1 | contig 14437 bp, 7 predicted proteins | sample Ectturendosymbi2_FD_188042 | JGI IMG/M metagenome (GOLD analysis project Ga0210059, IMG submission 188042) | Ecteinascidia turbinata endosymbiont from Florida, USA - Sample 2 (SPAdes) (version 2) | ecosystem: Host-associated > Tunicates > Ascidians > Unclassified | place: Key West, Florida... | reverse complement strand
CCCTGCGCAACTGTGTTGATCATCTAGCAGCTCCTTCCCACATATATGCACCACCACGAGTTGAAACTGGACAGTAACAAAACTAATTTAACTGCTGAGGGGCATCGACTCGACAACCTTCCGGTTCCTTCAATGCCTTGGCGTCCTTGCACTAATTTGTGTTTTTTCTAGCTGAATATTAATTATCGCCAAATAAAATCAACTCAACTCTACTCATAAAAGCTTTTTTTTCTGATAGAAGCAAAAATTCCTTCACGGAACGTAAATTCGCACAACTGCTTTTTCAGAATGTTTATTTCTATTATTAACACCTGCTACTGCATGGTTTCCACTTTGTTTTGCAAACCATGCATTAGTGCAGCGCTTTGTTCTAGTCTTCTTCAATTTCCAAATCCTGAAAGTGGAACTTACATTGAATCTTTTCTGAAGTGTTCCATGACTTGAAAATGGTTGAGACTAACTGGTAAACGGTCGGATTCTCCATAATACAGCTATGACCAGTAACACGAATAAGATTTGTGAGCAACAAACTTGTTGACAGGTTGTTGGAAGTAGGTCTATTTACATGTTTTTTTATTTTTAACGATGTTATGACTCTGACGTTACTTGAATATGAAACATTGTGATTTTAAACACAGCTGTGGAAATGAACTACCCGATGCACGCAATTGAACTAATCAATGTTCGGCATATGCATCAACCATATCCATGTAGTTGCAGTATTCTTCGTATGCTTGCGGCATCACAAAGTCGCCCTCAGCAGTCAGTTGCAGCGTGTCATAGAACCTTCGTTGAGTCATTCCATTAAAATTTGGCCAGTAGATGGGGTCAGAAGTCCTCCCTGATGACGAAGCCTATTTGAAAAAAGGTGTGCTCAGCAATTAACTGCTAGCCTATTTTGCCATTTGTTAAAAAAAAGGAGTGTTAAAAAGCTCTTATACATTTGTTCTCAAAATGTGTCTCCAGGATTTGAAAAAGAACACTTTAGCGCCGTTTCTTTTGTATATTTTCTGCAATAACTGGAACTACCGAGCGGTGGTGAGTCGAGTGTTGAGTCATGATGCCGATTGTTTCCGGGAATAAGGCGATCTGATCACAATGCAGTGAAAAACAGTAAACGTGAAAACTTCACGGTTACTTGAAGTACCCTAGGTTCTGGCTATTCAGTAGATAAATGCGTTCAAGTAACTTCACTCCACAGGTAAAAGAAGCAAGGAACCAATCGGATATTTAATAGGAAATCGATTTCACGTAACACTCCGCATCATCATTCCTATCATCTGCAATCAATGCTAACAAGTGTGAGACGTTTAAAGGCCAAAGCAAGGTCAGAGAAAGTAAACAACCTCAAGACTGCAATGATAAAAACGCACAACCCCAATCGCGACAAATAGAACAATAAAATGTCTTGCTCAACTCCATGGGGCTGTCCAGGCGTTTATTGCCCTGGGCTGGATGCAATTTCACTAATATTTTCGGTTTTTTTTGAACCCGAAACCCAGGTGTTTTTTGTTATTTCCTCCTCCCCGAATCCCAGGTTTTAAAATCTGTAAACCCGGAATTTTTGAAGAATCTGGAAATCTGCTGTGCTAAAAAATAACAAACGATTTGGCTTAGCTGTATGCTATTCATACTATTCATCCACTCTTTCGTAAATATTATTCCATTTTATCACAATAACGTGTTTCAAAAAAAATTTGGAAAGTCACGTTTTTTCATCTTATTGGTTGCTCGTTTACTTGCGAGTGCAAAATCGTTTGCTTCTTCTGCATATCTGTTATTTTGCAAACTTCAGCTCGTTTTCCATGTTTGGTTATTTACGTTTCACAATATGTAGTAGCAGCCTACATTCCGCTGTATGGATGGGATGGTGGTTGACTTTGAAGACCGTATAGCCATTTCACCATCTCCCTGTGTTTTGTTTCGAGTTAATTTTAGTCAATAAAGCGGATTGCTGGCTACTACCAAGTACAGCAATGTCAAAGCAATAGTGAGTCTTTATCGATCAAAATCGAATTTTTCTCTAAACCCGAAAAAACTCGTTTTCCAGGTTTTTTTCTTAGATACTCAAACCCGAGTTTTGACGTTTTGCCCCAACACGGAAACACGATGTTTTACCCAAGTACAGTTGCTTTTAAGTACACAATCTTCAAAACGGCACAACAAAGACAATGTCTGATGAAAATCCATCAAAAGTAAAGATTCAGTTAATTATTTATCATACAAAGTTTCGGAAGATAGCGATTTACACTTGGTTGGGCTTCCATTACGTAGTTTATCGCGTTCAGGTAGTCCTCTGGGCAATGGAGGTTTGAGGAGTCATTGCTATCTGCTCCTCAACAAAATCCAAGTCTCCACACATTTTCCTCAACGTTTCAATTTGGATGAAATAATGAAAAAATGGTGGTTAAGCTTCATAATTGGATTTTATCTGTATCTGCGTTCAAGGTACAGAAAACCATTTCCAAAACAATGAACTTCCAGCAAGTAATTTTATCGTTTTTTGTTATGTTCGGTTGTCGCTGCAAAAAATTCCATATTCAATCGTGAATGAATGTTTACATTAAATTTTCAAATTGATGCTCAGCTGTTGAAATGGCTACTTTCAGTCTATTCGTAGCCGCCGCTGCAATTCAACATGAGTTGTGTGGGGGCGTATAAAACAAGATATGAAGAAGCAAACGCTAAAGTAGGTCATTGTGTGAATAGCATCTAAGATTCTTTTTTTTTATCAGTGGAGATCAACGTGGCCTCACTGAACAGTTCACGTAACTGGGAAGTATCATTACCCCCACATGTGATCCTACTGTGGAGATTCAACATCGTGTTAACCTAGCGTTCACTTCCTTCGGGAGGCTGTCCAAGCGCGTTTTTGGGAACCGTGAGCTTTCCACACGCACCAAGATGGCCGTTTACAACGCTATCTGCGTCTCGACACTGCTCTATGCATGTGAGGGATGGACACCGTACCGTCGTCACATCATAGCCCTCGAGGCTTTTCACACTCGGTGTTTCAAACTATCCTGCACTTGCACTGGTGGCCAAAATACCTCATATCGGTATTCGCCTTAAAGCAGGCACAACATGTCTCGAGACGATACTCCTCAGAAGACAACCGAGGTGACTTGACCATGTGATAAGGATGCCTGGAAACAGATTCTCCGCCGTCTACTTTACAGTGAACTCTCCTGGGGCCAACGTTCGGTGGGGGGTCTAAAGAAGCGTTTTAAGTACCACATTAAGTCGTCCTTAAGTAAATGAGGGATCCCTTTCGACAGACGTGAGACATTGGCCAGGGACTGAGAAGAATGGCGTGCAGTTTGCGACAAGCGACTGGCAACATTTGAACAGCAACCTATTGATGTGGCAGAAGCAAAACGTGGGCATAGACACCAACAGCGCAACCCACCACCCCCAACAACAACGCTGCAGGGATCCGCCTGTACAGAATGTGGCCGTGTTTGCGCCTCAGCCTTCGGACTAAGGAGCCACATGGGCCGACACAAGGAAACGCGTTGAGCAGCGTCATCGTCGATCCGACGGACAACTAAGAGAGAGAGGGAGCTAAGATTCTGAAGCTATTCATACGCTATAAAATTTAACATTTTCTGACATAAAGCATACAAGCTTGACATTGACAGCCAATCACATCATTCTAAACAACCCTTGGGATCAACTGTCTTGTGATTCGGAGTATACAGCAGGTAAATTGAGTGTATATTACAGGAACAAGAAAGTTGAACAATAGATTTCAAAAGGAAAATAGGTTTTATCTAAAATGCAATAATGACGAGATGTAGAACACTAAAACCAATCCCGTGCTCATACCGGTATTTTATTGCCATTCGGGGTTCCATATTTTGCAAAGTTGGTCCAATAATAGATCATTCGTTTTGACAACGACCTTTCACCGGGCGTGTATGAATACGTTGTCAAGTCTTCAATTCCAAACAAATAGGCTAGATCGCCAGCGTGGCATACTTTGTCAAAGCACATAGGTTGGCCCCACAACTCCTGCAAAAAATCGTAATTTTTTATGAAAATATGCTCATTTACATCTAATCTACCGTGTCAAGTTTGCATGCGTTTAGGGCAGTGGTGGCCAAACTTTTGCACGTCATCCGCCAATGATTTCAAATGGAAGTACCGATTCACCATACCATCGGGTGCTTCTCGTAACCATGTTACTTTATATCATTAGTGGTTTACCAGTTAATATTGTCAAATGCAAATAGAATATCTGGTAAAACAGCAAATATACTTCACATTACTTACAATGCAATGAAACTTCTAAGTTTGTTTTTATTTCACTAGTTTTTTACTTTTTACTGTGAACAGAAGAGAATTCTTTGAATTTAAATCAGTCAGGCGGGACCTCGTTTTGTGTTTAATCATCAGCGGTTCGCTTGTGACATTTGATAAATTCATCGCAGTCGCATATAGAGATTTTTATCATTCTTGAATTTTGCCATCGTCGCACGGATTGGTATTTTAAGACGGCAGGATATTTTTTATGTTCAAGGCTGAAAATTTCAGCTCGACTCGATGAGTGCTGTTGGCTATAAAAGGATTTAAATTTTAAAAACAGTTAAGTTTTGTTTGAGTTTTCACAAAACAAGAAAAACCAGAATCATGTCATGTTATCCCGTATAATACGGCCAACAATAGTTATAGAGACAAATACAATTTGGAACAGAATCGAACGGGACGTGTTGTATTGTCTCACAAGAAACAGCAACTCAAGAAACATTTTATTTGAACCATTTTAGGATAATGTCTCTCGCCACGGTGACCGTTCTGGTCAGGTTTAAAGAGTACGTTGGCCAATCCTAGACACGCATTTTCATTTACTTGCACTCTGTCGCTGACAATTTGATATACAAGTTGAAAAAGTACTTTTATTTAAACACGTACTGAGGCATAAAATGATTAGTGGTCTGATCGTAAGTGTTGAAAAAGTACTTTTACAAGTTGAAAAAGTACTTTGATTTAAACACGTACTGAGGCATAAAACGATTAATGGTCTGATCGTAACGATTAATGGTCTGATCGTAAATTAATGGTCTGATCTTAAATTACATCTGGAATGCCTAAATTTGATTGGAGTCATCAAAAAGCGGATAAAATCTAAAAAACGAGAATAAAAGTCAACATGTCACATCAAATGTGAACGAAAGTAAATGTTTGCATATCATAAATCAGCACCCGAGCGTTTCGTAACTCATGTGATTTGAGTTATTTGTTAGACTCCAGGACATCTCCTAAAAAGTCTGCTAAAACCAATTGAACAGCTGGAAGATGATTGACTAGTGAAAAAGACTGCAAAGATGTTTTAATGACGTTTAATAGATTTTTTTGTCAGTTTGTATGTTTGCTCTCTGACGAATTACACAAGTAGAAACTTAAAGATAAGCGCGGTTTTGAATATTTGTTGCTTGAAGTTCCGATCACTTAATTTCAGTTTGGAATCAAGTCGATTCAAGTCGAAGAAAAGCAACACGGTTGCAAAAAACAATCGTAAGAATAACGTTATTTCGAAGAAAGAGCTGCACGACACAACTTGAAACACATAAAGTGGGTGAAGTTAGGGACGTGTAACGATACCTCGGTGATGTGAGATGCAAATAAAGCGTAAAAAAATTAAGAAACTCTGTTATTGATAAAATTGTTGGTTCATTAGAAACCACAAACAGCAACCATCTTTCACGTGCATAGATTGGATTCTTGAAGTGCAACACGATTCAGGCTACCTGCCTGAGTATATTGCTAGACACCGACACTAACGTGTGCTCGATTTGCAACAAGGGTTGTTTTCTTTAAGTTCAAACGCAATGCAACAGAAAATATAATGCCTGTTATTCATCCTTTCAACAGTACTTTTGAAAAAATGTCGTTTATTATGTAGTTGACTTAGGTGTCTTCAGATCAAAAAAGTGCTATTTTATCAATGAAACAAGTGACATCAACATTTGTTAACCTCCTCGTTGAATTCGGATCACAAAAAGCCTCCGACAGCCAACAGGAGGGTCGTGTCTAGGTAGGGCCCCTGCATTCCACAAACAAAGGAATTTGTTGAAAGTCGGATCAAGAATGTAACTGTAGAAAGCTTACAAACGTTTGAAGATGACAAGGTTTTGATAAGTACGAGTCAAATATCGATGAAACGTTTTTATTTTTTGTCTGAAAAACGAGGAATTCACCTGATTTTGGAGGGGTGTTTTAAGTTGCAGCCAACCTGTTTGCAGTTAGTTTCACAATTTTTGTGTTTTGAGTGAAAGCTTCTGAGCATTCGCCACGACCTAACTCATGCTCGAAATCACTGAATCTCGAATACAAAACTGGTGCTAATCTTTTGTATAAAACTCGTGCGTGGTTCGATGCTTGGACTGAGACAAATTCCTCTCACAACCAACATTTTTAAAAGCTGAGTAGGCAGTTTGCCAGAAAAGCAATCCATTGGCCGAGCAACGTCAAACTGACCACGAAAAAAGCTGTTTTCTTTTGTCATGTCACTGCAGTATGTCCATTCGTTTTCGAACAAGATTCTTAAAGTTATTCAAATATTTCCAAAGATAGTTAAAGATATTGCTAAAGGCATTAAAATATTGTAACACAAGAGACGAAGCCGTGCTGATTGAAGACCTGTCTCCATCCACAGGTAAGTACAATCGACCGCAAGCATCAAGGTCGACAAAGCTTTCAGACGCGCCAGAGTCAAATGAGAACCTGTACAGGCGAGTCATTCAACGTCCCAGGTACGACGGCGGATCTTAAACTCGCTGGAGCCGAAGCAAGGAAAGGTCGATGCACAGGCGGAACAGGCGCAGTGATAGCAGCCGAAGCAAAATCATTTGAAGAGCCTTTGGACCGACACACATGGGCAAAATGACCCCGTTTTCCACAAATATGACAGGAGGCGTTGCGGGCAGGGCACGACTATCGGTTTCGGTGAGTGTCCAGACCACAGAAAAAGCACGATACAGCTTTAACAACTGGAGGTGATGATCGCCTCGTAGAGGCGGCAGTTCGAGAATTTTTAACATTCGAGTCAGATGTCATCATGGACAACGATTGACCAGGAACAAGGGTGCCCATGCTGCTAGAGTAGCGATGAGCTCTGTCAAGGTTGTCAGCTAGTTCAAACGCTTGGTTCAAAGAGAATTCTTCTTTTTCAAGTAAACGTTGACGAATAGCAGAAGAAGCGAGTCCATTTATGAAGGCGTCACGAGTGAGCTCCTCGCGATACATGTCAGCAGTCACATTAGAAAAAGCACAGTCTTTAGCAAGGTCTTCAAGGACGTGTAAAAACTTTGAAATCGACTCACCACCAGCCTGACGACGGCTTACAAGCAAATGCTGAGCACAGACATTGTTCTTCCTTTTGCAATACAGCGCTTTCAGAATTTCAACGATCACATCATAGGTCTCTGCTTCTTCGACGTGAGGGTAGACAGCAGGAGAAAGACAGTTAATAATAATACGCTTTTTGCTGACTACAGGATCGTTTGCTCTTCGGAATTCTTGCAGAGTAGGGATGAAATCTTCGACTGCTCGCAACCAGAAGTTAAACACGCTAGCAGCATCAGGCTCAGGTTCAATATGTAGCTCGCGAGGACGAAGTAACTGCTTATCCATTTTCACTTTATGTTGATCAAATTGTAACACAAGAAACCTGTGAGGCGACCGTGGTACGCTAGGCTTTAATCAACATAAAAGTGCAGTTACCATCTGCAGAAAGAAGGAGCAGCACCAAGTACACGTAATAGCACGCAACAACACAGCGGGCCGTTCAACACTTGCCGTAAAATACAAACGCCAGCTGCCTGAGCAATCGTGGCAGCAATCAACGTTACGCGATAAAAGCATTAAGGCGACAAGGCAGCAACACACGTATCTCCACAAATATTTCCTAATAACACCGTCAGTTTTATTTATTGCAAATTGAACAACCTACATAACCTCGGTCACAAACACTATTTCCATGCATTGTATCAAAATAGTATGTCTACTGCGTTGCAGCTTAATCTGTTTTCACTTTTTTTCACATTAGCCACAGCGTAGAAACTGTAGGCAACTCTGAATATTATCATTCTGCAATATTATAAAACAGCGTGGTCTAACTACAGGCCCACTGGTCACATGTGGCCAGCAGAATATATTTTTAAAGCCCGCTAGTTTTCTCAGTATTGATTGTTGTGTGTATGCTACAGTAGGCAATTTTAATTAGAAGAAGCGTCACGTCTGTTAATAATAATGTACAATATTAATGGCGTTGAACTAGAGTAGACTGTAGAGAGCTCCTGGAAATAAGTCAGCAAAGATAGGTTTCCCAAACTGAAAGATTTCGCATAAAAATGCGCTCGGCGTTTGGAAGCGCATACGTGTGTAAGAGTACATTTTCTACCAACAAGCAAGTTAAATCTAAAAACAGAAATCGAATGGCAGACGAAACACCGGACAATAGTCTCCGACTTGTTATCGCTAGCATATTGGTATTGTTAAAGGAACGATAATATCAGAGAAGCCTCAACCACAGGCATCGTACTGATAGAGATTTTTGTAATAAATTGTTTATTGTTATTGTGTAATAATTTCAATGACACACCCACTGAACTCACCTAATTTCACTTTTCAATTTCAAATCTTGTGAAGCTGTTGTTTTATAGCCTGCATCATTTTATTGGAAGTGGCCTGCGAGTTGTCACGTTTTGGTAAAATGGCCCGTAGGTCAAAAGTAGTTGGACCACGCTGTTATAAAACATCTATCCGGTTTTCAACATTCATACCCGCTGTGTTTTATACGTACAAACTACCTATTTGACTATTATTTCTATCTGAAGCATGTCAGGTTTGCGGCGTCTGCCCTAGTACATAGTTTGGTATATAATTTTACTTGCCCGGATTCACATTTTGATTGAAAAACACATTGATGTCCTTGTTAAAGGAAACATATGATGCAGCGCTTCATTGATTAAGCAGAAATTTTGCTGATGGAATAATCTATTTACATAAGCTCGTGAAAATTGAAAGTTTCGCGAAAATTACAGTATGAGTTATGAAGCAATTCGCACCAACCAATCAGAATAAATATAGAGTGGTTTAAATCGGTGTTGCAACTTTAGGAATGAACAAGTTGTTGATCCAGAAAGCAATCAATCAATCGCACCCGCTGACCCTTGAACGAGTTTTTTTCGAAAACAAATGATATCTTTGATCGGAAGGTTTCAAAGACAATCGTCACCTTTGGATGCCAAGTGGTTTTCTGGTTTTAATCGCTATTCTTGCCAAGTTCTCTTAAGGTTCTCTGCAGAATAACCTGTAAGACCAGAATGGACAAGAATAGGTTTGGTTCCTAATTCATGACAACAAGATTTGTTATCAGCACAAACCAGGTCGTAATTGGAAGCTACGGCTATGGTCATTTTGAGCTGAGTTATGGTAATTCCTACGAAAGTTGCAAAAAAATCATAATTTTGGCGAAAACCTAGTGAAATTCAGATAATCGTTATGGATAAAAAGGACTTGAAGACATTGCCAAATCTTCAGCAACCTTGTCTGCTCATCCAATTGCCACTTGTTGTGATTGATTGTTGTCCCGACCGACGCACAATCAATTTCCTTTCTACAGTATGCTGCTCATGTAACAGTTTCAACTCTTTCAAAGTCAACTTACGTAAAACGACCAGGTTTCATTGAAAATGTACCACCATTGCGGCGATGATATTGAAGAATTAATCGCTATTCGCTGAGGACAGATGAAGAGATACTGAGTCACCAAATCGTTCATGATGTATCTATTATCGCAGTCCGGAACAGTTTCATTTCCACACTGCAAAAGATGAAAATGTAAACACGAGCATATCGGCAACGTGCTTGTGAAAAACTTGGAATTTTCTTGCAAAATAATTGAAGGCTGTGTTAGAATTAGGATAGGAGGATGAGACATGGCGGAGTGGGACCGACATGTTTTTTATGATATACGTGCAACAAAACACTCTTGTTTTTGTCTCAAATTTCGCAACGTTCAATGCAGTTGCAGATAATCGTGCAGGGCATGTCTCAAGTAAAATCGCTGGTTGTGCAACTAAACGTGAAAAACAAGTTGAAAAGCAGTGTTTAAGATCTTGGGTTTTTAAAAATACCTAATAATTTCATGCGTCCAACGCATTTCATGCGTTTGTATGGATCACAGAACCACTGCTCGTGAACTACAAAGCAGAAAACGAACACAAATATTACATCAAAATCTTCAAATGAGACCAGGAGGCATTTAAACAAAGTGGGAAGGAAACAAGTGGGAAAAAATTGACTTTTCTCCACGTGAATTCATTACAGGTATGATGCAAGGTCGTAAAACTAGTTTTAATTGCATTCATTTGTTGAAAAGAAATCAACAATAAATGATGTGGATGACTTCGGATGCAATTATATAATGACATAACCAGTGATATGAGATGTTTTTGTATTAAGTATTTATGAGCATACTTATACAAATAGCTTTTATTTTCAAATTTTTGGATTAAATAAGATATTTACCGCAGGGGGATATTTGTCCATAACTGCTTGGTAATCCTCTTTGGCCACTAACAACACAATCGCTTTATAGCCCTCATCACTTAATTCGTCTCTAGAAATTCCGGCAACGTAACTCATTCCCTCATCAGCAGTTGCTCCGGTGATAACTGGCTTGCTCTGTGCTTTACCCTGCAGATTAATTCATTTTGAGTATTTTTTGGTTCAACGTTGCAGAAAAAACATTCTAGCGCAATAAGTCGAGATGACGTTCATACAGATGAATTAGTTTATAAATCCAGCAGTAAACGTTGGGAAAATAAAAATTCAATAAGATTTTGGTAAAGATTTTCAGGCGTATTGATAGTTGCCAGAACTCCTAAATTTTCCTTCGTTCTAGAAGCAACAAGATAAGCTGTAGTAAAACTTTTACAATAAAAGTCATGTGGCAATTTTAATTGTCAACGTGTGAAAGTTTTAATATGTCAGCAAATTTACTAGCGACACATTATTGGTAGTGCTTTATGGGTAAAGAAACTTTTACCCGCAAAACAAAATTTTACAGGATATTGCGTTTAAATGGCGTTAGCTTTAGTTAGTTGTTAGCATGACCTTAAAACGTCTACATTTTGCCTCAAACAACGCCAGTCTGACGCACAGCTATTTACGTATCTTACAAAATTGGTGCTGAAAAAATAAGACCATACAAGACGGTGTATGGCAGATTTTCAACTTTCCTACGATTTAACTTCACTTGTCAAGTTAAAAATCAAGAAAGCCGGACAGTTTCTTTCAAATAAATTATAGATGATCATCTCCAGGGATGCCGGAACGTTGGTACGGCAGTGGGGGCAGTAAAAATGTTGAGGGCAATGGAAACTTATGAAAAACAAAAAATTCGTTACCAATCATGCTTGCTGCAGCTTAACAAGAATGTTGACCTCAAAAATAACAAAAGAAACCATAGAAAATGCATCTCAATTCGATCGTGATAAACCATAAAATTACCTATGATGTTGTTATGAAAAAGACACCTTTGCCCCAGTTGCCCTCTTTTGAAAGGTCAGGGGGCAGTGCCACCGCTCACCGGCGTCCCTGCTTACCGTTATCAGCAGTCATTGTCTCGCTGCGTCACCTGCCGAGATGTCTGCGTTCAACAGTCACATGCGACAAACCACCTAATCTCGTAACTTGAAGTGAACATTAGAAGATTTGTTGCCATGTTATTGTTACACAATAAAGACCAACAGTAAAACAACCCACTCGCAAGTTTGGCAACTAGCTGACCCTGCGGGCAAAGGAGCGGCCATGAGTGAACTGCAAGCTCACCACTGCATGACACCAGAACAGTGAACCTGGCTCTTGTGCACAGGGCCTATGAGAGAGGGTACAAGAGGTACATCGAACCCGGGCCCGGCAAGTACTGGGGCCCGGTAGGATGAAAGTACTCACGCTAAGTTTTTCTGTATTCAAGCCCAAAATTGATGGTCACTTTCTTCGACAGCATGGCTGGTAGCTATATTTGAAAATCTTGGCATGGTAGCTGTTTTATCTATATTCTGATTGCAATACAAACAAGCTAAAGAAGTTTCGACGAGCACCCAGAAGGTATGGGGTCCGGCATCGGTTTTCGTACCCCCTGATAAAATTTCTCTCAGAGGTCTTGCGTTGTGCAGTGTGAGTTGCCGTACCGACTAATAAACTATCATTGCAAGAAACAAATTAATTAATCAAAATTGAGCTGCTGACGTCAAGTTTTCTAGAAAATTTTGGTTCTTAGTCCCAATTTCGAGGGAGGAGAAAATTCCTGTTTCGACCCCCCTGCGGACGCCCATGGTTTGACGTACCACGAGTTCAAAACTGCTTGCTTGAGTTCAGTGCAAAAGCACACTCATAATAGTCATTCGTTTCGCGTTTGCATGTTCAGTAACAATGTTGACCTGCAACAAAAATTATAGAAAACCATCCTGATTTCATGTATGGGCGAACAGCAGCAATAAACTTGTTTGAAGTCGATCTTGATAATTCATGAAATTAGTTATGATACTGTTATCTAAGGGCACCTATGCCCCCGTTGCCCCCCTTTCAAAGGGCAGGGGGGCAATGCCCCCGTAATGCACCCTCATTCCGGCGTCCCTGATCATCTCAACATAGTTCACACTCCCAGATTTTAGAATATTTTTCCTTTGATCATTTAATTCAACGGTTGAATCAGATTTAAACCGTGTTCACTCAAGCAGCAGATTCAAGGTGGTTGTCTCGGTGAGATGACTCATGAATAATAATACATTTAAAAGTGTTGTGGACAGGCAATTTGTTGCCGAAACTACCACCCATTTATCAGTTTAAACCTTTTCCTTATGATATTTAAAGTCTTTGGTGTTACCTGCTTGGACTATCAGTGATTTGCATTTGGAGCTGATTCATTGTGTTTCGTTATAAGCTTACTGGTTTTGAAATAACGAATACCTAAAGAGGATAGGTTCTTGCATCTTCATTATAGCAAAAAGTTAAATTTGCTGTAGACTTTCACGAAACATTAACCATCAAAGTTTGATTGGATGCTTTTCTTGAAGTGTTTGGGATGCAATCTGAGTTCTACTGTTTCCGGTGTATGAGAAGGCTTTGCAGTAAATGAAGTTGGGCAGACAAGAAGTCAAATTGCTAGATTACTGGCTTCTGGTAAAAAACAAATAAATTATGCCGAAGGCTCGATGCTTTTGTGCTTGCCTGCATAAAGAGCTTGACTGGTTGCTCTGGAACTAGATCCCAGTCGATCACCGGGGACCACGGTTGAAACATAACTGTTATCTTCGAAGGGTCCGTTAAGACTGAATCCATCTCTTTAACCACAACTTGCAATTCTTCTGTAGTTCTACAAATGAAAATTCATTTTTCTACGTTTTTGGAAGTTTTTCTAGCAATATTATGTATTACTATTTAAACGCAAATCGCACAATAAACCTAATCTTGGCGTTGAAGCAACGTTTGAAAGCAAAAATCTTGAAAGTTCATCACTGCAAAGCTCGGTAAAGTGACACCAAAAATATTTCTGGCTCCAAATATATCGTCCTCTTGCATTTATCGCACTGGCTGACGTGAAACGCAACTTGTAAAAATTGTTTAGAAAACCTACAGAAAAAATACCTCTAGAAAAAGCTTTGGTTGGAGAAAGCTAACTTGAATAAAAGGGTTTATTCTTGTCTGCATTCCTAACTTAAATATTTTTTCTGACCTTTCGCAAACAGTTATTCAAGTTCCAGCGTCTTAATCTTTACATAAGTCTAAAAAACACGAATGCGCTTGAAGAGCAGCTTTGTGGGAGACAGTGTTTGAGTAATGACTTATTGTTCCACAGGCACAGTATATACGTTACAATAAAAGAGCCCTTGAAGAAACAAAATTCTCAATTAATGGTTATCCACAACAACTGCAAAATCGTAATTTTTTTAGTCGCTGTGTAATTCCATTATTTCATTGAGCTATGCAGCAATACTTGTAAAAATTCAAACTGAAATTTATTTTTAAATTGACACCATTATCGCTAGGATCCCGGACAAACGAAGGGGGTTCCAGACAGAGGCTCTGTCTGAGAAGAATCCTCCCGAAGAAAGAAAACACGTTCTGAACAGATCGGTCAGTCGTGATTTTTCCATTGCATACAAGGGCCGCATCCAACGTTTCGTGGTAAGAGACGTAGACTTTCTCACATGCCCTACAGCAGGCCTGCACAACTCAGAAAGCTCGAAGGGCCAAATTGATCAACATAAACTCGCCGCGGGCCGCAAAAATCTATTTCGTCATAGTGTGGAAGAAATTCTGAAAGGACAAGTAATTATCCGAAGTCGGGCTTTTGCAACATTTTCTGCAACTGAGTTCTCGCGGGCCGCAAGAAAAGATCTCGCGAGCCGCATGTGACCCTCGG
>Ga0210059_1010331_pt1 | contig 14438 bp, 8 predicted proteins | sample Ectturendosymbi2_FD_188042 | JGI IMG/M metagenome (GOLD analysis project Ga0210059, IMG submission 188042) | Ecteinascidia turbinata endosymbiont from Florida, USA - Sample 2 (SPAdes) (version 2) | ecosystem: Host-associated > Tunicates > Ascidians > Unclassified | place: Key West, Florida... | reverse complement strand
GAGTCTGACAACACAACGTAGTGACAGACTCATCGAACAATCCCCAGCCATTACCGCAGAGAGGTTACCGTGAAGACGTTGGTAAAGTTCATGGCATGCTGAACCTCTTAGATCGATCGTATCCCGACGTTGTTGTCAGTGTCATCAATAATCTGTGAGCGGACATAATTGTTGGTCAAGAGTTCCTCAAGCAACATAGGTCTGCCACGTTAGAAATTCAAGGTTCCGAAAGGTTTTCAGTCATCCCCGGTCACACATCCAATCCTTCTGGTCGGCTCGCGGTCACCGCTGCCAAGTTAGCTCCCCATGACTATTCGAGTTTTTGCTACCTCAGTGCAAACCAATCGCTTGCTGAAGCCGGCGCACAACCAAGAACATACTCGGTTTGTCAACTATGAAATAAAACGCCTGCTTGAGGCAGACATCATCGAGCCTGCACGATCGCTTTGGAAAGCCCAAGCTCTCGTCGTAAATCAAGAAAGAAAAGATTAGTTGTCGATTATTCCGCGACTGTAAATCGTTTCACCCTGCTGGACGCGTACCCCTTGCCCAACATCAAAGATCTTGTGAACAAGGTGGCCCAGGACAAGTATTACAGCTCCCTAGATCTACGTTCAGTTTATCATCAATCGGATTCCTCTATTAACGGAAGAAGAACATTGCACGGGGTGCGAAGCTGCAGGCAAACTGTTCCAGTATGCGCGCTTTCATTTTGGTGTAGCGAATAGTGTTTCTGCGTTTCAACGAGCCGTCGATCGTTTCACAAAAGCTTACAACTTCCAGAAAGTCTATGCCTGTTTGGATCAGGGGTCGGCAAATAGTGCGTCGCGACCCAAATTTGGGTCGCGAGACCTTCACTCTGGGTCACGAAATAATTCAAATTTACATATTACATTTGCCTTTCTCATTAGACGCAATAAATGCAATCATTTAATGTTTTATGTGCTAAGGGTCCACAATTTTGTGCACCAAAATTGCTACTGCCAGTAGAAATTTTAAAATTCATATTTAATTATAATGTATTTTCTACAAAATTATATGCTCACGAAATATTTGGTTCGTGAAAATTTAGAACTATTTGAGGGTCGTTCATCGTGCCAAAAAATATTTGCGGACCCCTGGTTTAGATGATATAACTGCTACCAATGCAACTATTGCGGAACACGAGAAAAATCTGGATTGTCTGCTTCCTGCTGCGACTGACTGTCGCTTGACGCTTAACGAAAAAAAGTCGCAAATTCGCGTGACAACGCTTGTCATGCTTGGGCATAACATTTTTTCAACGAAGTCGAACCTGATCCCGATAGACTGCAACGGCTGTTCGTCTTTCAGCCGCCTACAAATCTAAAGGAGCTCAAACGCGCGTCTGGGATATTCTGTTATACTATTATAAGTGAAATTCTTTTCGCGCTTTTGTCAATCGACAAGAAATGCAACAGGCTACGATACCTAATTCTTCCGACAAAGAGGATCCACTTCTACGTGCAATTTGTTTTCCTCTCAATGGAAGTGCTTGATTTGCTTTTGATTAGCTCAAACGATAACTCGAAAAAGCTAGCGTGGGTGCTATCCGTCCTGACGTTCCGTTTGCTGTCGAGACAGACGCTTCCGACTATGCTTTGTCTGCCCTGCAGATAGATGGCCTGTGGCTTACATGTCGCGCACCTTAACTGCTTGTGAAAGTCTCTATCCCGCGGTGAAAAAGAGGTCACGCTCACAGCAATAATTGAAACTGTTCGTCGTTGGAGTCATTTTTAAAGGGTAGACGTTTTACTTTGATCCTGACCAAGAAGCTGTATCGTTCATGTTCGATCAGAGCAATCGACGAAATTCAAGAATGCCAAAAGTCTTGGCTGGAGACTTGAATTGATTGAGTTGAGTCACATGACTTATGACATTCGCCACAAAACCGGAAGTGAAAACGTCGCAGTTGATGCATTCGTCTGTGTTTGTGCCTTGTTCCCTCTTACTTCCCTGTACAACTTTCATCAGTCATCAATGGGTCTCCCAGGTTATGCGCGAATTCGTCATTTTGTAAGACAGAGTAATTGACCCTACCCGGTGAAGAGACAATAAAAGTTTGTCGCAACTATATAGAACAAACGCAGAGGTGAACCTACTTTCTTCCGACCGCCCTCGCAGACATTTATACAAGCTGTGCGTGGGATCGCCTAAGCGTCGATTTCGAAGGACCTGTTAGGGGTCCTAGACCTTATCTTCTCATCGTAATCTATGAGTACTCGTGTTTCCTTTTTGTCTTTCCATGTAAAAATAAGAGCTCTTCCACTGTTGTCGAATGTCTATCGTCGTTGTTCTGCATCCTGGGTTTTCCGAGCTGTGTTCACAGTGATCGAGGTGCTTCGTTCGTCAACCAAGAAACGAGAGCCTTCCTTATTGAAAGAGGAATTGCGTTTAAGACTTGGACGTGGTACCATCTTAATGGAAACAGTCAGTTCTTCTTCATCGTTTGAACCAATTCTTTCAATCTACCGCTAAACAGCACTAGATCTCGGGGCAGGTGTTGAGCAGCCAATCGGTTGTCTCATCATCCAGAACCGTCAGGCCGTGCAGTCTGTGGGGAGGTCGATAGATTGGAGACTGGAGGACAACATGGTCGACGGTTTGTTCTTCTGCGCCACACTCATAAGGCGCAGAAGGGGGCATATCCCGTTTGTGTAAGCAGGAGTGGAAACGTCCGACACCGGTGCGGAGGGGGTTATGCCGAACCCACGAAACAGTCAGTGCGAACGAGCTAATCAAACTGTATGGCGCGAACTGACAATCTGCTGTTCGTGAGAAAACCTGCCCGAAGACCAGCAAGAAATAGTCTTGCCAGAGGTGTTGCATGCTGTGAGGTCCCTGGTCTGCCTTGCACCGAATGATACGCCGCACGAACGTCTATTTCGGTTTTCTAGAAGGGCGATCACTGGAACATGACTTCCCTCGTGGTTTCCATCTTCAGGAACCCTTCTATTGTGGCGTTTCGTGAGAAGGAAACGTCCTCTTTCCGATCAAGCTGAACTAGTTGAAGCGAACCCTTCCTACTGTAGTGCGATTTTCGGACGAGACGGAAAGTTGCGTCTCAACATCTAATCTTGCGCCGCTTCCTGCCGAGCTTACTAACACTACAACGCGTGGGGTGTCTGACGATGTGCGTAGTAATCAACCTGAACTGCCACCTGAACACCATGGACCTCGACTCCGTTGCGGATGATGTTGATACGGCGCCGGAAATTGCCGTTGGTACGGCAATGTTGGTAAGGCGCCGGAAAGTAGCCCGCAACGCCCTGCCAAACCGTGCCACTGCGCCGTTCTGAGCGAATTCGTAAAGCCCCGAACGGATATGGGCACTGCATTGCTTAGCTGTGTCGCTTGATCAATTTCTTTCGTTGGGGGTGAATGCAGAGCATTTCTGTATCGCCCCTGGCTTTCCTTCCCTTGTAAGAAATAATTTCAAATATTTATTGCAACGTTTCTTCTTGCAGGATCCGTATCCTTTATTAGGATGTACAAGGTATCCGTGACTCACAAATATTTAAGAAACGCTGGTTTAGTGCAACCTGTTCACTGCCATGAGGACGTCTGCGTTAAACTGTACTGCTGACTCAGTGATCTCACATCGATGGTCTTTTAACCTTGCGTTTTTACACCTTCTCAGGATATCGCTGAGTTTTCTTGTTAAATAAAACCCAAGTGAATATTTGTGGGATTGTTCGCATCGATAGGTCACGACAACAAGACTAGCGACAAAATTTTTCACCCATTTCAAAAAGAGGTTTGCGCTTAACAAAAAGAGGTGTTCAAAGCATCGTTGAAGAAAAAATAAACAATCTCCACTTTGAATTGTCACAGGTGAACAGTATAATATCTGCAGTTATAATTTTGCCTTTATGTTCTCAAAAGACACAACCAGTTGTTTAGCTGTACATACAGTATGTCCGAATTTGCAGGGATTTTGTATCATAATGATTCGTCTTAACCGTAGCGCTACATGTTGCTCGCACCATAGGCAAAGCCTATCGAGGGCAAACCCAAATCCGCTGCGAAATGATCACTCCACATTTGCTATCAGTGGCGTAGGAGCACAATCTGCGGCCCCTGGCCCTAGTAGAAAATGCCACCCCCTGGTGCGGGCAGTGATGTTATATTCATGATGTCATCGTCCTCGGTCAACCATGGTATGATCTTGTGTTTTTTGAAGACCTTTTGGCAAGACCTTTCGCCAAATATAGCGTGAATTGTCGACTGCTTAACCTCCCCGAACACCATGACGCAGGGCCAAACGCACATCTGCCGCTGGTAATAACTGCAACATGATAATGTCAGCAGAGTATCAGAACAAGTAACAACTATTATGAACAGAACACCTTAAGTTGGACTGTTTCCAAACCAAAAAAAGATTATAAGGTAACAACAAATTAAGAAACATGAACGTAAAAAACAACGATTTTGTAGCATTTACTCAACAATTAGTATTTTTGAACAAACATAAGATTTGTAGTAGGCATGAGTTGGTCTGACCGATATTACCATTACTAAACTCCGAATACGATTAACAGCCAAACAAAAAATTTCAAAATGATTGACAGGAAACCGAAACGCAAAAAATAAGTATTTAACGAAGGGGAAATGCAAATAGCGTGTGCGTCTAGGAAGAAAATCACCAACAATAATTATTGAGACAAATGACCGATATACTTGACCACAGCAACTGTAGCCCTAATCGTTTTGCAAAAAACAAATTCTTTTCGCGCTTTTGTCAATCGACAAGAAATGCAATAGGCTACGCCTGTTCCAAGCCCAACAAATTCAAAAAAGTTATCGAAGTTTTTGCAACAAATAAAGAATGATCATTACCCAATCGAAACAACTTACAGCAAAAACAATACAGCCCACACTCCGATTTTGAGTGCAATAACTAAGACCTCAAAATTATATCCCCATTCTTAAGCGTTTTGTAGAACCATTTCTTTATAAAGACTTCTTCGCAATTTCTTCGTGCTATCACCAACTGGTGGTGCTACAAAAGGACCTTTGTTTTGATACTTCTCTGGCCCTGCTTTGACTAATTCAACTCTCAAGCTATGATCTATCACTATCGCATCAGGCCGAGCCTTTCTGCTTTTGTGCCTAAAATGCCACGTTGTGTGGTCTATTTGGTTTATTTCTGCTGTATAGAGAACCGCCTGATATGCTGTAGCCCACTTGGAGCCATGGAGCGGTTCTCTGGAGGCCACGAGCAGAAGTCTCCACTAGGTAGCTTTGCCATGATATTGCATAACCCAAGTGTTGCGATATATTAAGTATTCGCCAGTTAAGCTCAGAAGGTGGTCACGGCTCATGAAAGTTTGAGAACCACTGGGCTGGACCTTGACCAACAAACGATGCTGCGGTTTGCATAGGCCACTCTTACGCAATGATATTGAGAGATAGTTGGCGACAAAGCGGTGTTGAGCATAACATGGCTGTTACCATGGCGCTAATAACATCGGCTGTGTCGCCCTCATTTGCCAAAGAAGATTCTCATGGAGTGTGGGACCTAGCTGATGAAATTAAGAAAGCTTAAATTTTAATTATGTCTAAATAATTTCCTCACCTCTTTTCAATTATATCTGCTTGCAACAGGTAACTAGAGTTTACTGCCCCCTGGAACGTGTCGCCCCTGGCTCTAGCCAGAGTAGCCAGTGGGTTGCTACGCCACTGCTTGCTATGCACGTCTCTTTCATTTTCAATCCTTCAAAATATTGAACTTGTGTTTGTAATTTACAGTAAATACTTTTCGTTTGTATGTCAATTTGAGGGAATAAGTCGCCAGTAGATTTGTTTTCATTGCTTTGATTTTCATTTATCATTTCCTTCACCCCCTCAGTTCATCTTCGTTTTTGGTAAATAGTAACATTTGACTACTTTCGACGACCTCCCTCCTTGCTACGAAGTCATTCAATTGTTGTATGCGCTAAGCACCTTCGAAAACGCTGTTCAAAACTGAACAAGTTGTGAATTTAAACGTTTTTCTCGGGTTCATAAACGGGTTTAGAAAACAAAGCTTTTGACTGTCAAGGGCTGCATTGCTTGCAAACAAACCTACTAAATCGAAGCGGTCACGTTTTGCACCTAACGTCATCTTCATGTGAAAATCATACGTTGGAAACAACCATGAGCATCAAGCGTCAAATCTTTACAGTGAGTCCAATGCACAGAGCGAAATTTACTTTTCAACAGTTTATGCTGTCACGCTTTTCAAGTTTTGTACCAACTTTCAAGTCAACTTTCAAGAGTCTTATTACGAACAATATAGTTTTTATTCAGGTTCCGACCTGGTTTAGTAATGTTCCTGATGATGGCTTACAACTAACCTGAGGAGTTAATTTTGTGAACGTTTTAGGATCATATACATTTTCCACGCTTTAAAAAACAAAACAAAGAATCAAAACATCCGCATGAAAACGGCGAGGTGAACAAAGTTTTAATCGGATTAGTTGCAACACGACGCGAAATTACGAAGTGCCCCTTGACAAAAACAGGTCATGATGTCACGAGGCAGTTGCATAAACAAAAATTTGCATAAATTAAAAAACATAGTTTCTTCAAAAACTTGCAAATTGTCAAAAAGTACTTACGAAAACTAAGAAATGAGAAAAACTACGAAAACCAAAAATATTTTCCCAACCAGCGTTGAAATGCTGCCTCATCGCAGCAGTAGCCATCGATACATGAAATCGATTTTCTAATAAAAGATTTGCTGATTCATTCGACTGCGTCACCTTTGCGAAGACTAATTATTTGCCTTTTGTGGACCATTTTCACTTCATCATCCTGAGTGGCCGATTTTGTGACGCCAAGCTTGATCACTGCATCATGCGCTGATTAGTAACTTTGTTAGGCCTGCAACCACATGTAAGAGGCCTTTTCATTAAAACCTCGGGTGTATCAATTTTGACTTCACCAACCACGATTGGCGCAAAATTACGGCAACATATTCAGCCATAACTCACCAGCAGATTGAGCTAGAGAGCTGTTCAAACCCTCTGCAGACGCGGAAAGACATGTACATTCGATATAAAATATTGGAAAATTTTGGATTTGAGTTTTTTTGTGGGCGACGTCATAATGAGGATAGGTTTATGCCTTTTTGGCCCACTTTATCTGACCCTGGAACCCAACCTCAAGAGGGAGATTTTTGTTTATTTTGGAATTTATGGCCTAAAAACAACAAATTACATAATTAATCCCCTAGGGCAGGGATGGGCAATTAAATTGGCTCGGGGGCCACTTTGAGAAGGCCGAGTTTAGCGGAGGGAAGTAAGTTCTAATTTGATCGTAAAATTAATGAAACAAAAACAATAATGGTGCACAGAAAAGGTTTCAATATAATTGGTTTTGAGCAAATAAACTTTATCCGGCGCAAGCAATATTGTGACAAATGTAAACTCACACAAATTTCACATCTGAGGATATTTCCTGAATGCTTCCACGGGCCATTGAAAATGCTGTGGCGGGCCAAATGTGGCCCGCGGGCCGCTAATTGCGCACCCCTGCCCTAGGGCATTAATTTAATTAATAATTAAATAATTTGTGGTTTTTAGGTCATAACTTGCTAACCACAAACGCCACAAGGCCAATCAAGGGCTCTGAAGATGCAGCGTCTCGCCTAGTTTCTATAAAAAAAAGAAACAAAAGATTCCCTCTTGCGGTTGGGACCAGGAACCGATCACGAAAGCCAAAAAAGCCTAAACCTACCCCATAAAATGACGTCACCCACAAAAAAGCTCAAATCCAAAACTTCCTTACTTTTTTATCGAAAGTGCAAGACTTTCCGCAACTTTAAAGGATTTAAACATCTCTCCAGCTCAATCTGCTGCCGAGTCATGACTTGCCCAGCTTGGGCAAATCCCGGGATTAAGGGGTTTTAACCACTCAGTATTTCGACGAGAACAATCCATTGTGTTTTAGTTGATGAAATTGTTCATGAAATCTTGTGACCTCAGAAATTTATTTTTTTTCATCAAACCTGATCCCCTGCCCAAATCTAAACAAAATTTTAACAAGAAAAATATGATATTCCTTCTATAGTTTTGCACAAACGGATGAGCATGAAATTATCCTGTCTTTTGAGTAGCAGCTTCAGCAAAAACAAGAGGTATAAACAGTTTGCATGCTGACTGTTCGTCCAGTGGCGTAACAAGAGGGGGGAAAAGGGGGGACATCTGCCCCCGGGCGCAGCACTTTGGGGACGCCAAATTGAGGTCGGAAAGTTAAGAGCTAATTACGAAATGTTAAATGTCAGCGGATTCTAATAACGACAATTTACAAAATGTCGAATGTCTTTGCGAAATCTCATCAAGATCACCAAGGTTCGCAAAGCGAGCAATTATGAACCGAAGTGACGTTTCCAGGTGGAGTTTCTGTCTCCAGCAATAAGCGCCTGCTTGTGGTTTGACTCACGGCTGCGTCACAACGCTTTCAGAATGCCAGGGTTGCGAACTTTCCGACTTCCCAACCTTTTTATAGTTGCGTCATAATGGCACGGTAATCCAGCGTTCACCGCGCATGCAGAGTGCTATAGTGCGCATGCTTTCAGAGCAGCGATAAAACTCAAACAATGTTGTTACCAGGGATGTGCAGAGAGGGTATGAACGAGGCGACGGTGCCGGTCATCGAACGCAGTGGGTCATCCAAAGAGTGAAATAACAAATAGTGCGTTTATCAAAATCTTGTAGCCTGACCAAGGGTGCAAAAATTTTCTGTGAATGTTAGTAGCACGCAGCAATTTTTAGCATCGCACACATATGAGCTTTGCCATACAACATTCATATGCATGAAATATAAAAGGTTAAAAACGTTCGCGCACTCCACGTTTTCGGTCGCGCGGCGCGAGTGTGCAACTGCATTTTTGCACCCCTGAACTAGACGCTTCTTATTGGCCACTAAAACGTGCTGCATGGATCCGATGGGAACTTGCCTGAGGGGGAATGCAGGCAAATGTATGTTAAGTGACCTGAGAGAGAGATGAAGCACTGCCATCGTTACCTTCATTTGTTTTTACTGAACAAAACATCCTTAGCAATTTGTTTATAGTTCAGAAAAAAGTAAACGGGGAATCAAATTGCATGGTTGTACTACTTTTTTCCAGATACTATTTCTAAGAGAAACAATAGACAACTCTATCTCCTAACATGCCGTAAGTGCTATCGTCTTTTGGTGGGCCTATCTGATATGTACTTCCATGAAAAAATGCAATATCTAATTCCTCAATGCAGAGTTTACCTATGAGTGGAAGAAGGTTGCTTGCAAACAGATGTCTCAAGCCCTCAGAATAAAACAAATTATTAAAAACCTAACACATTAGAAACCAAAAAACTCTGAATTTATTTTAATTCAATTTTTCAAAACTTGTTTATTTGTCAAAACTAGTTCTTACTTCTTCCAAATGCTTGTATTTTTCACATTCCTCAATACTAGAATTTGGTGGGGGGCATGCAATCAAGCAGCTGCCCCGTGAATCACCAGATTTATCTGCATGGCCCTGGTTGTTACGACTACAGATCTGGAAGTTTAGGAAAATATTTGAGCTTTTATGGTTTGACAAACTTTATGCTAAGATGGATTTGGTGTGGTTCTGATAGAAGTTATGATGATTTTTGTTTGTTGGATATTTAAATAAATGCTGAATACTTTTGCAAAAGTTTAATTGCAGCTGTGAAACAACGTTGAGTATATTAGTTATTGTGAACTTTTAAGTTACTGCTACATGTACTTGCTTTATATCCCTTTGGCCTAGAAACTGAGCATTCCCATGGACATGACTGTCGAAATTCAGGTCACACAACTGCTAACCTGGAACTGCGCACGGAGCGTCACTGACCTTAGATATTTCTCAGATCAGTTAGTGGATGCGACACATTTCATTTACAGCAATTTTTTGAAGGAACAATCGGAAAATTTACAGTAAAGGCAAAAAAACATTTGCTTTGAAGTTAGATAATTACAGGTAAAGCATTAAATCGCAGCATTTCTTTAATTTTCTGTCAACTTTTCAGGGTGTTAGCCTATATCCAACAAAATGCTTCGGAATTTTGCAATTTTATATTTGTCTAACAGTTTTGTATAAAACCATTTGCCTTAAGTTTTTTGTATGCATTCTTCTGTCTGTTCTCTTTTATGTATTCGTGACTCGTGAGTCTCCCTCATTCAGTCCTTTATGATGTTTTATTACTCAATACTCGGAGAGTGCATGCTCTAGAAATACCTAGTCCCTACGGCTCGCACAGCGATGATTGTAACCAGACCTGACCAAGGAGTATAACAGAACCGTCGCCAGAAAGTTTTCACTAGGGGCGCTTTGCTTTTCTGCGGGGGGGCTTTGGGTTTGTGCGGGGTGGCTTGACACTATAAAAATTGGCAAAAACTCAACTGATATATAGTGTTTCATATTTCAATTTGGGGGTTTTGGAGCTTTGTTTGGGGGGGATAAGCCCCCAAAAGCCCCCCCGTGGCGACGGGACTGGAGTGGAACAAGAGGGTGCGGTGGATTCGGCATTTTCGAAAGACTCTGATAAACCAGTGGTTTAGAAAACAGGGTGCAACTCTGGCCAATTTTATCCTGTGTCGTCAGAAGATTTTTATGTCCAAAAATTTGTCATTAAAATTCATGCATATTTGTACTGATGATCAGGGAACTTTTTGGTTAGTTTTTTCATTTTATTTCACTAGTTGCTACAAATCGAGAATACATTACCGCAATTTGGAGTGTCGTAATAAAACAGTTTGAAAGTTTAATCGTGACCAAAATTTCAGAGGGAATAGCTTCACGCGAAACTACTAGATTCTTAACTCTACGGTAGTTAATGGTTTCCAAGATTCAAAGGTCTCGACGTCAATTCTGTGACGTCACAATCACAGGAAATTTTCAGACGGGTCTAGAAACTAATGTATGCAGGCGATTGCAGGGCCCGAGTCAGCTTTCGACGCCCCTTTATTCCCAACTCATTCTTCGCATCTCTGCGGCCATGAACGGACTGGGTGGGGGCGTCAAAACTGAGTTTGCCCCCGGGCGCGGGAAACCCTAGGTAGGCCACTGTGTCCGTCAGGTTGTTCTTAAGAGGTTATAGCTTAATCAAGAGCAGTTTTAATTTCAGTGTTTTTATGAGCAACATAGCCACATTGAAGCATGGGTTGTAGCAAATGTGTCCTAGGAAACCATTACCTAAATTTATAAAATATCTATAGATTTCTAGATGTAAATGCTGGCAAAACGCATACACCAAACCAATTCACGAATAAAGCTCAAGCAGCATATTTCCCTGACGCCTAACTGCTCTTTTTCTACGAGAAAAGTACGAGAAGTTTTTCAAATTTCAATGAGTGAATGTTTTTTAAAAAAAAGCTAAGCGGCTGTGGTCAGAAATCAAGACAATTGAACTATTTCATTGAAGAACTAGCGGTTTCCGTTCGTCTGTCAAAAGTCTTCCTATGTACTTGTCACCATCACTTAACCAGCCGCTCAACAATGTGTCATTGCATCAAAGGCGTACCGAGGGAGGGGGGCAATGGGAGCACAGTGCCCCGGGCGCCGAATAACTGGTGGGCGCCGAAAAGTCCCAGCAATGTCCCAAGTACTTTCTTCAACACAGCAAATTTGCTCCAGAACGACCTCAGGTTCGAACTTGGAGGTGCAAAATTTGTTTCTTGCCCCGGCTCGGGCGCCATCTGACCTCGGTACGCCCCTGCATTGCATTCACCCTTTTATTGCTTCTAGCAACTTTTCTTCATAATCACGATTAGGGACCAGCTAAGACGAAAGACTAAGTATAAAGATGCCACAGTTGACTTAAAATAGTCTCAGTCCAAGGCACCCTTTATGTAAGCCTTTTTTTAGGAGGATCAAATTATTTCACAGCTACAAGATATTTTTGAGCACTTCAAGTCTTCTGTTAATATCATAAGTAAACCAGTCAGAATGGCGATTTTCGAAGGTGAAGTGGAGTCGGTTTCAGAGAACGGCATTACAACTATTATCTTCAACTTGTGTGTGTGAAGCGTTGCAATAAGTGTAAATAAAATCTGCTTTAAGTATTTCTAGTTTTAGTCCATGTGTATTGATCAATAATTTAGTAATCGAGAGTTACCGTTTGTTGTTTGGCTTTTAGTTTAGCTCACCTAAAACGTTTGTTAGCTCCACTACGTTTCAGCTAAGAGAGCTGCAGAATAAACAGCTGTTCGATTTATATTTGTGGACCGACTGTAGTTTTGCGATCCGTGTCTTGGTTCACAGGAGCAGTAAACTATCAGCTTACATTTTGCAGGTGTTGATGCCGTACATATTAACCCGTTAGTTTCGCCACCTGGTACAGACAAGTGACCCACATGGCTGGCTCCTTGATAAATTTCTCGCAAGTTTGCAGTGCTAATTCATGAAAGTTACCTATTCAACTGCAAATATACTAACAGCTATGTTTGCCATTCAGGTAACTGTTTGAAGTAAAAATCTCGTATAGTGTATCTTCGGTTGGATTTATATATACCTGTATCAACTAATAGGCAGCAAATGCTTTCATCGAGATACTCAACGCTGGAACATTCGTTTCTACCAGGCGGAACGCTAGATATACTCAGATGGGTTTGGTGTTCCGCTTTTCGTAGACTTTCCACAAATTTATAAAAAATCAAAACTCATGCGTGTTGGCATTCCTAAAAATGACCTATTGAAGCCAAGTAAGCGCAGCGTATTAAAAGAAAGCCTGCTGTACTTACCCAAAGTCTGTAGCAAGCTTTGTGACTTGGACACATATAAATGCTATGTTTTCATGCAGTACCAGGTACAGTATGAGACTAAAGAATCTTTGAAAAAGATCTCTGTTGGGCTAACATTGCACTGAAAAACTTTCCATTCCTGTCCATCACATGAACATCAGGAATGTCTTTTTCAAGGTTCTACCAATTGCATGTTGCATTTACAGATGCACATTTACATATGTAATTTGCAAGTGTTTTGTAACTATAGTACCATATCCCAAACGCGGTAGGTGGATCCGTGAAAAGATTGGTGGACGCATTCCATGCAATCTATGATAAAATATCGACAACAACCAAACGTTGGAACAACTTCGTTGGCTACAACCGACGTAAACATTGCAGCGAAGGGAAAAAAAACATCTGAAACCAGTGCCATCATTGTAAACAATCATTATTGCAAACAAAAAATTAAAATAAGTTTTAATGCGTTAGCGAAAGTCAAGCTTGAGGCACAGATGCAGGCGCTGACTCTTGACGCCCTAATTGCCGAACCTTGACAGGATGTCGATTGACACACATTCTGTTGAACACGTCAGCTGAAGTCAGGCGCTTTGCTGGCTCTCTTATGCGTATCGATTTATGCCCTGATAGGTCTCATACGGTTCGCGCCTCGTTAAAAACAAATACACATCAAGCGAATGTTGTCGAATCATCGTAAATGTGAAGCAAGGGATTTGCACGCCACCGCTTATTTTCAGTGCTGACCCTAGCTGACTTGACTCGAGCGTCAACTAGTTACATTTCATCGCACTGCTACTCTTACACGAACTTCCGCAGTTAGGTTATCTTTCATTATGTATTACAGACGTGACTTACCACTGTCTTTGCTTTCGTTTCACCATCGTTTCAATAGTTATTGTAGCACCTGCAGCTGCACCAATTCCGGTCTCATGACAAGAACTGTATCGTTTTGTCAATCAACGGTGTTTTGCGAGGGAAATAGAGAGAACCATTGAAAAGTTTCTTGACAGTAACGCCCGAAGTATATGAATGTGTGTTTCCTATCTTTTCTTTGCCTTAACGGCCAAATGCGACTTAGGCTACTTGTCTTTTGTAAACCAACTAACCCTTGGAAAAGTAATGGGGTACCTAAGCTCTATCACTGGAGATAAAAACTTGGCACGCTGGCACTTTGTTTCAAGAAATGTGAAAGTATTTTCTCCCAAGTTAATCGCTTCTCTTCGCGTTTCGCTTTCACTGCGTAAATTCAAGTTTGAAGTTCACGATACAGTAAAATCGTGATAAACGAAATTCGCAATAGAAAGAAAAAAGTAACAAACAAAGGTGCAGACCTTAGTCAGCATGGTAATTAAACCATCAGTATTAAGCAAAGACTCCCTATCCCTGGAATACTAACGTGGGTCACGGTGACCCGGGTCATATGAGGTCATGCTCGTGCAACTACGTAAGCGCGCGTCGGAGCGCTTTCAGCTCTTCAGTAGCTTCATTTTTTTGTGTGACTTGGAAATAGGTGCGCTTGCGGTTATCGTTACTCTTTTCGATTTTGCAAAGGAGCGAGTTCGTCACGAGTTCGGGTCACGCTGACCCGACGTCATGGTTAGCGTGAGGTGGCAAAAGTACGCTTAACCCACGTTATGGTTAGAAGGGGGTTGAGCGCCAGGTGGCTGTAAAGAGCTGAAACT
>Ga0210059_1010330_pt1 | contig 14438 bp, 6 predicted proteins | sample Ectturendosymbi2_FD_188042 | JGI IMG/M metagenome (GOLD analysis project Ga0210059, IMG submission 188042) | Ecteinascidia turbinata endosymbiont from Florida, USA - Sample 2 (SPAdes) (version 2) | ecosystem: Host-associated > Tunicates > Ascidians > Unclassified | place: Key West, Florida... | reverse complement strand
GACCTTGCTAATCAAAGTGTACCGTCATTGTCACTTGACCACTGCAAGCAATCGGATTTTCCTAATGGCAAAATAACTACAGCAGTGCTTTTCCCTCTGAAGCCTAATATACACTTTCTTGTTAACTTTTGAAAACGCCAAAAGGCTGTGTCTATTTTGCCTCATAATTCAAAACCACTGCTGGAACTAGTTTGCCTTCAATCAATCGTATTTGGCTAAAGAAAAAATAGCACCAGTTGTTGTTTTGCCTCATGAGGCAAAATATAAGTACATGATTTTACATTGGCGGATCAGGACTGGATCGTACTGATGATTTTCAAAAATTTTGTGGGTCAGGACGGGATCGGATTCAATTTTATTGGATCAGGACTGGACTCGGTCTGAAAAATTTCACAGTCCGCTCATTTCTGGTAGTGTAACAAATGCATCTACGTCTTTTGTTTGATCGGTTTTTGGTTCGACTCTCACTTTGATGCCTTTCATTTTGGTAGCAGTCTAATAGTTACACTTGTCAAGGGACCACTTTTTTACTTTCTTCAAATGTTTCCAAACTTTGTGTTCAGATTTACAGTTTTGGTTTTGGTTGAGGGATTAGGTGTAGGGTTTAGTATATTTATACTAAACCAAGTGCACTGTACTACACACTCATCGTGTGTTACTGTCACGTTACAGGTGACGGATGAATAACTTTCCAAATACGAAGGTCCACTGACGGACCTGCAGCCACTACCTTTTAGAAGAAAAGTTTTGTTGTTTTAATGTGATTTTGTTGTTGGGTTTAGGTTTTGGGTTTATGTTTTGAGTTAAACACATTAAGCGCTGGTTGTCTGGAAACTTGCCCAAGTACAGGTCGTCGGCCCACAGTATATTGTTGCAACCTCTCCGGTGGTGTTCCGTTGATTGTGTGATTCACCACAAAGGGGATGTGGACGAAGAACAACAGTAAATGTGCGTGGCGCGAGCAAGCAATGAAAAGAGAGATTGCAATGTGGTAGCTCTGCCGATATTAACGTGTGAACGAATGAACTTGATGACTAGCGTACGCGAAGAGAGATGGCGATGCATGATCTCTGTTGTTGCTTGCTGCGGCAGTGCGAAGCTTTGCGCACATGCCGCTCGGGATTCCGATCGCAACAAAATGGTGCTGTGACCAGGATGTGGAGGCCGTGCCGAGTTCAGCCTTCACACAAAGAACGTGCGATCAGTGTGGTTCGTTGTAAAAAGGAGGGGATGTTGTTGCAACCTCTCCGGTGGTGTTCCGTTGATTGTGTGATTCACCACGAAGGGGATGTGCACGAAGAACGAAAATAAATGTCCGTGACACGAGCAAGCAATGAAAAGAGAGATTGTGACATGATAGCTCTGCCGACATTAACGTGTGAACGATTGCACTTGATGACTAGCATACGCGAAGAGAGATTGCGACGCGTGATCTCTGTTGTTGCTTGCTGCCGCGGTGCGAAGCTTTGCGCACATGCCGCTCGGGATTTCCGATCGCAAAAATATACGTGTCCGGCGAACGATACTCGTACTTCACTTCAAATGCCAACCGTTGAGCGTCGGGTCGTATGTTTTTCCTTATAAAGTACAAACATTTCGTACAAGTCTCTAGCAACCAGAAGCACATATTTATAATGTTCGCTGATGTACGGTGTGGTCAGGAGAGCATTTCAAAGCAACTATGGTATATTTTGCCTGCAGCCATGGTGGTTTTGCCTGTAGTCACACACGCGTTTTGCAGAGTGCGGAAATAAGATCGGCCTGCTGTAACCATGTGCCTGATTGTCTCGTCACATTGCATTTAATTGGGAGTGGTTTCTATTGTAATGTGGATAAACAATCACTCAGAAATTTTCTTACTGAGTTAAAACGTATGATGTAGAGATTTGATGATTTTTGCTTGAGCATAAATATTTTTTCGACAGCAAGTAAGTAAGTGCTTCAGCCGTGTGTTCGACGCTGCTTCACAAACATTCAATCTTGGCAGATTTCAAATGACCCGTTTGTGTAAAGCGTTTGTGAACGCATGCCAATGCAGAGTGCATGAATAATTACTCAAAAACTTTTTTACTGAGTTAAAACATATCATGTAGGGATTTGATGATTTTTGCTTGAGCATAAATATTTTTTTCGACAGCAAGTGCTTCAGCCGTGTTTTCGACGTTTCTTCACAAACATTCATTCTTGGCAGATTTGAAATGATCCGTTAGTGCAAAGCATTTGTGAACGCATGTCAGTGTGATGTGGATCAAAAATTAGTGAGAGGTGGAACATTATGTAAAAAGTTGACGGTTTTGGCTGCTGCAAAATTGTTTTATTTTCAGCAGCATGTAACTGCTGGAGCCGTCTGATCGGTTGCTCCAAAAACATTCGCACTTGGCAATTAGCCCTGCTTCACAAACATTCGTACTTGGCAATGTGCGCTGCTTCACAAACATTCGCACTTGGCAGTCTTCAAAAGGCCCGTTAGTGCAAAGCCTTTGTGAGGCAGGAAGGGCATCGAGAAGAATAACACCCGTTGATTTGCAAAAAAGCAGTAATTCAGCAATCGCAACTTGTGATCTTTTCGCTGCTTCCCAACAATATGTATTAGTGGAGATGTAGGGTTCAACACAGAGAACAATAAAGGATGCTGCCAACAATAGCTCGCACTCGTTGCAGTTGTCTGCATTGCCTTGCACCACTGGTGCAAGCACAAGCGAATGATGGCAATTCGGGGCATTAACTAACAGGAAAGCAACCAGCAGCATTAGAGCTCTCTCGACGAGTTCACTCTACTAGTACTAGGTTGCACTATCATTATACTGGGATAAGTGAACTACGATAATTCGCTTGTGGTGACTGTCACAGTGACTTGTAACTTATGTGCACCATCTAGCGGTGACCATTTATTTAGATGTGTCGCCATCTACCTGCCACCACACACTGCACCCTTGCCGCTCGTCCTTTCCCATCGCAATAACGCCAAGCACCTGAACATGTGTGCATAACTTTTTCACATATCTCAAACCATATTTATGACCAGTTGATAGAAATGTTGTAGTTTTTTCCTCTCGTTTCATGCACTTCCATCTTGACATGCGCCTGCTACAAGGTAATCACAACAATGTTCTGTGATATTCAAATTTTTTCTGCAACAACAACAACAGCAGAAGCGTTACATTTCAGCATCCAAGAGCTGATAATTGTCGAATGCTCAGGCCAAGTGCAAGTAAAATTTTGCATTGTTTTTTTGTGCATAGAAAATTTTGTGTGGCTTTTTCATGCGAAAATAAAATTTTGCGTGTTTTTTTGTTGTACAATGTGTGTAATAATTTTTTCGTAGTTCCGTTAGTGCAACGAAAACACCTATAAAAGTTTTTAGTATCAAAACAAAAGTGCTTTACGTTTTAGTCAAATCGAAACCAAACTGAGTTATATAGCGATCGGCAAAAACAACTGAACGCATGTGTGTTTTCGGACGGAGTCGAAAAGCAGAAATGCTGTCTTTGACCAGGTGATATACAAATTGTTATAACTTTTCTTCTCTACAATTTTGTAATTCAAAACTTGGCAGGATGCTTTGTAACAGCTATAGCAACCGTTTCTGTAATTTTTACATTTTCCCCATTGTTGGAATAGGCGCAATAAATTTTCAAAGTCAAAAAACAGACAATCCACCCTTGTTTCAGGGTGTTTTTTCTCTTCAAAAGAAGTGGAAAAATTATTTGATTTCGATTTTCATAAACTTCACAATATGACTAACGTTTTTGTGCATAATTTGTGTTTCTATCGTGCAATGTTTTCCATCCAGAGCCTTTTTAAAACAATGCCTTGCCCACTCCAGCACCAGCGCAAAAACCATACCGGCGTTCTAGCATCAGACAGCAGCCACGAATATACCGTGGACCGGTGGTCAATTAGTTAAGTTTTGGTTTTAGGTCATGTAACAAGGATCTTACGCTAATCCAAGTGTATTGTCCCTGTCACTTGATCAATCGAAGCAATCGGACTCTCCCAATGGCAAAATAACTCCAGCAATGCTTTTGCCTCTGATGCCTGATAGACACTTCCTTGTTAAATTTTGGAAATGCAAAAAGGTTGTGTCTATTTTGCCTCATGAGGCAAAAGCTCTGCTGGAAGTATTTTGCCTTCAAGCAATTGTATTTGGCTAAAGGCAAAACAGCTCCATTGGTTATTTTGCTTCATGAGGCAAAATAAACATACATGATTTTACATTGGTGGATCAGGACTGGAACGGACTAATGATTTTCAAAAATTTTGCGGATCAGGACTTGATCGGATTCAATTTTATCAGTTCAGGACTGGACTTGGACTGAAAAATTTCACAGTCCGCTCATCTCTGCGAAGCTGCTTCAATCGTTTCGAGTTTTTATTGTGACGCAACCAACATGCTTCAACTGCAACTACTATATATGACTTGGTGACATGTTGCCACTTCAGTTGATTTGCTGCCAAATCTACCAAGTTTTTCTCACTGTTAGCTGTAAAATTATCAATCTAGCAGTTACCTCCTTTTTTTCACGATTTTGGAAACCGTCCAGCAGGTTAAGCAGGTAACAAATTCCTGACCAAATACTGTATTTGTTCCAGCAATTTTTAGAGATGAAAACTTTTACAACTTCTTCATCAAAAAATTATTTACCTTCTTTCTGGTGCTCTATATTGGGCAACACAAGGACAACCAGGCACAAATAGCTGCCTTTAATCATTTGAATGCATAAATATACCATTGCTATCACCATGGAGTTTCTGTTATGACACCGTGAAGTGCTTCAAGCAGATAATTGCATCATTATATTAACCATTGGCGTAATAAACCTCAGGTTTGAACCAGGGGTGGTGGCAAAGCTTAGCTGAAAAAGTGGCCCCCTGGTCACCTTGAGGGGCTACTAGCCAATACTTAGAAAAACATTAAGAAAAGATAGTGAATCTGGATGTCATGAATGTTTGTACTAGCTAAAAAAGCAAAAACACACCGAAAAACACAACCTAAGCAATACTAAATATCAAAAGGTCAACTGAAGGGGGCTCAGTTTTAACATTTAGGTTGCCAGGGACGTGGCTTGGCCCCTTGCTCCCCCCGTCAATTACGCCACTGATATTAACAAGTAACTAAATGGCTTGTTGAAACCTGAAATTCCTGAATGATTTGCGTCTGTGCTTAGTGAGCGCATTGGGTTTGGAAGACCACATTGGCAGAATATATTTTTATCCCACAACACATATCATTTTTCCAGGTGGTTCAGTTACGCCAGGAAGTCATAGGCCTAATGTCTGGTCAGTTGATACTGATAGTGAGTGCAAGACCAAAATAGACACATAGCCTTACAAGTTTATTTTAAACACCTAAAAAATAGCAGTTTTTTAAGCAGAAATTCAGTATTTTAGGTAGGTTTTAGCTGAAAATTTGTGACATGGTTTTTAGCTGTATCTAGCAGCTTTTTGTGACGCGATTTAGCAGGTTTAGGTGACAACCAACCATCTGGCAACACTGGTTTTACATTGTAACGTTGGTGTAGTGAAGACGTTACACAAGACAATACAATGCAAGGTTGTCAGGTTGGCCCTTTTGGGGCCAAATTTCAGAAATTTGGTCCCAAATAATACCTGCTAGCCCCAAAATTTCGTTTGGCCTTTTTCCAGGACAGACTTGGCCCTTTGCAAGAATTAAATCTGACCACCCTGAGTCTTGTGGAAGAAACCATATTTTTCACTATTTTGACTAGATAGCAGATTTTCACCAAATTCTTGTATTTTGAAGGTTTTTGATTGCAAAATTTTGTGAGGAATCTTGAATATGAAAGTAAGTTAATCAGCATACCTGTTACTTGCTGCAGTTTAGAGGTAGCATTGAGAACTGTTACATTACCTAACTTACTGTTATTTAGGTGGTGCACATGTTTGTTGCTGTTGTTCAGATTGTTGTTGATCGCTTTAGCACTTATCGACAAGGGTAAATTTATCTCAGTTTTTGGCTACACATAGAAATTGAGTTGCTCTCTTATGATCTTTCATCATGTACTTATTTTGCTGTTGAGCTACAATTGTGATTGAGGAACATTGCCATTCAATAAATTGCTAAGCATGGGTTCATGACTTTGTAACTCCTGATAAATTTGGAAAAAAATGGTTGGCCATTTTTGGCCCCTTAATAATTTGGCTCTTTTCTGGACTAGATTTGGCTCCTTGGCAAAACGGAGATCTGGCAACCCTGATACAATCTCTTAAGTGAAGTAGGTTTTGGTGTTATCGGACTCTGGACCTCAACCATACAAGGAAAGTATTTTGCTGAAGATTTTAGGAGAAACTATGCTAAAATCTGCATCTTTTGAGCCTTTTATTGGGTTTCTAGTTCACAATTTACCATAATTTTACTAATGTTTTGTGATAAAAGATTGCATCTTTTATTCATGTAGCAAAACATTCGTGTAAATTTTTATGGCAAAGAAATTAGTTCTAAAAAAATTATGGTGCTGCACACAAAAACCTTGTAACCTCGCTAAATGTGTAAAGTTTTGTAGTCTACTCTCTGTAGGCCTAGTAGCTCCAGATCTGAAAGCACATAACTCCAAAGATTTTCATCAAAACCATTTCGAAATTTCAAGAGTGATGTGCACAAGTAATAATTATTAGGAATATTTGTGGAAATTTTCTTTGCAAAAAGGCAATTACAAAAAAAAGTAATCCTAGGTGATTTGTACAGTGTTGTAGACTAGGCCTAGCAAAATGTTGCTGGAAACCAAGCGGGGCATGATGATATATTCCTACTTGGAAATCGGCCTGAAACAGCAGTTTTCGGTTGTATTACCAACAGCATAGCTCCTCTGCCGATTGTGCTAAAGAGCTGTTCAAACCCTTAAAAGATTGAGCAAGTCTTCATTCTAGTCTGCAATGAAAAACAATTTTTTTTGTTTTTTTTGTGAGTGACGTCATAAGTGAGGTAGTTTTTTAGCCATTTTGGCTCATATTACCTGGCCTAGGGCCCAGCTGCTAGATAAGTATTTCGCTGAAGTTCTTATTGGAAACTAGGCTTGAGTCCAAGTCTTTTCAGACTTTGGTCAACTTTCTAGCGTTTCTGGTTCATAAGTTATGCTATAAAATGAACAAAATAATTAATTATCTAATTAAGAGAATAATCAAATATTTTGTTTACTTTAGATCATAATTTTTGAACCCGAAATCCCAGCAGGTCATCTAAAGTATCAAAAGACTCAGGTTTAACCTAGTTTCCTACAAAAACTTAAGCGAAATACTACCATATAACGGTTTGGGCCCAGGGCCAGGTGAAGTGGGCCAAGGTGGCTTAAAAGCCCTCCACTTATGACGTCACTGACAAAAAATCTGCAACCCCCAACCAAAAATTTTTTTTCATGCAAACTACAAGACTTGCCGTGCCTTTTGAGCATTTGAACAGTTCTCTAGAGCGTATGGCACTGGTGTTATGATCGCGCGAACCACATACGATCAAGCTGTTTTGGCGTGAACCGCTTGATTAAGACCGGCTCTGAAGGTGTTAACTATGCGAATAGTTATGGAGAACATAATTAGAATATCTCTATGCAAACAAACAAGTATGAAAAAAATTATTATACTTCAGACAACAACTGTTAGCACCTACCACCAGGGTTGTGGAGTCGGAGGTAAAATATCTGACTCCGAACTTAAAAAAATTTCTGACTACGACTCCTTAACCTAAAGGGAATAAAATTTGGCTGTTAAAATCAATGGGAATTGTGGTGCATAGCAAGAAATCTCTGTTTCAACAAAAGTTTCAAAAAATTGTACAATTTCAACAGGAATTCTCAATTTAAGAGTGTGATGTAAAAAATGATCCAATAGGACTTCCAGAGTCAGTCAAAAAAATCCAACTTCGACAACTCAATGTTTTTAGTCGATTTGCATGATTTTGTCAGGATTAATGTATCTAGGTATGACAAACCTTTGTGGAAATTTTTGTGTCAAAAAACTAGTACAAAAAAGTTATTGTGTTGTCATTTCAATTATGTTTGTACACATCAATCTGCACCTGGTGCATTTGAATGATTGACGCGTATACACATCATTCTGCACCAGAGGTGTTAAAATGGCTTTTTAAGCCTTCCTCCACATTAGCAAAGGTGTTAAAATTGCTTGTTAAGCTTTCCTCCACATTAGCATTTGCTAATATCTATGAACAACCTCTATTAGAGAGGGTGACTGCTTCTAATAAATTTCGAAGCACTCCTGGAGAGAAATTAAAGTCACTGAAGTGTCCAGACATCAGTAAACCACCCTCTGCATGCGGTATTTTGAGTTACGTTCAGCGGCAAGTGCTATCAGAGTGGAGAAATATTTCCACCTGCATATGATCATTTCCAAGTTCCTCAACTGACGCATTGCATAGCAGAAGTCTGGGTTGTCAGGTGCTTGACAAAGGATATGTCAAGTGTTTGTCCAGTTTAGGGCAAATTTTGGCAAAAATTTTGAGAATGACGATGTTATTGTTTTTTTGATACATATATAATGATTTTTGCAATCCATATATTTTCCATACTTTCCAATTTTTAATTTTTGACAACTGAACTGAAGTTCTACTGTAAAGCACAGTACAAATAACTAAACATGCTTTGCAGAAATTGGAGGGTGATCGGAATGATAATTCACAATGATTAATGTTGGGCTGTATTTTCTCTCTTACGTTTTTTTGGTGTTCATTTCATAAATAATCCTAAATGGGCTGTTTTGTCAATATTCACAATTATTATTTTACAAAACAGCAAGATTTTTGCATGGAAAACTTGCCAAAAACGTTGGCAAATGTTGCACCATCTGGCAACCCTGCAGAAAAGCTCAGTCTGCCCTGGAAAAGGCATTTTGATTCACAGTTTGAGTCACTGCTCCAGACAAGATTGGATGCAAAAATAGCAATGTCTGAAGAAGGTTCCAGGTTCCTGAAAACTTCTGAACTGCAGCCCCACCTGTTGTAGTTAGCGTCATGCCAGGAATCCATAACTAGGTGACCAAAAATAGTAGCTTTTTATGGTACCCTCTATGCTACTGTTTGCCTTTTTTGGACTCAGTGGTTCTGGACACAATAACAATAAAAGATTAAAATTGTGCCACACAGTTGTACTGTGTTTGCAAATTTAGAGGATTGAGTTTCTCAAGATATTGCTGTTAAAATGTTCCTGGTTTGTTAATTTTATCTATGTTACAGCTCGTTGAACTGTTCTACAGCTAGAGTAAAAAAGTGCAGCCTATTTGAACCTTGAATACAGGTAGTTTTTAGCTTATGCATCTGACTGGAAAAGGTGTTCTTTTGATGATGAAAATATGGTAGCCCTAATTTATTGTTGCTTACTGAAACCTGTATGCAGGGATGGATCTAGCCAGTAAGTTTTTTGGGGGGATTTCAGTAAAATTTAGTTGTCAAGTCTCATTACGGGTTCACTACTGCAAGGTAGATGAAGTATACTTCACAACACTCCTGTGACAAAATAATGGACGTCAAAATGGCCTTATATCATGAATGCTGTTTTCCGATTTGTACAAAATCACAGTGAATAAAGTTACTTTCATAGGTTTTAAGTGGGTGATTGCCCCAATTGTCCCTCCTTGGATCTTCCCCTGCCTGTATGTTTGGTTACTCCCACATTTATCAGTGCTTTGTTGTTGTGCATAGAACTTTATATTTTCCTTTGCAGATACAAATGAAACAATTGCTTTTAGCACTTCGTATGAGATGATGACATACTGCACATGTTAGGCATCACACTATTGCATTTCATTTATTGAACACTCACATGTAATCATGGTGCGATTTAATAAAAACTAGAATTAAGTTAGTGAAAGTATGCAACTTCATTTGTTTCAAGGTTTTTTGTGTCACACTTGATCTTTAATTTATTGTACCACTTCTTCACTTTTGATAGTTCTCATCCTTAGCACTTTTATATACTGTTAGTGGAAAGCAGCACCTAGCAAACTTAATATTTTTATGGCTTTTGTCATGTGTGTATCCCAACTTACTGATTGATTCCTGCAGTAAAACTTACACTTCACAGCTATATGTCAAATGGTTTTGGTTATTTTCACATTAAGCAGTTTCTATGAGCAGATTACCCAGGGCTGTAATAAGTTTGTTTCACTGCAGAAAGAAATTTTTCATAGGGTGTTAATGGCTTGCGCAGACATCAAGAAAAAGACTCATAAATGTGCTTGGAGGCTATATACTGTAAATGGCCCAGGTAAAGCATTTTGTTAGATTTTAAGAATATCAAAAATCATTAGTAGTCACAATGGTTGCAACATGTGTAGTAAGTTACTTGCGATTGTTCAATGAATCGCTACATGATAGTCAGTAATTAGTATCATCACAAGGCTAAGGTCATTATGACACTGACACCCTCACCTTTATGTCCATGACAGGTTTGCATCGTAAAGCTGCTCTGAAACGTAAATAATCCACAAACCCATGCAAAATCACACAGTTTTGGCGTTCTTGGATACACTCTTGATATCCCAGGATTTTAATAACAGTAACTCCAAGATCAGGACTAGAGTAATGGGTTAGAATTTTGGGATCAACATTTACTGAGGTACCAACCTGAAGTTGAACAGACTGAAGATGCCGTGTGGCGAAATCGATTTCCATTAAATAATATCAATGCGTGCTGATTTTTGTTACTGGTGCAGTGTGCACAGACAGTGCTTAAATCCTCATTTATAGGTATAACAAGCATTCCAGTTGGTGTACTGATTGCAGATGATTTTGGCAAGTTTACTTTTATTGGTTGTTTGCGTTTTCACAGGCATGATTATGATACATGTCTGCTTATTCAAGTTTTAATAAATATTGGAACCGCAACAAGCAGTTTCCAGTAGTGGGCTGAAATAGAAAGATCAGACTGACATGGATCACACAGAAATAGAATTTATTGCTGAAAAACAGCTTGTCAGCATTGTACCGAACTTTTCTTTGGACAAGGTTTATTTCATTTCTGGTGATTACGGACCATTCAATCCTGGTTTGCCTGTAGAAGTACCTTTGTGGCTTGCCATTTCTTTGAAAGAAAGACAGAAATGCAGAATTTATCCTCCGGATTGGTTTACTGTTGAAAAGCTTGAATCTACAAAGGATGAAGAAGCCACAAGCGAGTTTTTCACACGTCTGCCAAATCCACATTTTCGCGAAATGTGTCATTTATTGTTGGCTCATGCCGCTGACAACGTACCACACGCTGACACTCTACGGACGCTTGTGAAAGACATCTGGGATATCAGAGCCGCTAAATTGAGAAGCAACATAGACAAATTTGTTAAGCTGCAAGCCGGTCACGCTCGGCTGGACAATTTGACGCAGCTGGAAATAAATGCTATTAGGCCGTTTTTGACGTGCTCCTTGGATCATTTACATAAACTGAAGTCCTCAATGGAAGCTGCTGAACGAAACCTTCCATCGCAAACCTAAGTACTGTAGCTTTAAAAAACGTTGATTTTTGACTATTTTTTATGCCCATCTCGTCATTGGAAATTGTAATGCTTTTAAAAGTGTTTCATGTTGTCCTCCGCCGACGAGACGTGTTCCCTTATGACTTTGTCTTGTGAATGTTGAGTCCCATTCACTTCAGCCTTTTTTGTTTGATTTTCATACTCTTTTGATATTACAGCTTATCTGCATTTGTTCTGGTTCTGATCTCTGAAATCCCTGTGACGCCGAACAGACCGCAGTTGATTGTTATCTTCATAAATGCCTAAGATTTTAATACACTGCACAATGGTTGCGCACGTCTTCAAAGATCCAATTTAAGTATGTAATTTCCTTGCAAAAATATCGAATACTTCATCAGTTAAATGCACTAGTTTTTCTGTATGCTTTCGAGGAATCAGCCGACTGCGCTCTGCTTTCATTTTTTTGCGATGATTCAAACATGCACATATTTACATTCAAGTATGTACTCGCACAATGGGGGTAAGCAAGGAATCGATTAGCAAATTTTTAATAGGAAATCGATTTCACGTAAAATTGCACATTCTTAGTCCTTATTCAGTTATTGGTCTATCGAGTTTTAGCAATGAACTCAGGTTTGTGCTCGTATCTTTGGCTCATAGCACTATGATAGTGCACACTTCAAAGCAGGCTGTGGCGCCGAAACTCAAATTTCAGGCTCCAGCTCCAAGCATCTAAAATTTTTGGCTGCATTGGTTTTATTTCTAAATTTTTTGGCTGCGGCTCCAGCCCTCAAAAATTACTTGGGCTCCGGTTCCACACCCCTGCTTCAAGGAAAGCACAATTAGCATTAAATTCAATAAGCTACGTTATAAAGTGCAAGATACCAAATCAGAAAAATTTCCTGGTAATGTACATGCATCACAAACGAATCTAGCACCAGGCTATGCATATATAAATAATTATGAACTGTGCTACTATAAGCGTTGCTACCAAGGCAGTGGTATAGCGAGGCTAAGTGCCGCCTGGAACCGACCATAAAAGTTCCGCCCTTTCCACCTCTCAAATTTGCTTAGAAAAATTTGAAATGAGAGAAAATAATGTTTCGTGCTTATTTAAAGATATAAGGATTAATAAATATTTCTGAAAATCACATCTAAACACTCACAGACTGAAATGAGTCTTGTTTTTTATTGTCGATTATAACTCTTGCTTTTTCTGCTTGTCGCCGTCTTTATCATTAATTTTTCTACATTTTGCTTTCTTTACATATGCATATACGAACATGACATGTTTCGTCAAATTTTCTTCCCTGTTGGTTTTTAATCTTCGGTAAGCCCACCGCGTGGCCTTTTAATAGTTTACTCATTCCAGGGGATCAAAGAAAAAATTAAGGGATGTGATGGCGATACCTACTTTACAGATGTAAACATTTATTTTTGTTAAAATTTCGTGTAGTATTTAACTAAAAAAAGTATTTACACTGCATATAGCAGGCTATAATAATAAATCTGATAATATGATCTCAGTAAAAAACGTTTCGTTGTTCACTTTATGTTTCAGTAGTGTTTTAATCCTCGTAGAATATATAAAACGCTGCAAACGTTAACTCTGTCGGCACTTGCGCGGAGCCCTTTACAGGTGCGGGGACCCATTTTGAAAAAATATCGTAAACAGGTTTAAAACCGACTGTGGTTGAGAAGCGCTGGCTTGCAGTCTTCAACGCGATTTGCGGACTTGGTCTAGATGTTGGGTTGGACCTCTTCCAATATGCAGTGTTATTCCTTGCCTTTGTTCGTTACCAACAGAACCGTCGCCAGGTCTTTAGTTGGGAGCCTTTACGTTGTGTAGGGAGATTGACATTCTAAAATTTTACCAAAAAGTCCACTGATCTATAGTGTTTCACATTGGGAAGCTTGGAGCTTTGTTTGCGGGACTAAGCCCACGAAAGCCCGGAGCGACTGGTTAGCATCAGACGTCTATTTCGAAAACTGTATCACCAAACCATGCCAGGTGGGACACGCCTTTTGGATGATCAGCAGTGATTGCGGAGTCTTACGTTCGACTAATTGCGTTGAACAACTGCAGCCATTGCCAAGTTGTACAACCATTTCGATCGCCCTTAAATAAAAACCTTAACCACAATCATATCCAAGCAAGCTTGTCGTGTTGAAGTGAATTTTTCTATGACTGCAAATGTTAAATACAGGGTGTTTCAAAAAATTTGACATGTAAATATTACAGAAACTACATAGTCGAATCAAATGAAATTCAACAGGTTTAATGTTGACCAAAACAAGATTTATTCCCGTAAATCTGAATAAGAAATTTAAAGGCACGTGAATTCCATAAAAGATTTTACAAATGTTCAGTGTGCGCGCCGCCTGTTACCCGGAAACAGTCCCGTCACCACGGGGCTTTGGTGGGTTAGCCCCCCAAACAAAGCTCCAAGCCCCCCCAAATTGAAACGTGAAACACTTTAAAATAAGTGGAGTTTTGGTTAGTTTTACAATGTCAAGTCCCCCTATAGAAAACTTTCTGGCGACGGTTCTGCCCGGAAAACGTCAAGTCGGTAGTCTAGCTCCTCCCAAACACGATGCAGCAGGTTTGACCGCAGTACGAATAACTTATCAATTAAAAATTTCTACACCTGAAAAGATAAACATATCAAATATTAAGCACAAAATTTTGGCCTGTTTCCACACAATCTGTGTAAATTTAAAGTTATTTAAACAGGAACTGCCAAAGTTATTAGATTGCAAAATGATGTCAAATTTTTTGAAACACCTTGTATATCGTTGCAGTGGCGGCTCGTGGTGAAAATCGCCGGGAGGGCTGCGAAATTTCATCTCTGATTGAACATCTAGGATTCTTGCCCTGGCTGTTTTTATTTATTAGTGGGGTTTCTAGTCGCTCAAGCGGTCCTAATCCTGTCAATATCATGATTTTCAGTTGTTCTTTCACTTCAGTTTCATTAGTCTCGCTTTGTACTTACTTACAAGCAACG
>Ga0210059_1010329_pt1 | contig 14439 bp, 4 predicted proteins | sample Ectturendosymbi2_FD_188042 | JGI IMG/M metagenome (GOLD analysis project Ga0210059, IMG submission 188042) | Ecteinascidia turbinata endosymbiont from Florida, USA - Sample 2 (SPAdes) (version 2) | ecosystem: Host-associated > Tunicates > Ascidians > Unclassified | place: Key West, Florida... | reverse complement strand
CGAAAAACGCAAAAAAAATACTGAAAACCAAAAGAATACTAAAACTGAAGTATAAGCCAAGTGGGGGCCCGAGTTTTACATTTACTGTAGCTGGCATGAGGGGACAAGTCGCCCCTCAAGCAGGAGCAAGTAGACCCAAAAACCGTAAGAATTTCCACTGACTATTTGCGAGGAGTGGAAAAAATTTTGGAGATACCTTCCTTTGACAAGAAGTTCTCAGGTGTGCCATCAAACAATATTTTTTTCACTGCTACATTCTATTGGAATTCAATTAATTGCAGTTGAGTTTTGCTGCGTCCACACCAGTAGTGTCAAGCTGCCGGAGCTGCGCTCCGCCACTTTCATCAGTGAATGCAGTGACTGATGAGTCGTTGCCTACAAATATAAGCGAAGATGTTCAGCAGACCTCCGGTACCTATAAAAATTTCCACTTCATCTTCGGTGCACACATGTTCATGTGTATTTTTGCTTCAGTTGAGAATTCGGTAATGCCTGTCAGTAAAAAGGGTTTTGAGGAAAGAGCAGCAACTCTTTTCGAAAAGAAAGTCGCCAAACTGTTCGACAATGTTGGTAATCAACTTTGCAATAAGTTAATTATATCTGGAATCTTCTTGCTTTTATATTCCCCAAATGCCTCGGAAAATGACTAAGTTCGTTTTGAACGACTTGTTTGAAGATATTAAACTTTTTCTGGAAAGGGCAAGTACAGTAGTAGTGATCAAATCAAGAGTGGTAGGCTATGTTTTTCTCCTTGAAGTTTTACATTCAAGTCGTTGAGGTGTTACACTATGTCAGCCAAAAATTCAACAGTTTCCTTTTCTTTAATATTTCCTAAAAAAGCTGAAAATGCCTTAGCTTTTCTTCACATCTTGTTGAATTCCCGCAAAAAAATAAAAATTATTTCCTAAAGGACCAAAATTTCTGCAAAACTCTTCCCTTACTCATGCATCTTTCATAACTGTGCACAAATAAATTTGTATAATTGTCTTATTTGCGGAAAGAAAAGTTTCATTGCTATATTCTAGCCTTAAATCCACTATTTTCACCGGGATAGACATTGTAGTGACGAGCTATTGTTGAACAATTATGACGAAACAGTTACTTTGAACCAAAAATTGTAGCTTGCCCAACTCAGGTGTGCACTGCAATTTAGCTGAACAACAGCTTAAGCGACAATCACGCAGCTGGCGAGGAGTAAATGCTTTAGAAGTAGCCTACGACCAAAAGCGCAAAATTTTGGGATAAAAATTTCTGGGTATAGAATACACCTTTGAGAGGCTGACGAGGTCCGCCCGTCGCCATCCAAAGCTCCGGATTCGGACAACGGGTCGCCATTTGAGTAGCCTTGGTGTAGTGAATCAGTAAAATTTGACACCAAGTGAGTTGATAAGCGTGTTGAGAACCGTGTTGCAGCTTCATGTAAAAAAAGCCTATTGATATAACATCCGTGATGCACGATTGTTTATTGTTTGGCTAAAAAAACAATCGCTTAAATACACATGCCATAGTTTAAATTACTCAAAATCAAAAACGTCCTTCAGCTGCGAGTAGTGTCCCGACATTAAAACCACTTTTGTTTCAATACAGCCTTTGCAGTGCAGCCCCCATAAAAGTGCCGCCAGGGGCGGACCGCCCCCTCGCCCCCACTTAGCTACGCCACTGGGGTTGACGCATATTTGAAATAAGGATTCTTTTTGTCGGCTGACCAAACTCTGAATGTAGCCGCTATATTCCAGAAATGCAAGAACAACCGAGTCATTAAATTTCTTGCTTTTTAACTTCTGCAAAAACTGTTTTTTGTTGAAGTGTCTAATAACGAAATATTTGATTTTCCTACAAGTAATCCGTACTTTTTCAAGTTTTGTTAATGGGGGTTCCATGGCAAACGCAAAAGTACATCAGAGGTTCCATGATGGCAAAAAGTTTGAAGAGCACTGATGTAGAGCCTTAACGTTTTCGTCAATGATTTCCCCTTACCTTGCCGGCGAGTAAAAAATCAGTCTTTTCAAGATATTAGATTCCGACATGCTGTTCATCTGTTCAAAAGCTCAGTGTTTCAACTTTCATCTGATATTAATTGCCACCCTATCCTACAGTAAATTATTTGAAATTATTAAACTGCAACGAGAAGGGTCAGCAGCAAAATCTAACGTAAGTAGCAAGATGCTTTTTATTTTGCAAGTGCTGAGGGAATTGACACTGCCATTACTTACAGATACTGAGATATCTTGCACAGAAGTGGATATTAAAATTTAGGGGCAAGCTCTCATAAAGGGGCCCCAAGGCATCGCCATTGCGAAAGGTAGATGCGGGATTACGTGGATAAAAGAGTTAAATTTATTTCACATTTCAATTTATGAACGAAATTCAAGAGCATAAGATACACACGAAAGGAACAAAAATTTGAAAAGTTTTGTAGCTACACAATTGAAAGCTGCCTCCTATGGCACATTTTCCCATAATTTTTGCTTTAATTTGAGAAACACATGACTTGCTTCAGAGCTTCTTTGAGTGTGGCTGTAGAGTGGTGCAAAACTTTTTTAACTAAACAATGATGCAAAGCTCTCAAGGGGGTCACGATATCCCTGAAAAAGAGGGGTCCGAGGCGACTGCCTCGTTATCCTTCCCTAATATCTATCCCTGAGCTTGCAATCTGTCTTGTTGGCAAAGGCATGTGACTAAAATGAAACTAAGTTTGATTTTTTTCCCATTAGGGCTTCAAATTCCGCAGATAAGTTATGTATTTTCACGAAGCCCGTGATTTGTACAAATTTAATTACGTGCAGTGCTAAGCTATCTTTACATGCAGCTGAGCGTAGTCAATCAGTTTTGTAATACTGGGGTTACTATTGTGTTAACAGTTTAACTCCATTTTATATTTCAACGAAGTCAGTTAAATTTAGCATATTCCCAAACAATTTAAACGAAGTAAGTTTAAAGCAACTAGAAAGGTTTTACGGAATAGGTTGAACATAGCCAAAAGATCTTACGGATTATCAAAAACCAAACATTTTTCAAACGCGTTGAAAGAGTCTAGCGTTTTCGGTTATCAAGTACATATGTGTGAATTTATCGCTCAAAAATTAGATGACAACAGGATCCACTTCTCACATGCGCGAAAGTTTTGTAGTAGGCCTACTTGGGAAGTCAGTGCCTCAGAGCAAAATCGCTGCTTGGCTTCGGTTGTACGTACTATCAGAAGCGTGTAAATACAGTATAACAAGCAAATCGTAATGGCGGCCGCGATGACTTCTTGCTCAAGTGCAATATTGGGCATTGAGAGGTTCACTAGCGCTTTTGCAAGAAGATTTATGAGCAAATGGTGGCATTGATTCAAAGTAAAAGCTTGGAACTTCACTATCAAAACCTTTGAAACTTGTCAATTCAATGAAAGCAGACTTTTTATTTGTCGGCTTAAATCTGAACACAATTGTTCAAGAGAAAAAGCCTGAAACATGCACGTTTCATGGATGATGCTTTAAAAACAAGGAGCATTAAAAATATTTAAATGTTGAAACTCGGTTGGAGTTTTCCCCAGCCTTAATAAAATTTCTAGCGACGCGCCTGGTTGCCCTACTAGTATTTACCAAAAGGTCTTGTGGTTTGTTTTTGATTTGATTTATGTGGTGATTATTAGTAGCAGTACATTTTATTTATCGGAACTGACCAAATATGAATTGATTATCACAATTGTGTCTATGTAAGACCAAATCTCAGAATTAATGTGTTTTCATATTAAATGCAGTGCTAAGTGCTAGATATCTGGATATAGCACCATTGTATACTTGTATGCACTACTAGTTCTACTAGTTCCTATACCACCACCACGGGCGACGGGCGTAGCCAGTGGGGGTCATGTTCACCAAATTATATCAATTCCATAATGTGCCCCATTCTGCCAATTTTACAAAAAGGTCGTACTGCGGTTGAGTGGACATAGTGACGTCATCGAATTACCCCCCAACGTTAGCATTTGCCGTTTTTATGATAGATGATCTATGATAGATCACAGAATAAATACAGTGAACAACAAAACCCTGACTTGTGAAAAAAGATGTCAATGCTTGTATCGGTTGTCTGCCTGCATGCTATATAGAAAAAACTATGGTACAGCGAGCCGAAAAATCCCTTTAAGTCTCGCGTGCGCCACTTTTTTGCAAAGCTTTGCAACGCTATAACTTGCCTACCGATTGAGCTAGAGAGCTGTTCAAAACATGTACGGATTCAGCAAGTCTTCTAGTTCAGATTAAAAAAACTTTTTCGTTTTGGGTTTGGGGTTTTCCGGGGTAACGTCATAATGGGGGATGTTTTCGCCGTTTTGGCCAACTTTACCTGGCCCTGGGCGCCAACCCAATGAGTCATTTTTTTGCTCAACCTTTTTTTGGAAACTAGACTGTGATCCGCGTCTTTAGAGCCCTTGATTGACTTGATAGCATATCTGGAGCCAAAATTATGTCTCAAAAACCGATCAAAACATTTCACAAAAGGTACTTTGGCCATTTCTGGCCAAATTTGTCCAGCCATAACTCAGCAGCAGATTGAGCTAAAGAGCTTTTCAAACCCTGAAGTCTTGTAGTTTAGAATAAAAAAACTTTTTAAGTTTTGGGTTTGGGGTTTTGGGTCGATGACGTAATGATTGGGGTACGTTTTGCGTTTGTTTTGATGACGTCATCGGCCAATCCAATGAGCCGATATTGTGGCTCAGCGCTTTATTGGATTCTAGGCTATAATACGAGTCTTTAGAGCCCTTGATCGACTTTCTAGCGTTTCTGGTTCCAAACTTATGGCCAAAAGACCCCAAAATGTTTACAAATACCTGGGGATTTCCCTTTTTAATATTCGGTTATTTTGCCATAACTTCTGAACCAGAACCGCTACAATGTCAATCAAACCCTCTAAAGACTCGTATTATAGCTTAGAATCCAAAACAACTTTGAGCCACAAAATCGGCTCTATTGGTCGGTTCCCAAGGGATGATGATGTCATCCAAATGTAAACAAATACGCATAAACATCCTCTCTTTATGTAAGCATCAACAAAAAAACGACATCCCAAGCTTAAATTTTTTTTCAATCTAAACGACAAGACTTCCCCCATCTGTAGAGGGATTGAACAGCTCTCTCGGTCAGCTGCTGGAGAGTTATGGCCATATATAAAATGGATGTGATATACCCAGAGTCAGCGTTTGTGGGAGTAGAAATTTTTACCAATTCTTTTTTTGGGGCTATAATTTTGACTCCAGATATGCTAGAAAGCCAGTCAAGGGCTCTAAAGGCTCAGATGATAGTCTAGTTCCAAAAAACCCTGAGCCAAAAAATTGGCTCATTGGATTGGCGCCCAGGGCCAGGTAAATTTGGCCAAAAAAACGCAAAATCGCCCCAAACTGTGACATCCCCCACAGAGAAATCCAAACTCAAAACAAAAAAGTTGTTTTTCAATCTCAACTAGAGAAGACTTGCCGAATCCGTACATGGTTTGAACAGCTCTCTAGCTCAATCGGCTGACGAGTTATGGCGTTGCAAAGCTTTGCAAAAAAAGTGGCGCACTCGAGACTTGAAGGGTTCCTGGTTGTTAACATAGTTTTGCTTAAACGCCACAAGATCAGCATCATCTTCAAAATTAGAATTACTTTAAAGAAATGACGAAGTACGATAAAAACAAATGCAAATGAGTATTTAGTAGTTTAATTTTCAAAGTCAGAGAAATCCGCAACAGAGGGATGAAAGAGTCGCAGGGAGAATTGGAGCAGCGCGTAGCCTGCCCCTTGCCTAACGGTTCTTGCACTTTTGGATATAGAAAATATCTAACTTTGACAAAGTGTGAAAAATTGGTATACTCGGTTTTCAAGGCAATTACATGAAAAGTCTAAACAAAATTTTGTGCTCCTTCTTTAAACTACTTCCTTTGATTCTTCTGGTGAATATGCGCGTACAATTTTAATCGCCTATTGGGGGTGTGTAGGAAAGAAACTGAATATCAAGCTATGCGCTTCATTAATTCTATCAGACATAGCAGGTTAGCATTTTCTCCTTTGGCTCTTGTAAAGAAGGTGCTAAAGGCGTTTTCCTGCAGAACCTGCATTATACCTTTCCATACATTATTGGTGTTACGATGAAATATTTCCGCAAACACTGGGTTTCATCTTGCCTTGCAAAATTTACTTGTTGCAGATTAACTTTATGCAGTACATGCGCGTCTACGTTACTCTTTGTTTTGAACGTCAATTCAATCAGCTATAAAGAATATCACAAGAGAGGGCCAAAGTAGTCAGTCAAAGATCTTATCAACTGTGTTCAATGATTGATTACTTTGGCCTTTGCACAAAACGGTAGGGTGCAGGTAATGCTGTTGCGTAGCAGAGAGCCGTTTTTTTTCTTGAAATTTAAGTAAATTAAATAATGCAGTTTCAGCTTTTTATGAAGTAAAAACAAATGGTTTGTATGTTGGCCTATGTGGTAACGCTGTTATCGTTTTAAGCTGAAATATATTTACTTTTCTTTTAGTTATTTTCTGATATAAAAAGCATGCTTCTAAATCTATATTTCGGGATTTAATGTTCTGCTTTTCTGCATTTAAAACAATTTAGACTTTATACTGTAAAGTTTCCTGCAAAAAAAGTTGTTTGTCTAAATTGCAGCGGTTAATTGCACAGTATAGTCGTATATTACCAACTAAAACTTGAGTCTCAGATGTTTTATTGTAAGCGCCAAGTACAAATGGCTATCTTACTTTGCCGCTTCATAGATTTGAGTATGAAGCTTGTATCCACCACTTGATTCAAGTGAATAACAGAGCGGAAGTTAAGACATTTGTTACAGATTGCAGCAGCTCTTAAAATATTGCAATGGCATTTTTCTTTCCAGGAAAAGCTGATATAAATGCCAAATTTGACATTAAAATAAATTTCATTCATTAGGTGGCTTGCAGCTGAAGTGACATCTAGCACACAAATTACGCAAAAACAGCAGGAGGGGGTGAAACTTTTAAGAAAGTGAAGAAAAAGCAGTATCTCTAAATTTTTAAAGACAATCTGCAGAAATGAAAGCTTTGCTCAAAGCTCACGACCCCAGCAGACTGATAATTTGGTAATATACGTGTCCAGAGGCAGCCCTGGGCTCAGGGCCACAACCAGCTGGTATTTTCGTGGTCTTGGCAAAGTAATTGTAACTTGTTGTTACCCCATTTTCGGGGGAAATACCTAACAACTAAACGTGGGTTTGAAAATTTTGGAAGGGGCAATTGCCGGTTGCCCAACCCCTGGTTGCGGGCCTGCCTGGGATGCATTCGCCAAAAACACGGTAGTTTCTTACGATCAGACGTAAAGGATTTGAAAGTTAATTGCAGTCGAAATACGTAATTTCACGCTTATATATGAAGCTACTTTCCGCTATTCTATATATCACAAAACTCTTAACCTATCGGCATTACCAGGTTATATTTGAAAATTTTCTAGAACAAAATGCTGAGAGTTCCAGAAATGTGGATAATGTAACTCTGTTTGTTTTTTATGTGTCTTTATCATTTTTCGTTCTTTCCTGTGCACATTCCATTTTTTCCGCATAAAATTACACTCTCTAGTTTTTCGTTTTGGTTTTCTTCTGTACCTCAGAACTTTTTTATTTTTTTTTATTTTTATACTTTGTTTAAGGCGAACAAATATACTAAACACAAAATTAGAACACATCTGCTAGACAAGAATAACGTTGCCACCCACATAAACCTCATCTCAAATTTCGATCTGACGCACTTTCCAAGAAAGATTTGAATTACTTAATAAGGCAGTCCAAGGCAAAGATGCTTGGAATGTACGCACAATACGTTGCGTATTTTATCATTTTATTCTTCAAAGTCCGTGTGGCCACGTTACTTAAACTGCTTTGCAATCTTTTTTCTGTGTGTGACAACGACTTCGTATACAACGATTTGTAGTGGAGGACACAGTAAAGAGTAATTAGAATTTAATTAAACGAAGAACTTTGAATTTCAGTCAGTCATTGTTCAATGTACGCGTAAAGGAATGTTCAGGTTAGCCCGAATTTAGGTCTTGGCAGCGTGAGTATTTCAATCACGCGTTGATTGTTGGCTGATTCTTCTAGCGTTTACTTGAAGAATAAGGTTTTCAGACCACGAGGATAAACTTTTAATTATTTTTCTGCAGTGACCCAAGTGCTGCGGGTGTAATAACCAGACAGCCAGAAACATATACTCCCCGGAAGGCACATAACGAATATACTTCCATGCAATGAATCTGAGCAATCTGAGAATCTGAGCATGGGTAGTTGATAGAACCACTTATACGGGCGGCATCTTTTTCTCATGTATTTGACCGTGTAGTTTGACACATAATTTTGTCACTGACTGTTAACTATGTTAACCTTTCGTTTCAGTAGTGATCCTTGGAACCAAACGCACCTAGACCCAAGCGGAAGGTCACGCATCAACACCTCGCAGGAGGATGCAAGAACGTTCCAGAAGTGATGCAAGGTTCACGTCATGGTGAATGTTCAAGTCATGCTGATGCTGAAAACAATTCAAGTCATGCTGAATTTTTCACACTGCGGCTAACACGAGAAAACTGTAAGTTTATTTGCATCAGTTTGTACCGGATTCGGAAAGTTGTCTATAGTTTGTTCTGTACCGTATTTCTACAAAATTTAGTTTCAAAAATGTTTTAAAAATTTAACTGTCTAGTTTTCAAAATGTTTTAGTATTTTGCCAATAAAATAGATACCGCCGTAGACACACTTGTTCTGTTTTGAATCTAAGTGCCATGTAAAAATTATCAATCCGCTTGTTTTATTCAGAATTGTCTACAGAAGCTTTGTTTTCACCAATCACATTTCGCACTGGCAAACATCAAGTTATACGCGCAGATTACGGACATTTTGCATTCACTCTGCAAATTGACGTATTCTCTCAAGAACAGCAGTTTCGTAGTTTCGTACAGATTTTATTTTAGATTTTATTCAGCAGCAAAGAACAGTCGAACCAATGGAGCAGCGAAAGATGCAAATGTCGTTGAATTGATATTTCTTTCAAAGGGTTGTTAAATGTCAATAACACCACGCGGACTTCACGAATTTTTTTTTATATAGGCCGATGTTGCATGCAAAAGAAAGAAGTCATGGCAGTGTTGCAGAAGTAATACAACGGCTGATGTAATGTTTCAAAAATTTGCAATCAGTTATATGCTAAATTAATGCTCAGATTCAACAAACTTGTAATCAGCAATAAAAAATGTTTGCTATGTAGCGGAGATACTTTTCTTTCTTTGACTTTAATCAGAAAAAACGTGTGCAATACCATAACAAAAAAGCATAGAGGCATGTACAAAAACTTAAAAGCTGCCACGGTGATTTTATTAATTGAATCGTATAACAAGTATTGTCGTGTTCAAAATGATGAACCCCAGAACTTAACTGATACCAGTTACGAAAGAATGGGGTGCCATGTCATAAAACTACTAACCACTCTATTTGGAAATGTATGAAAGCAAAATTGCAGACAAGATATGAAATGACCCAATTTGGCGGTTATCTTTTGAACCGTGTGCACCCAGACAAATTATAACCACCTGAACGAACGTCTAAGACAGCTATGTCCAACCCGCGGCCCAGTCGAGGGTTTTGTGGGACCCAGTTAAGGTTTTCGCTGTAGTAAAAAGTATCCCACATACTGACAACCTGTTCTTGTTTTGATAATCTTGAATTTCACATTTTTGATGCAGGTGGTCCTCAGAAACATTTTGTCACGTCTGTTACCATTGCAGTTAGGTTCGCACACTTTCAGTATATTAGCTTAAGCTAAATTTAGTTTGTTAAGATCAAAGTAAGCCATTCAATGTGCGACCCTCAATAATATGTCATTCAATGTGCGGCCCTGATTAAGATAGTGACATACTTTTTGGTCCAGTAAGCCATTTGGGTTGGACATAGCTGGTCTAAGATTTACAAGCCATTTTGACAATCCACAATGCAGAATTAACCCTGTATTCAATATACCAATGCATGACAAAAAAAAACACCAGGAACAAAAAGGGAGACTAAAAAACGGGAGGGTGAAGAAAGGAAAAAGTCCAACAAAATCAAAAAAATGCAAATAATGTGGCAGCGTCAAAGCAGTTCCTCAGGACGTTCGTTGGTGTTTTCGGGGTAAATCTCTGTACAACTTTTCCCAGGCTTTATATATCTGTAAGGCATCTGGCAGGTGAACTCGGTGTAACGAACATATCTCAAAAATCACACAAAGAACACTGAACTCACTAGATGCGAATGTATGTAAAAAGTCGTGTTTGCAACAAGAATATGAAGCTGAAAGAGTTAATAAAGTACGTTCAGAAAGGTAACGTTCAGTCGGTTACTAAGCACGAAAGTCTGAGATACTTTAATGGCAATTGTACACAACTTGAAGAAAAATTTCTTCGAAATGTTCAAAGGGACCTCGTTATGGAGACTTACGAATAGATCGACTTAAAAAAGAGCTGGCGTTTGGGAGTATGCTACTCAAGGAAAACTACTCGCCGAATATATTACAAGAAAAAGAAAATAAACTAATTGTGTTTTTGCAAAAAGCTTTTCAAGTTTTCTGCAAAACCTGAAATTGAATTTCGCCCATTATCCGCAGAAAGTTGAAATTTCATTGAAAAGAGCCTTCATAAGCGTCAAAGCATGTTACACCTTTCTCACTCTAGTCACAAAAGTGCACCTGCATAATATGCAACTTCGTTTATGGAAGGTTCCCTTATAGCAGTGTAAACACTTCGAAATATGTACAAGGAAAGCAGAAACAATAAACGATTTAACATCCTTTCAAGAAAATTTTTGCTGAGGAAAATTTCAGGCACTGCAAATATGTGATGCCAAGAAATTTTTAGTTTCAACATTAATATTGTTAGTTTTTTAGCTAAGCATACTAAAACAGAAATGCAAAATTATGAACTGTACTTCAGCCGAAATTTCGTAAGTAAATGTAAGATATATCCATTCAAATCCAGGCAGCATTGATAATTGCAAAAAAGAGCAATTTCGGGGTCAAATTTTTTGAAATTTTTCTTCCAGCATTTTGGAACTTAAAAGGTTTCGTCGAAAATTCAACAGTGATCCAAATTCGGAGCTAAGTTGACTTTTTCGAATATTTTGAAAACAGGTCTCATTTACGATACAGGCTTTCGAGGTGTAGTTTATTTAATCAGAGACCGTAGCATTTACCAAATATTTTGTGTAGTTTTCCGGTCAAGTGATGCTTTGTACACCACTATGCTTACATTTTCGCGTTTAGTATGAGGATGTTAAGTTGTTCTTTACCACAGTGCAAACAAAGATAAAACACGTAACGTTGTATTGTTCACCCTATTCATTGAAAAGGCTAAAACTATCAAGTAATTATTTTGTGAACTTTGTGTGCTGTGGAATCAAGTGCTTTCTGTGATGTTGAGATAGACTTCAAAGAGTGCTCAATGAAGTATTATGTAGTTTTACCATCAACATAGAATCTGATAACAATATCAGCAAGTTAGACAAAAATATTTTTAAAGAAATGTTTGTGTTTTTTGGCTTTCATTTATTGAAATTCGTGCTTTACCTCTTCTTAAGCGTTTTTTCTGACGCATCCCATAATATCGAACAAACTTTCAATTATTCATTTTGATCATGGGATCGCTTCATTTTTAAACTGACGTGACGACATAAATATTTTTTAATCAAATGTTAAATTGAAGCCCTATTTTTGATATGCGCTTTGTAGTTCGACCAGTATTCTTTAAATCACTTGTGCGCGACTTAAAGGGCTAAATCGACGTTAACATGTGAGAAGGGTGAACGTACAGCGCTGTAGGGTGAACGTACAGCGTTTTTCAACGAATCGTATGCCGCACACCAACACTCAGAAATTCACGAGAACTTCCTGTAGGCGGAAAAGACTTCGTACGACGCATGGCATATGCAACATTTTGCCGGATGGAACTTAACACGATTCAAACCTAATGAATGAATGTAATGCCCTTGCCTTGGCGTTTTTTACCTTTTGCATTTTTGTTCATACACTCTATTGCGAGTTTGCAAGGCATATCTATAAAAGCTATGAATGAAGCGTTACGGCCATACAGTGCAAGGTGTGAAAATTATCTTTTTATTCAGCATAGCTCATGGCTTCTAATCCATGACAATGTTTTGTATAACCAGCCCAATTCAGCAACACAACTATCGTCATGTGCAAATTTTGTGCAAAAACGAATGTGGCCTATTTCAACGTGGGGCGCGTTGTCGATAGCCAAGTTTCATATATCACTAAAATTCGGACAAGATGAAAAGTGTGAATTAATGTAATAATTCTGGTATCTGGCTCTACAAATTCTGAGTAAACAAAACATAATTTGAAATTTTACACAAATTTTTAAAGCACCTCTTTAAAACTATTTCATATGTTCTGAGCATAAAGGCCCATCAGACCAAATGTTTTTAAACGCCTGTTTGGTTCTACTAACCTAATCGTCAAAGGCGCAGCCAGGGGGGGCTGAAGGGGCTCAAGCCCCCCTTAGCATTCAGAATATTGATGTTTATTTTCTTAGTTTTTCACCAACATTGTAAGTCGAGATCGGGTTCATTGCAGAATGTTTTTTGGCAGAAACACAAGCAGAACCGTCGCCAGGAAGTCGTCAATAGGGGGGATTTACGTTCGTGCAGGGGGGCTTGACATTCAATTTTGACAAATTTCCCGATGTTTAGTGTTTCATATTTCAATTTGTGGGGGCTTCGCCCACCAAAACCCCCCGTGGCGACGGGATTGATCATAAGGCGTAGCAACACATTTGTTGTCAAACCAAGCGGCTATGAATTTTCGAGATTTGAGAAATATTGAGCAGCTTTCTTCATTCCTGCGTGGTTTGTACTACCATATATAACATGAGCTGGGTGTTACCGTGCTCTGCCAGCGTGGAAACAAGCTTGGCATTTGAACTACCAACAGTGTCGATTGATGTGTAGTTTATACGTCACAAACCTGGGACCCTCCTAATGTGCACACGTGGATGATATGCATCAGTCTTACCACTTCTGATGTTTTGAGAGAAATTTCTGATGTCTGATGTTTTGGCAGCATATCTGCTGTTGACTGAGCTGATGTTTTTTTCCCCAATTTTACATCCTTTCAGGATGAAGATAGTTAGATTCATAATTTTTAAGTTTCTTTCATCAATTTCTCACTGTCATGTGTATTTGGTAATCATTTCAAACTGAAGAAGCTCTCTTCCTAGCATTGAGAATAGCATAACACGTTACGCATTTAACCGATTTTTCCATTTAATGATCATACTTCGCTCGGTTTCGGATTCAACGTGGGTTATCGCACTTTGCTAGGTATTGGTGCAGAACTGTCGCCAGAAAGTCTTCAGTAGGGGTGCTTTACGTTTGTGTAGGGGGGCTTGACATTCTAAAATTTGACAAAAATTCCGCTGATTTAAAGTGATTCATATTTCAATTTGGGGGGGCTTGGAGCTTTGTTTGGGGGGCTAAGCCCACCAAAGACCCCCGTGGCGACGGGAGTGTATTGGTAATGCTTGTATACGCTGCTCTTTAGTCAGCGAAAAGTGTTGAGTGAAATCGGACAAGTTTGTGGTGAAATTAAAAAGACATTCATCTTCGCATGAAACAGATCAGGGTGAAGAGCCTCAAAAAGTTTTTATTGACCGGTGTCAGAACGGTAGGCCTACCTGTGTCCACCGGTGGAAGAGCAGCCACAGGGGTCTAGTGCAACTGGTAGCGACGATGTTTCGGCGAACCCCCGAAGCATACATGAGATTATAGCCGTACGGGAAGGCATTTTACTGGGGGGAGGAAAACATTTGCCCTGAAAATAACAATTTGCCCAAAAAATAAAAAATTTGCCCTGAAACTAACTTTTTTAGTCTAATCCGAAGGGGGCCTGAAACCTCTTGTAAATCTACTCTATATAGTTGAATTCGTTAATAACGGCTTCGTCTGTAACGTCAATTCGCCTATAACGTTACATTTTGTTCGGTCCCGGTGGCATCTTTTGCATGCATTTCAATTCGCTTATAACGTCAATTCGGCAATAACGTTCATGCTGCAATCCCCTAGAGGTGCCGTTATAGGCAAATTCTGAAGTTACCTTGCTTGTTTAACTCAAGGGGGTGAAGTTCCTTGCGTGTTGTTTTCTCCCAGACAAGAAACTTTATGGCAATTGCTTTTACTGATGCAAATATATACGCGACTTCAATGGCGCAACGCAATGTTTTAAAAGCGACGGTTCCGGATCGAAGGATCTGACTCCCTACACCTGCCTGTGTTATGGTTGCTGTGCGCTTGAGCAAGGCACTTAAAGACGCGCACCCAAAGCAGTCAAGAAATCGGCACGTACGTGCGGCCCGCTTCTGAAACTCCTGTTAATCAAAAAAATCTGTCATCTTAACACCCTGCACCTCTC